>Ga0315545_1002646_pt1 | contig 15961 bp, 10 predicted proteins | sample SalMarSW160210MG_FD_203096 | JGI IMG/M metagenome (GOLD analysis project Ga0315545, IMG submission 203096) | Salt marsh sediment microbial communities from the Plum Island Ecosystem LTER, Massachusetts, United States - Salt Marsh Sediment SW1602-10 ...
CCGATCGCCATGTCCCGCCCGTTCAGCCCTTTCAGCCACTGCAGGCAGCAAGCAGGCGGCCGAGAAAGCCCCGCCCCTGGTTTGTCATCATCATCGTGGCGGCTGTGGCGGCCGTGGGCGGTCTGCAGAAAGGATGCAAAGACACCTGGGAAGAGCATCATAAGACGGCCCAGAGGCTGTACGAGGCGGGCCGCTACGAGAAAGCCTGCGACGAAGCCGAGAAGGCCCTCGACAAAGCTGAACGCCTCTTCGGCCCCGACGACGGGCGTGTCGGGTCGGTCCTGTGCACGCTGGGCCGGATCCGCGCCGCGCAGTCGCTGTATGAGGAGGCCGAGCACTGCTTCAAACGCAGTCTGCGGATCTGCAAGTCGGCTGCCACAGACGATCCCCAGGCCGTCGGCTACGTCGCTGCCGATCTAGCGGACCTGTATTTCCGGTTGGGGAGATACGATGAGGCCGAGCCGCTTGCCGTGCAGGCCCTGGACGCCACAAGGAAGCATTTCGAGCCCGACGATCCCCAACTTGCCACAGCGTGCCGGATCATGGGCAACCTGCACCGCATCCGCGGCCGGTACGACGAGGCGGAGCGGCTGCTCAGACAGGCCGTGGCGATCGACACGCGCGCCGAGGGCAAGGACAGCATCGGAGTGGCCGTTGATCTAAACGATCTTGGCGTGCTGTTGACGGCCCAGGGTCGGCACAACGAGGCAGAAGCCGCGCTGAGGCAAGCCGTCGCGACCAACCGCAACAACCGGGGCGCCCGGCATCCGGAGATCGCCACCAATCTCGGCAATCTCGGCGACGTCTACGCCGCCCAGGGGCGCTTCGAGGAGGCCGAGACCGCCTACGAAGAAGCGCTCTCTATCGCCGAGGAGGCGTATGGGCCCGAGCACCTGTCAATCACGCACCAGTTGGCGGGGCTCGTCGGTGTGCGGGCCGCCCAGGGACGGTTCGCCGAGGCCGAGAGACTGTGCGCACGCATCCTGCCAATCCACCAACGCGTATTCGGGCCCTATGACACCAGAGTGGTGGTTGATCTTCTCGATCTCGGCTGGTTCTGCGAGACCCAAGCGAAAGCTGACGAAGCTGAAAAGCACTACCGGCGCGCACTCGAGATCGCCGAGCACGAAGGAGGCGAGAACACCCTCGGCGCCGCCACGGCCCGCTTGGCCCTTGGGGCTCTGTATGCCAAGCTGGGTCGGTTCGACGAAGCCGAGCCCCTTCTTGCCCAGTCCCTCGCAACGAGAATCGAGCTTCTGGGAGGTGACAGCATCGAGACAGCCAGCGTGCGGTACTGGCTGGGACGCCTCTACAGAGGAACCGACCAGGACGAGAAGGCTTGCGAGCAGCTCGAGCAAGCCCTACCGGTCTACGAGCGCTCCTATGGACCCGAGCACAGCGAGACAGCCTACGTGTGTGGCTACCTGGCTGGGGGTTATCTGAACCTTGAGCGGATAGAGGAATCGGAGACCTGCTACAAGAGGGCGCTCGAAGTGCTCGAACCCGCCGTCGCCGAAGATCCCGGAATCATCATGCGCTGCTACTACGGCTTGTCGGAAATCGCATGCAAGCGTGGCGATATCGAAACCGCGTATGCCCGAGCGCGGAAACGGATTGAAATCGCCGAGCAGTACTTGCCCGAAGACCATCCCTGGCGATTGAGCGCAGCGACAGCGTTGGCGAACGTGCACGTTGCCGACGGCAAGCTGGCCGAAGCGGAGGCCGTGTGTGAGAAGATCATCGAGGAATATGAGAAGCTCCTGGGACCAGACACAGCCGAGATGGCTCTGGCGCTCGACTTGACGAACGAGGCATGCGAAGAGGCCGGTCTCACTGACAAGGCCCAGGAGTACGCCGAGCGCGCGGCCGCCATCCGCGCCAGGATAAACGACGCGTCCGCCGACGAGACGCCGGGCGACGAAACGTTGGGCGACGAGACCTCAGCTGCCGCGACAACCCCACCGGACGAGACCGTGCCGAGCACCGAAGACGACAAGGCCGCGTCAGAGGACTAGGATGTCCTCGCGCTGGACGGTCCGGCCGGCGAACTCGACGTCGAGCATCGGCCACTCGGGCGAGAGCGTGAGCCACTCGAGCCCGGCATCGGTCACCAGGATCGTGTCCTCCGACTTCGTGCCCGTGATCGACGGGTTCCACGCAAACGCTTGATTTGCCAGGACCGGCTGCGTCTCGCCCGGCCTCGCCACGACGTCGCGCGGCGCGTAGCCGATCGAGCCGCCCTGGTGATGCAGGCGCCACTCGTCGGGGAAACCGGCGTCCGCGTAGGCCTGCTGCCCGACGGCGAAGATGTCGCCGAGCGCCGCGCCGACCGTTGTGCTGAGATTCAACGCGGCATCAACGCGGACAACGGCATCGTGCTTGCGCCGCAGCTCGGCCGGCAGCGGCCCGAAGTGCACGTGGCGCGTGCACGCGACGATGAGCCCGCGGCGCCGCGCGCAGACGATCATCATCACCGTGCGATCGACCTTCTTGTCTGTGTTGATCGGGTGGCGGTATTGCGCGATCCGCTCGTCGGCGGCCACAAGCATCACGATCGGCATGATGCCGCGCGCGAGCATCGCCCCAGACAGGCGGCCGGCGATCTCGTTCTCGCTCAGTCCCGGCATGACCCCCTTGGCCACGCTGCGCATGCACTGCTCGATGTCCGCGCCGAGCGAGCGGTACCTGTCGATCTCTTCGGGCGTGAGCGCATACCGCAGCGCGGCGATCCGGCGCGTCTCGAGCGTCGAGCCGGCGATGCCTGTATCGGACGCCACGACGAGGTCGCGCGTCAGCCGCTCGATCTCGCCCCCGACACCGTCGAGATCCGACCACGCGACCGTGCGCAACCCGTAGCCGGGCGTAGCGATCTCCTCGGCCATGATGCGGTCGGCCTCGTTTGCCGGCGTGACGACGTACTTCGCGTCACGCGCGATCACGACCGACGCGACGCCGGCATCGGTCGCAACGTTGATGTGGTTGTCGCCGCCGCCCGTGATCCACGCGAAGTTCGCGTGCGTCGTCAGGACGAGTGCGTCGTACCTCGCCTCGTCGAGAAACGCGCGAACGCGCGCCTCCTTCGTCGCTACCTCCTGCTCAACGCCCATGGTCCTTATCGTCTCCCTGGAACCGCGTCGCCTTACCCCTTGACCACGATGCGTGCGAAGCGGCGCTTGCCAACCTGGAGCACAGCACCGTCGACGGGCGGCCACTGGAAGTCGACGCTCTCGACGGGCTCGCCGTCGAGCCGCACGCCGCCGCCCTCGATCAGGCGGCGCGCCTCGCCGTTCGTTTTCGCCATGCCTGCGTTGACAATCAACCGCACGATCCAGATCCGCCCCTCGTCCAGATTCCTTGCGTCGATCACCACCTCCGGGATGTCTTCGGGCAGCTCCTTTTGCCTGAATACCCGCTCGAACTCGGCGCCGGCAGCTCGGGCTGCGTCGTCGCCGTGGAAGCGCGCCACGATCCGGCGCGCGAGCTCGAACTTGAGGTCGCGCGGGTTGACCGATTTCTCCTCGAGCTTGTGCCGGACGTCAGCGAGCTCCTCGAGCGAGCAATCGCTCAGGAACTCGTAGTAGTTGTCGATGATCGCGTCGGGGATCGACATCACCTTACCGAACTTCTCGTTCGCCGGGTCGTCGATAGCGATCGTGTTGCCGACGCTCTTACTCATTTTGTTCACGCCGTCGGTGCCGATCAGGATCGGGTTGAGCACGGCGACTTGCGGCTCCTGCCCGACGACGCGCTGGAGGTCGCGCCCGCACAGGATGTTGAACTTCTGCTCCGTGGCGCCGAGCTCGACGTCGGCCCGGATCGCGACCGAATCGTACGCCTGGAGCACAGGGTACATGAGCTCGTGGAGCGACAGCGGCAGGCCCTGCTCGTAGCGGCGGCGGAACGTGTCGTGCGCCATCATCTGCGCGAACGTGAACTTGGCCATGACCTCGATCACGTTCTGGAGCGTCATGTCGCCGAACCACTCGGTCTGGTAATGCACCTCGAGGTGCGACTCGTCGAGCTTGAGCACCGCACCGAGCTGCTCGACGTAACGCTCGGCGTTCGCGCGCACGCGGTCACCTGTGAGCGCCGCGCGCGACTCATCGAGCCCCGTCGGGTCGCCGATCTGCGCCGTATAGTCGCCGATGATGAGCACGCCGACGTGACCCATGTCCTGGAAGGTGCGCATCTTCTGCACGGGCACCAGGTGGCCGAGGTGCACGTCGGGCGCGGTCGGGTCGATGCCGTACTTGATGCGCAGCGGTGTGCCGGTCTTCGCGGCGTTGCGCAGCTTGCGCTCCATCTCGTCGAGCGGGATCACCTCGTCGGCGCCGCGCTTGATCATCTCGAGTTGCCGGGCGATGTCTGCCATGTTCGGGTCCACACGTCGTCAGGGTTGGTTGAAACCGGGCGGCATTATACGCAGGGCGCAGGCTGGGCCGAAGCGATTTCCGCCGGGGAGTGGGGAAGGACACTACTCGTCGAGGAATCGGCCGCTGGAAAACATACTGCGCAGCTCGACGATCCGGTTCATGAGCCGCTCACGCACGCCGAGCAGCTCGCGCCGGAACCGTGTCGCCGCAGCGCGAGGAAGGGCATCGGCGCGCTCGGCCTCGTCGAGCGCGGACAACGTCAGAAGTGTGTGATCCATCGCGCGCTTGTGGTTGGCGATGTTGCCGCCGAGCGCGTCGCGCGAGAAACCCATGCTGCGCCCGCCGGCGATCTTGGCGGCGATCATGGCCGCTTGCGTCAGCAGCTTCGGTGCTTCGGGAAAGCCGGCGCCGTCGGTGGCAACGCGAAGATACCGATGGAGCTGGACGGCCACGTTGTGGGCACGGCGCCACAGTGGATCGGCCTCGTAGGATGAGGGCGCCGACTCCTGCGCGTCCTCGATCTGCTCGTCCGGCTGCCGCTCACCGGTCGGCGAGGCGTCGGGTTCGGCGTCAGACACGTCGGGATCGAACGCGGCCGGCAGCTCCCAGCCCATCTCGCGCGCGATCAGCTCCTCGGCGTCGGGCAGGCCGCGGTACTGCTCCTCGAGCTCGACGTACCGCTCGGTTTGGCGGTCCTGTTCCTGGAGGAACGCCTCCCAGTCGTACTCGTCCCACGCTGGGTCGTCCGACCAGGCCCCGAACGCGCCGTCATCCGCCATCGCGCTGTCCCCCTTGAGACCGGCATATGCTACAAGGTCCGCCTGTCGCGATCAAGCCTTTCTCTTGCGGCCCGCCCGGGAGCCAAGCACGTCGTGGGAACCGGGCGGCCGGTCAGAACAGCCGTTCCTGGGGCGCTTGCGTCGTCGAGATCCCCTTGAGCTCGGGAAAGGCGTCGTGCATCGCGAGCGGGGTGGGCACGCAGTCGCCGCCGATGAGGAACCCGAGCTGGAGCGCGTTCGCCACCGCCTGGCCCTGGTAGTGGTTGTTGGTGATCACGTAGGTTTCTTTCGCTTGCGCGGTCACGGCCCGGATGCGCTCGACCCACGGCGCGAGCTCGTCCATCGAGTAGTAGTAGTTATAGCGCTCGTGCGACGGCGCATCCTCCTTGAACCAGCTCTCGAGGTTCTGCCCGTGGAGGCGCACGTACCCGACGGGGCTCGTCGCGAGCTGCGTCGGCCGGAGCTGGCCGCGGAACAGCGGCTGGTCGATGTTGCAGAACCCGACACCGCGCTCGGCGAGCAGCTCGTAGACGAGCTCGCTGTCCCACGTGGCGTTGCGCACCTCGAGCACGAGCGGGTAGTCGGTGAACCGCTCGATGAGCCGCTTGAGGTAAAGCGAGTTGTCGGGGAAGTACTTAAACGACCACGGGAACTGCATCAGGATGCAGCCGAGCTTGCCCGCCTCGGCGATCGGCTCGATGCCTGAGCGGAACGCTTCCTCGTCGTCGGCCGTGATGCCGCGCCGCTCGTGGGTGAACTTCTGGAAGAGCTTCAACGTGAACTTGAATCGAGGATTCGCCGCCGTGCGGCGCACCCAGCTCGCCGCCGCACGCGCCGCCGGTGGACGGTAGAACGTGCTGTTGATCTCGATCACATCGAAGTACTGGGCAAGATATGCGAGCGGATCGAAGCCCTTTGGCTTCTTGGCCGGGTAGACGATCCCGTCCCAGTCGTCGTAGGACCATCCGGCCGGCCCGATGCGGACGTTGACGGCCTCGTCGGCCATCGCTCCATCCTCCCCGACGCGTGCACCAGCGTAGAGGTCGACCGACAGTGTACGGCGCCGCACGCCCAAAGGCAACCGCCTCGTTCGCGGCCGGCACGGCCAGGGCGGATGAGACCGCTGGGTGCTAGAACTCGGAGAGGACTTTGTAGTAGTACTCGACGAGGGCCTGGTATTCGGGCGGGCAGGTCTCGTCCTTGGGCAGCAGGATCCTGCGCGCCTCGGCGAGTGCGTCGATCTCGCGCACGACCTCGCCCAGCGCCTGCTGAATCTGCTCCTCGGCGTGCGCGATCCGCTCGCGGTCGCTCATGGGCGGCTTGTCGCCCTCCGGCTGCTCGCCGTGCAACGCGTCGGCCGCCGCCTTGGCGTGCTCGGCCGCCGCGGCTGTGCGGGCCGTGTCGCCGAGCTTGTTGGCTTCCTTGTCGAGCTCCTCGGCGATCTCGGCGGTTTCCTCGTCGCTCGGCTCGCCCTCGCGCAGCTTCTCGACCTCTTTGGCGAGCTCGCTCAGGTTCTCGGCGGACTCCCATAGCCGCTCAAGATCGGACGTCGTCAGAATCGTGTAGGCGCGCTCGAGGTCGCCGCGCACGCGTTCGAACGCGTCGATTGCACGGGCCTGCTTCTCGCCCGCCTCGTCGGGGCGTCCTTCCTCGATGTCCTCACGGCTCGCATCGAGGTCCGACTGAAGCTCATCAGAGCCGAGCGTCGCACCGGCGTTCTCGAGCCGCTTGCCCGCGTCGCTCTCGGCGGTTCGCGACTGCTCGACGAGCTTGGCGATCTCTTGCTCGAGCTCGGCCGCGTCGTCGGCCACCCATTTCTGCTTGAGCGCCGTCTTGGCGCGCTCCGCTTCCGCGGCCTCCGCGTCCGCGTCGGCCTCGGCGCCCGTTTCGGCCGTCTCGTCGCGCACGCGTTCCTGGTCGCGCACGAGTCGGTCGGCGTCGCGCACCGCCTGCGCGACGTCGTCGAGCAGGACGTTCCCGTAGAGCTTCTCGAGCTCGTCGAGCCCCTTGGCGAGCCGCTCGGCGGCAAGCTCGCCCGTGGCCGACGCCGCCGCGGGCGACCCCGCGTCGAGGCTGCGCTGGGCGGCGTCCATCTCGCGTCGCGCCTCGCGGAAGTGCCTCGTGTCGGGTTGGTACTCCTCGCCTCCCGCCAGGTCGTCGAGCTCGTCGACGAGCTCCTGTGTGCGCCGGGCCGCATCCGCCTGCCTGTCGGCGAGCTGCTGGGATTTCGCCATTCTCTCGGATGACCCGAGGCCCGGATCGGCCGCGGTCGCCTCGGCCTCGCGGTTGATGCCGCGCTGCTGCGTCAGCGCGTCCTTGGCCTTGGCGATCGCGTCAAGCAGCTTCTCCTTGTCGGTCTGCGACATCGCGCGCAGCGCCTCGCTCGCCAGGTTCGACGCCTCGCGCAGGCCTTCGCGGGCTTCCTGCTGGCTCGGTGCCGCGCCCGACCCGTCGCCGGACGCCATCTTCCCGGTGGCGTTCTCCATGGCGTCCTGGATCTCGCCCGACGAGAGCTTCTCCGATGCCTCACCGACCTTCTCGCCGGCGGCGGCATCCTCCTGTTTGACGCGCGGCGTCAGGCCCGCGGCATCTTCGGCGAGGTCGTCGACTTCTTTCTTCAGTTGATCCTGCTGCTCGCCGAGCCGCTCGAGCTCGTCGCGATCGCCCTCCGCGTCGGCCGCGCGCTGCTCGAGATCGCCCTGCTCGCGGGCGGCGGCGTCGAGGTCGCGTGCGAGCCGCTCGAGGGACCGCGCGAGGTTCCGCTCCTTGGCGCGCTGGACCTCGTCGATGGCCTTGTCGAGGAGCTCCTCGGCCTCGCGGCCTTTCTCGAGCGCGTCTTGAGCCTTGGCCTCATCGAGGTGCTCGGCCGCCTCCTCCATCTTGTCGGCTGCCTTCTCGGCGTTCGTCGAGGCCTTCTTGCTCAGGCTCGGGTCTTCGCGGGCCATCTCGTCGAGATTGCCCGCCTCGGACTTTGTCTCCTCGCCGAGCTGCTTCTGGCGCGACGCGGCAGCCTGGCCTTCGGCCGTGCCCTCCTGCTGTGCGCTGGCCTGGTCCGACGGAGGTTGGGCGCTCGACTCCTCGCCTTGCGCCTGGTCGGCCATTTCCTTGTTGAGTTCTTGCTGGCGCTTCTTGAGCTCGTCGAGCTTGCTTTCCTGTTCGTTCAACTTCTGCTCGCGTTCCTGCTGCCGCTGCTCGGCGCGCTCGGCGGCCTTTTTGCGCGCGAGCTCGAGCGCCTGGCGAATCTGCTCCTGCTCTTCAGGTTTCTGCTGGGCGTCGGGCGTGACCAAGTGCTCCAGGTCGCTCAGCGCCTTGTAGAGCGCGGCGAGCGCCTGCTGCTCGGGCGCCGTGGCGGCGCGCGGCTCGATCGCCTCGAGGAAGTCGACCGCGTTCCGCATATAGCTCGCCGCGTTCTCGATGCTCTTGACCTTGTAGACCTCGTGTTCGAGCCCGCGTTCGAGCAGCTCCTGCTCGAATGCGACGGCGAAGTCATCCGCCAGTTCCGCGTTCTCGACCTGGAGCGAGGCGATCTCCAGCACGCGCTCGGCCACGTCGGGCTCGACGGGCTCCGTCATCTCATTCAGCACGCCGAAGGTGCGTTGGACGATCTCCTTCTGCATCCGGATCAGCTCGACGAGCACCCTGAGCTCGAGCGTTGTCGGCATCTCCTCGCCACCCTCGCCGAGCCGGTACTTCTCCTCGTACGGCACGATCTCGATGAAGTAGACGTTCGAGATCCCCTGCTTCGGGCCGCTCACCGTGTCGTTGTCGATCGCGTAGACGTAGTAGCTGACAATGTCGTGCGCCTCGAGCGGGAACTGCTCGAGCATGATGAGCGCCTCGCCGTGCGTGTGCAGCGCGCGCGTGTCGAACGTCTTGACGATCTCGCGCCGCTCGCCTTCCATCTTGATGTTGAACGCGAGGCCGACCTCGACGATGCCGAAGTCGTCGGCCGCCTCGAACTCGACGGGGATCTCGCCCGTCTTGGTCACTTTCATATCCTTGCCCGGATGCACGATGCGCACGTCGGGCACGGTGTCCTTGAGCGCGACGATCGAGTAGGTCCGCCGCTGCCGATTGCGGTGGCCGAGCGTGTCCTCGATCTCCACCTCGTACTCGCCGCTCTGCTCGACGACAAACGAGCCGGTCGCGCTGCGTGTGTCGTCGCTCAGTGTCAGTGCAAGCTCGGTGCCGTCGTCGCGAACGAGCCGCGCGCCACCCAGCACGGTGTTCGTGTTCGCAGTGAGCGTCACGCGCGTGCCGCGCAGCGCAAGGATATCGCCCGTGCGGATCGTCTGCTTCGGCAGCTCCGTATACGACGGGAACACGAGCTCGGCCGTGAGCTTCTCGATCTTCGGGTCGGGGTAGACGAGGACCGTGTGTTTCGGCGACGCCGCGTCGCCGGCCTCGATGTAGTACGAAAACGTGCGCGACAGCCGGTTGAACGTGTGGCTCGTCGAGGCGCGCCGTGGCTCGGCGCGCTCGACGGTCATCGGCTCGCTCACCCACTCGCCGCCGGTCTGCTCGAAGTGGATGGTCGCCTCGTCGGGGATGCGGCCGCGCAGGTTGGCCGTGATCGTCAGGTCACTCAGCTCTTCCCGCTCGGCGTCGCCCGGCTGCACGTCGAGCCGCGTGTACGTCGTCTCGCGCCACGGCATGAGGACGCGCTGCATGGCGGTCGCCGTGTTCGGCACGAATCGCAAGAGCAGCACAAGACCGACCAGCACAAGGCCCAGCGTGAACGCCGGCCAGCGCAGCTGCGCCCAGCGCACGCTGCGCGTGAGCTCCAGGTCGGCGATACGCCCGCGCGTGTGTTCGGCGAGCGCGGCCCGCATCGCCTCGCTCGTGTGGTGGTCGCGGCTGTACGGATCGATCGTGTACTCGACTGTCGTCGCGAGCGTCGCGTCCAGCCCCGGGAACGTCTCCTCAACGGCCCACGTGAGCCTGAGCAGGCCGAGCCGACGCAGGAGGGGCACCACGACGAGCACGCCGATCAGCACGAGCGCCCCGAAAATGAGCAGGCCGAAGAATGCGGCCCGCAGCCATGCGAGCAGCGAGACGTGCAGGTCGATCGACGAGAAGATGATAAGCCCCACGCAGAGCGCGGCCACGACCGTCGACGCGCCGAACATGATGTAGAAGCGCCGCTTGCTGAGCCTGACTGCGCGCAGCCGCTGCTCGACGTACCGGACGTCGTCGTTCATCTATCAGCTCCCGAACGTACCGCGTGCACCGTCAGTATACATTACGTGTGGCCGCTCGTCAAGAACCGGCTCACTGCCCGTTTCGACACGAGCGCGCTGCCCCTGGTTCCCGTCGTCATGCATGGGTGCGGCTGCCCAGCCACGTCTCGGCCAACAGGAACACGAGCAGCGCCACGAACACGTACCGCCAGATCTCGTCCCGGTCCCGGGGATTCTCGTCACCAAGCCCGGCCTTGGCCACCCGCTGCGCCTCGGGCGAGACGAGCTCCGTGAACTCGGCGACGCTCAGGCAGCGCAGGTCGGACTCGATGGGGTTGACGTTCACGGCGACGGCCCGCTCGGGCGCGTCCTCGAACTGCAAACGGTACAGGCCGGGCACGTCCGTTTCGCGCAGCACGTTCTGGTCGGCCGGCTCGATCGTGCGCCCGTCCGGATCGAGCACCGTCGTGACGCCCGGCGGCAGCGGGACCGGCTCGCCGACGAGGAGCGCCGGCTCGACGCGCGACAGCGCTTCGGCGCCGCACAGGTAGCCGACCGCGCGGTGGACAAACGGCAGGTACACCTTGCGTTTCGGCATGTCGTTCCAGTCTGCGTCGGCGCTCGTCGGCATGAGCAGCACGTGTCCGCGGCCGAAGCGTTTCTCGACGAGCGCGGGTCGCCCGTCGCTGAAGAACGCCAGCACCGTCGCGGTCTCGGGGTCGATCGCGCCGAGCCGGTGAATGCGCTGGAAGCGCGGCACGCTCAGGTCGCCCTCGGCTGGATCGACGAACGACTCGAAGATGTAATGGTCCTCGACGAAGTTGGTGATCTGCCGGAACTCCGACACCTCGAGCAGCGAGCCGGTCGGCGGCTCGAGCCGCGCCGGCAGCAAGCCCTCGCCGTCCTTGTACAGGTCGCGGTTGTACTGGATGAGCGAGACCCGGTCGCCCGTGAACACGAGCAACCCGCCGCCGTCACTCACATATGCCTCGAGCGCCGCCACCGCCGCGACGTCCACGTAGTCAACGTTCGCCAGCACGACAGCGTCATAGCCGGCGAGCCGCTGCGACGCGAGCTCGCCCGGTTCAATCAGGCGCGGCTCGAAGATCGTCGTGCCCGGCTCCCTGCCGAAGCGGTAGGGGTTGAGCGCCGTCTCGAGGTAATGCGTCTCGCGGAAGTACGGGACCTCCGACGGCGTGCCGTTGACGCACAACACTCGAAGCGGCCGCCGCACGTCGAGCGCAACGAACGCCTCGTTGTCGATCGCGAGCGCGTCATCGACGTCGATCGAGACCGAGGCGCCGTGAACGCCCGGCTCGTCGATCATGTGCTCGAACTCGACCGTCGCAGCGCCCGACGCCCCAACGTGGACCGGCTGCGTGCCCACCGCCGTGCCCGCCACGGCGAGCGTTGCCTCGGCCGACCGCCGCTGCGCCGAGAAGTTGCGCACCGCGGCCCGGACGATGAACGGCTCGCCGCTCAGCAGCTCGTCGCCCACGGGTTCGAGCCTGACGACCGCTGCGTTCGCGACCGGCTGCGTCAGGTCGGGCACCTCGAGCACAATGCCGGGCCCCAGCTCGAGCTCGCGCAGCTCGCCCAGGCCGCTCGCCTGCAGGTCGCTCACGAGGAAGATCGCCTTCTGACGCGCGTCAGTCCTGTCGAACAGCTCCTGCGCATATGCGAGTGCCGCGGAGACGTTCGTCGCGTGCGCGCTCGGCTCGATCCGTCCGAGTGCGGCACGCACCGCGCCGAAGTCGGCCGTCATTGCGTGCACGAGCTCGGCCGACTCGTCGAAGGCGACCACCGCGGCGCGATCATCGCTCCCGAGCTTGCCGAGCAGGTCGACGGCATAGCTCAACCCGCGCTCGAGCTTGGTCCCGCCGAGCTCGGTCCGCGCCCCCATGCTGAACGAGCGGTCGACGAGGAAGACGACTTCCTTGGCGCCCGGGCCGATGCCGGCGAGCGCCTGGCGCTGGAAGAACGGGCGCGCGAACGCGAAGATGATCAGCCCGACGATCGCCATGCGCAGCATGAGCAGCAGCCACTGCTTGATGCGGTTGCGGCGCGCGTTCTCGCGGGTGGCGATCTTGAGGAAGCGCAGCGTGCTGAACAGCAGCCGCTTTCGCCGCTTCCTGAGCAGCAGGTGGATGATGATCGGCAGCGACACGGCCGCGAGGCCGTACAGAAAGAGCGGATTGAAGTAGCCGACGCCAATCATCACGTGTGTTTCAACATCTTATTCGAAGGGATCGATGGTGTAGTCGTCCGTCGAGATTTCGTCCTCTTTCACGAGCACGTACTGCACGTGCCCGTCGAGAAACAGCACGTTGAACGACGGGTACCCGCCCGCCGTGTGCCAGCAGCGGCCCCACTTCGGCCAGTCGGGGTTCAGCGTGACGAACCAGCCCGCATCACCGGCCAGGCAGAGGCGGCCTGGGCCGGTCGTCACCTCACCGAGACGGACACCCGACAGCTTGTCGTCGTTGTAGATGTACGACGTCCCGTAGAGCTCGTAGACGGACACGCCCTCTTGGTGGTTGTTGAAACCGTCGTCGCTCGGGCACTGGAACACGAGGTACGCGGCCTCGTCGCCCCCGCGCTGGACGTACGGGTTCAGCACGCGCTTCGACGCGGGCAACGTGCCCCCGTAAGGCGCGTAGCAGCCGGTGGCGCCGCCGAACGTGCTGCCGAGCACGGGGTTCACCTCGTCGTTCGGGAACGCGTCCCATTCATTGAGGTACAGCGTCCAGCCGATGCCGATCTGGCGCAGGTTCGACAGGCACTGCGACCGCTTCGCCGCCGCGCGCACGCGTCCGAGCGTCGGCAACACGAAACCGACCAGGATCGCGATGATGGCGATCACGACGAGCAGCTCGACGAGGGTGAAACCCGCGCGGCCGCCCCGGTCGTTCGCTCCGCGACACACCATGCCTCCTCCTCCGCTGCTACTGCGCCTTGCGTCGTTTGATCAGGTATTCCATCAGGGCGACGGCAAGCGATTGGTCGGTGCGAATCGGCACGAAGTCGATCAGGCTGTTCGCACACTCCTTGCGGAGCCACCGCTGGTGCGCGTTGAACACCTCGACGTAGCGGTCCTGGACCGACTCGGGCAGCGTCATGAGCCGCTCGCCCGTCTCGAGGTCCTCGAACTCGATCTGGCCCGTGAACGGCAGCTCGATCTCGTCGGGCGTGAGCACCTGGAAGACGATCACCTCGTGGCCGCTGTGGCGGAAGTGCTTCAGCACGTCCATGATCGCCTCGGGCTCGTCGAACAGGTCGGAGATCAGGACGATCAGGCCGCGCTTGCGGATCCGCTCGGCGAGCGCATCGAGTCCGCTGGCGAACCCGGTTCGCTCGCCCACCGTGACGCGGTCGAGCACCTTGAGCACGTGCAGCAGGTGGTCGAAGCGGGCGCGCGGCGGCAGGTAGTGGCGGATCTCGGTGTCGAACGTGGCGACGCCGACCGCATCCTTTTGCAGCAGCATCAGGTGCGCCAGTGCCGCGCCGAGGAAGACGCCGTACTTGTACTTGCTCACCCCGTCGCGCGCCGCGTAGCCCATCGAGGCCGAGGTGTCGAGCAGGATGTGGGCGCGCAGGTTCGTCTCCTCGATGAACAGCTTGAGGAACAGCTCATCGGTGCGCGCCCAGAGCTTCCAGTCGATGTAGCGTGGATCGTCGCCCTGGATGTAGGGCCGGTACGAGCTGAACTCGACGCTGAAGCCGTGGAACGGGCTCTTGTGCAGCCCGACGAGGAAGCCCTCGACGACGAACCGCGCGAGCAGCTCGAGGTTCGACAGCTTCGCCAGCACCGCCGGGTCGAGGTATTGGAGCGCGTCGCGCACAGCGCCTCCCCGCCGCCGCTAGCGCGGCACCCCGGTCGGGACCGCGTCGAGCAGCCGCTCGACGACGTGCACGGGCTCGACGTCCTCGCTGCGGGCGTGGAAGTTGGTAATGAGCCGATGCTGGAGCACCGGTTCGGCCACGGCGCGGATGTCGTCGAACGATACCGCGAGGCTGCCGCGCAGGATCGCGTGCGCTTTCGCGCCGAGCGTCAGGTACTGCGACGCGCGCGGGCTCGCGCCCCAACTGAGGTAGTCCTTGACGAACTCGGGCGCCTCTGGCCGCTCGGGCCGCGTCGCCGACACGAGCCGCACGGCGTACTCGATCACCTCGTCGGCGATCGGCACCTGGCGCACAAGGTTCTGCAAGCGGATCACGTCGGCGCCTTTGAGCACCTGCCGCAGCTCGGCCGCATACGTCGACGTGGTGGTCTTGACCACCGTGATTTCCTCCTCGACCGACGGGTACTGCACGCGCACGTGGAACATGAACCGGTCGAGCTGCGCCTCCGGCAGCGGGTAGACGCCCTCGAGCTCGATCGGGTTCTGCGTCGCGATCACGAAGAACGGCAGCTCGAGCGGGTACGTGTTCGTGCCGACGGTCACCTCGTACTCCTCCATCACCTGGAGCATGGCCGCCTGCGTCTTCGGTGGGGTGCGGTTGATCTCGTCGGCCAGGATGATGTTGGCGAAGATCGGGCCCCGGATGAACTTCGCCACGCGGTGGCCGGTGCTGACGTCTTCCTCGATCACGTCGGTGCCGGTGATGTCCGACGGCATCAGGTCCGGCGTGAACTGGATCCGGCTGAACTTCAGGTCGAGCACCTCGGCCATCGTCTTGACCATCATCGTCTTGGCGATGCCCGGCACGCCGACCATGAGCGCGTGCCCGCGGCACAGGATCGCCACGAGCAACTGGTCGAGCACACAGCGCTGCCCGATAATCACCTTGCCGACCTCGGCCATCAGCTCGGTCCGCGCCGCGGCGAGCCGTTCGACCGCTTCCTGAATCGTCTTGCCCGTTTCCGACATCAGTCTCTCCGTGTGAAATGAACGTGGCGCATCCGTTGCCCGACAGGCACTAGCTACAGCCGTGACCGGGCGGCGCGCCGCCGCGGCCGCCTCGTCTTCGTGTCGCGCAGCACAAGGCCCGTCATCCGGCGCCGCAAGGCCGAGAGCCGGCGCACGTACTCGAGGGTCCGATCGGGATCCTGCGCCATGAACACGACGGCGACCAGCAGCTGCACCTGGACGGTGTGGGTGAGCGCCGCGCCCTCCATCAGACAGTCGTTCAGTCTCATTGCTACCCCTTCTCTCCTCCGTAGGGCCGTACTAGTCCGAACGAGGGGGCGACTCCTCGATCAGCACGATGATGCGCCGCTGCGCACGCGCCACCTGCCGGATCAACGCCCGGAAGGCCGGGTATTGCTCCGGCCCGATCTCCGGCGTGAGCAGCTCAAAGCGGTTGCAGCACACAATCGCTCCCTCGCTATTGACGCTATATGACTCGGTATAGGTTCCCAGGTCCGAATTCAGCTCGAGCGGCTCGGGCAGGTTGCGTACCCGGTAGCCCGTGGGCACCGCCAGCGTGATCGTGCCCTCGCGCCGCATCGTCTGGCCCAGCCGCAGGGGCTGCTCGCGCGCCGGCATCGCCGTGAGGCTGAGCAGCCCGATCTGCTGCAGCGGCGCGCTCAGCACCATCAGGTCGTCGGCGATCGCCGCGTAGCCCGGCGCCGTATAGGTCCGCGTGTAGACGACCGCATCGGCGAGCTCGTCGAGGCCGGCGATCG
>Ga0315545_1002647_pt1 | contig 15960 bp, 11 predicted proteins | sample SalMarSW160210MG_FD_203096 | JGI IMG/M metagenome (GOLD analysis project Ga0315545, IMG submission 203096) | Salt marsh sediment microbial communities from the Plum Island Ecosystem LTER, Massachusetts, United States - Salt Marsh Sediment SW1602-10 ...
AGTGTACTCTCTGCTATCTCTGCCTTCAGGCGTGCGAGGCAGATGCAATAACCATGCATAAATTATACGAGGAATAGACTCATTGATGTCCACATCGCCCACAATTTCCCAAACATTGGCTCGCTTTTTCTGTACCCTCAGATACGAAGATCTGTCGGATTCCCTGGTCGGCCATATAAAGACCTTTTTTTTGGACTGGCTGGCCTCGGCGTTTGCCGGCCTCTTTCAGCCGCCTGTTCAAATGATGCTCTCCCTCGCAGACGATATGAAGGGTGCTGAAGAGGCAACCATCATCCCCACTGGCACCAGGCACTTGCCCCTGGTGGCTGCCTTGGTCAACGGCGGGTCTTCTCATGTAAGGGAGATGGATGATCTGCACCGGCACTCTATCTTTCACCCGGCAGCGTCAATCCTGCCGGCCGTTTTTGCGGCCGCAGAAAAAGGGCATGTTTCCGGCCGTGATCTTATCCTTGGTATTCTCACCGGATATGAAACAGGGATACGGGCAGCCTTAGCTGCTGGCAAGAGTCATTATAGATACTGGCATACGACGGGAACCTGCGGCACCTTTGGCGCAGCAGCAGGAGCGGCAAAGGTCCTTCAATTAGGGCCGGAGCAGTTCGTATGGGCCCTTGGGTCTGCCGGGACCCAGAGCTCGGGGTTGTGGGAATTTCTAACCGAAGGCGCCATGAGCAAACAGCTTCACCCGGGAAAGTCATCCATGAACGGCCTCTTGGCTGCCTTATTAGCCCAAAAGGGTTTTACCGGTTCCAGCACCATCTTTGAGGGGGAAAAGGGCTTCCTCAAGGCGACATCCGATGATTACGATCTTACTGTCTTGATCGATGGCCTGGGGGAAAGATTTCATACAGCAAGGAATTCCCTAAAATACTATGCATCCTGCGGGCATACCCATTCCTCCATTGATGCGGCGCTAAAGATTTTGAGGGACAGGGAGCTTGATGCGGCGGCCATTCGAACCATAACCGTTTATCTCTACCAGGGAGCCCTCGATCTGCTGGAAGGTGTGGAAGCCCGTACCCCGTATCTTGCCAAATTCAACCTACCGTTTTGTGTGGCAACGGCACTCAATTTCGGGCATGTTGATCTCAATGATTTCACCGATGAACGGATCAAGAACCCTGAGATACTGAGACTTATGGACCGTATCTCTCTTAGGGAAGACCCGGAGCTTACTCGGCTATACCCTAAGAAATGGCCTTCGCGGGTGGAAATAGCATTGGCAAACGGGGAAAGATATGAGGGATATTGTGAATATCCGAAGGGTGACCCGGAGAATCCCTTATCCGAGCAGGAACTGATTGAGAAGTTCAATAAGCTCTGCGGAGATATCATACCAGAGGATGAAAAAGAGAGGATCATAGGGTTAGTCCTAAGTCTCGAAAAGCTAGATGATGTAGCGAGTATATTTCAAAGATAAGCATATGCTATTATGGTGATGCCCGAGAAAACGCCCCCAATGCACAACTTCCCCTCAAGCGATATTTTTTCAACCGATCAAGAAGGAAATCAAAGGAGCTTCAGGCCTGTCACCCTGGTTGAACAGATTGCCAATGCGCTAAGGGATGACATATTGACCGGCAGCCTCAAAGGCGGGGACCAACTCCTCGAAGATCAATTAAAAAATGAATTCGGCATTAGCCGGACACCTCTGAGGGAGGCTTTTAGGGTTTTGGAGCAGGAAGGCCTCATTGAGATCCTTCCCAGGAAAGGCGCCTTTGTAAGGAGGATCAGCAGACAAGATATTGAGGAGAATTTCCCGGTGCGAGCTATCCTGGAGGGATTAGCGGCCCGTTTGGCGTATGCAAATCTCAGTAATCAGGATATCAATGAAATGGAAGAGGTCCTTGAATGCATGAAAGAGGCAGCCGGAAAAGAGGATTTCATCGGCTACGCGAAACATCACCTCAGCTTTCATGAAATTTTTATCAACGCCTCCAACAATAAGACATTGATTGCCCTGCTTCGAAATCTGCGTATGCATAGATTATGGCATAGGTACACCTACCACTATTATAAAGAGGACTTTAAAAATTCTCTACAGATCCATCGCCGAATTTTAGATCTCTTTAAAGAGAAAAAGGCCTCTCCGACAGACATAGAGATGGCAGTCCGTCAGCACATTGAGATAGCCCTCGTGTCTTTTTTAGCCGCTATGGAAGAACTTGAAGGGGAAGGATCAAAGGAGGAAGCTGTTTGAGCCTATACTATTATAGTGGGGTTTGAATTGAAAATAGAAACAACTGTTGAGCAATCAATTTTGGGTTTCCTGGATCGTATACCGGTCATCTCCTTGTATGCCGATACCAGGGGATGGCCCTTTATCATTGCCTGGTTGCATCGAATCTGCGGGCTCCTGTTGGTCGGCTACCTATGGTTTCATCTCTATACCCTCTTATCCTTGTCTTCTCCCCCCCGCTACGATGCCACGATGAAATTTTACGGATTCTTGCTCTTCAGGATTCTTGAGTGGGCCCTGGCCATCCCGGTCATCTTCCATGCCGCTAATGGTGGAAGGTTGATCCTGTATGAGAGCTTCGAAACAAGGGATGATGTAGCCATGATTCGCTGGGTGGTGTGGCTTTCCATCCTCTATGGAGCCCTCCTGGGGGCCTTGATGCTGATAGGCACGCAGAATGTAACCGCCCTGTTTTTCTGGTTGGCCATGCTTGTTGCCGGTTTGGCCCTGGCTTATGGGGTTGCATCGAAGATCTGGACAACTGAGAATTCCCCGTTTTGGAAATTTCAGAGGATCACCGGAGCCTACTTGTTGATCCTGATTCCGGCCCATATGCTGTTTATGCATCTCAATTATGCAATGGCTCACGAAGCGAATACCGTGCTCATGAGGATGCAAGGCCATTTTATCAAGGCCGTGGACATCAGCTTGGTGGTCGTGATTCTCTACCATGCTGGGTATGGGCTCGTGTCCTTGATGGGGGACTACCTCGCATCTCAAACCCTTCGGATAGGGCTGGCAGCGTTGGTTATCCTGGTGATGCTGTTGTTTGCAGTTGTTGGAGTAAAGCTGACGATTTTCATTTGACGAGCACAGAGAACTGAGATGGGAAACACACTTCGGATTGGTTCAACGATGAACTGCGATGTCCTCATTATCGGAGCCGGGGGAGCTGGGCTTCGGTGTGCTGCGGCGATTTTTGAGAAGAAACCCGGGACGCGCATCATAGCCCTCACAAAGGTCTCGCACCCTCAAAAGTCGCATACCGTAACGGCTCAAGGAGGCATGGCAGCAGTCGACCCCAGGGATCCCCTTGATAAGCCCATTTACCACATGTTCGACACCTGGAAGGGCTCTGACTGTACAGCAGATCAAAACATCATTAAGAAAATCATTGATGCATCATGGGAACAAATCGCATGGCTGGAAAATCATGGCATGCACTTTAGTCGGAATGAGAACGGAAGGCTCAGCAAGAGGACCTTTGGCGGCATGACCTTGAACTTTGGAGAGTCATCCGCAATGCGTGCCGTTTTTGAGGCGGATCGAACCGGCAAGGGCATTATGGATACCGTGTGGGGAGAGGCCATGAAAGGGGGTATCTCCTTCTTAAATCAAAGCATTGCCACAGAACTTATCTTCAGGGGAGACCGATGTATAGGCGCTATTGTATTTATGGAAAAAGAGGGAGAATTTGCGGCTATCCTATCTAAGGCCACCGTCTTTGCCACGGGTGGAAATGGCCAGGTTTTCAGGATTACCACGAATTGCAGACAGAACACGGGGGACGGCCTCGCCGTTGCCCTCCAGGAAGGGCTTCCCATCATGGATCCAGAAGCTGTCCAGTTTCACCCCACAGGTATCGTTGGTCCCGGTATCCTGGCCAGCGAAACCTTACGATCGGTGGGCGGCATCCTGCGCAACAAGGATATGGAACGTTTCATGGAACGGTATGCTCCTAAGATGAAAGAGCTGGCCCCACGCGATATGGTCTCACGGGCCATCGAGACTGAGATCCGGGAAGGAAGAGGCATCCTGAGCCCCGATCACCATATCCAGCATGTCTGGATCGATTTGCGGCATTTGCCCGATTATGTCCATGAGGAACAAATTCCGGAAGTTACAAGCTTTTTCAAAAAGTTTGTGGCCATTGATCCTAGAAAGGAACTGTGCCCTGTCCGACCGAGCAATCACTATCAAATGGGTGGGCTCCCCACCAATGAATTTGGAGAAGTTCAAAAAACCCCGCAAGAGCTCATCCACGGTCTGTTTGCAGTGGGTGAATGTGCTGCTGCCAGCTTTCACGGCTTTAACCGGTTGGGGAGCAACTCCATACTGGAACTCATCACCATGGGCAGGTTTGTGGGAGAGCGGGTCGTAGAGTATCTCGAAGAACCATTGGATGCATTGCCGTCAGGGGCAGGCGACAGGAGTTCCTCTCAATTCTCGCGATTCATGGAGGCGAAGGGGAAGGACAGTTTAGGCCGGATTCGAGATGCCATGCAGGCGGTTATGACAGAGAAGGTAAGTGTCTTCAGGGCAGAGAAGGGGCTTCTTGAAGCGATTGAGGCATTACAGGAGCTCAAAGATCGGGCAGATAGGGCATCGTTGTCAAGCAGCAGTTACACGATGAATCAGGAACTCATACAACGGTGGGAGCTGGATAACCTCTTGCGGATCTCCATGATTATCGCACAATCTGCCTTACGGAGAAAAGAGTCAAGAGGCGGTCATTTTCGTGAAGACTTTCCCGAAAGAAAAGACGATTTCAACTATCATACCCTTGCCTCTATGAGCGAGTACGGCAAGGTACGCTTCGGGAAACGGGCCATTGACATGAGCCTGTTCGAGTCAAGGGGAGAGCATTACGAGAAATTTGACATGATCGAGAGAAGGTATTAGTTGAGCAGCGACAAGGACAATAAAGAGCGGATAGGAAAAAAGATGTCCCGGGTCTATAAGATTACCGTAAAGGTGAAGCGCTTTGATCCCGATACCAAGAAAACATGGGTTGAGGATTATGAATTGGAGGCCGGACGGATCCTTCGATTCACCGATGTATTCCGTAAGATCAATAATGAACTGGATCCTTCGTTGGCCTGGAACTCATCCTGCGAACACGGACAGTGTGGAAGCTGTGCCGTTAGGGTGAACGGGAAGCCATTGCTCGCCTGCGAGCTCCTTGTGGAAAACGCTATTAACCTTTTTAGAACCGCGGTCTTCACCATAGAGCCCTTGACCATCGCCCCTGTTGTTCGGGATCTCATCGTGGATTTCGATAAGGCCTATGAAAGGGTTAACAGGGCAAAACCGTACCTTATCGATCCATCGCCAATTCCGGAGGGAGAGAGCGAGTACCGGATATCTCCTCGAGAACTGGAACGGTATGTTGAAGCAACACGCTGCATCAATTGCTTCTGCTGTGCCGAGGCATGCATCAGCAGCCATAAGAACTTCCTGGGACCCAATTCGCTCATGGCCAGTATCGTTCGCCTCATGGACTCCAGGGAACAGGCGAGGGAGGAACGGTTAGAGCTCCTGTATGGCGAGCAAGGGGTCTACCGATGTCATACCTCTATGGCTTGTTCCTTTGTTTGTCCCAAGGAGATCGATGTAGCCCATTTTATCGCCCTAGCGAAAGCAGGCAGATTCAAAGCCAAAGGAATGAAGTGATCGAGAAACATGTCTTCTGCAACTCAAGAAAAGATAAGCCTCAAGAAGGCGACTAAGGCAACAGTTACCACGATCATTGATAACTATATAGAAACCCTTTTGCCCTCCAATGAAAGGGTTGAGAGGGCTCCCCTTGCCAAAGGAAAGGTTCGGAGGCCTCCTCTTCTGGCAGAACATGGTTTCAGCATCCTCGTAGAGGTGATAGGGGACGATACCCCCCATAGAGTCCTTATGGACTTTGGGATTTCCAACATAGGGGTCCCGAACAACCTGAATGTCCTTGAGATAGATGTCAATGCAGTCGAGGCCTTTGTTGTTTCCCACGGGCACCATGATCACGTTGGGTCTATCGCCGAAGTATTAGGAGGGCTGGCAACAAAGCCTCGTACTGTGGTTGTCCATCCTGATGCGTTTTTGAGCACACGCTTTCATAAGTTTCCTGATGGAAAGGAGGTTCCCATTCCCGGCCTTAAGAAAGGGATCATTGAGGAAACAGGAAACGAGGTGATTGACGGGCGATCTCCTGTTTTGCTTGCTTCTGACTATATCCTGGCCCTGGGTGAAATTCCGCGGGTCAATGACTTTGAAAAGGGGATGCCCTCGGCTTATTATGAGAAGGGTGGAAAGATATACAAAGACCACATCATGGATGATAAAGGCATTGTCATAGATGTTGAAGGCAAGGGCCTCGTCGTGATTACCGGCTGCGGTCACTCAGGGATTATCAATACGATCCGACATGCTCAAAGCATAACTAGTGTTGATACAATATACTGTGTCATGGGAGGCTTTCACCTCATTGGGAATATTGGGGAAGCTATTATCCAGAGGACCATCGAAGAGATGAAAAAAATCGATCCTGAGCTGATGGTTCCCTGTCACTGTACCGGTTTGAAGGCCGCACATGAGTTTGAAAAGGCCTTTCCAGAGGCCTTTGTCTTGAATGCCACTGGTACAACCATACATCTATAATCCTATTTTTGCTTTGCCGATGGGGAGAAACTCACTTTATCCCTTTCCTTTTCATGGATTTGCTAACCCTGGCTGCTTTGATTGCATTTCCTCAGATATCCCTTTTCTTGCCTTCTCTCATGACTGTAAGATGATCGGCTTGTCGCTCGCCTTGTGACTTACCCTGAACTTTCAATCAAAAAAAGCAGAAGAAATGCGGATATAGGGTGTACAGAACCGCCCCAAGTTCCTTGCTGCCTGAGAATTGATTGAAAGGTGTATCCTTTCGTGCTAGGTTATAAAAACGGCGTATCAAGTTATAACACACAACAAGAAGGGGGAAGCCATGTTTGATTTTATGCTTACCGAGGAGCAGAGGGCATTGCAGGCTGAGGTCAGGGATTTCGTGAAAAACGATGTATCGAGCAAGCTCGTTCGGGACATGGACCTGAGCGTGATCGAAACCGGCCGGCCCTTTCTTGAGCTGGCAGCCAAGAGGAACCTCCTGGGCATCCGGTTTCCAACCGAATACGGTGGCAGAGATCTCAATTGGGCGGCCGAGGTGGTGGCTATCGAGGAGGTCGGGGTGCTCGGCAACTCCATTGCATGCGCCTATGTGATGCCGAGCATCGTGGGAGAGGCATTGAATCATTTTGGAACGAGGCATCATAAGGAACGATACCTGAAGCCGACCAACCAGGGGGTGCTCTACTCCGCCGAGGCCCTGACCGAGCCACGGGGAGGCTCTGATTTCTTCGGCGCAACCACAAGGGCGGTAAAGGACGGGGATTTCTTTATCCTCAACGGAGAGAAGCGGTTTATTGTGGGGGCGAAGGAATCCGACTATTTCCTGGTTTACGCCAACTCAAACCCGGATGCCCCTGCCCATCAGTCGATCAGCTGTTTCATTGTGGACAGGGACAGGGGTGTTGAGGATCAGACCATCTACAGCCTTCTCGGAACAAGGGGCGGAGGCACCGGAAGGCTTGTATTTAAAGACGTGAGGGTTCCTGCTGAAAACCTCGTGGGCGAGCTTCATAACGCCTATGCTGTCTTTAATAGAATGATGATCCCTGAGAGGCTTACCAGCGGAGCAGGAGCTATCGGCCTTGGCAGGGCAGCCCTTGAGGTGGCCACCCGTTACTCCACCAGGCGAAAGGCCTTTGGCAGGACCATCGACAAGTTTCAGGGGGTGAGCTTTATGGTGGCCGACTCGGTGGCAACCCTGGATGCTGCCAGGGCCTTGGTGTATGCAGCGGCCCGGTCGGTCGATTCGGGTGTTGATTCCCGCCGATTGGTATCAGAGGCCAAGAAGGTGGGCACCGAGGCTGCCTGGGAGGTGATCAACAATGCCATGCAGATTATGGGAGGCATAGGTTACACCAGCGTGTATCCCATAGAACGGTACCTGAGGGATTGCCGCCTTGCCATGATCTGGACCGGGACCAACGAGGTGATGAACCTCCTCATCCAGCATGAGTACTACAGGGAACTGCGGGAGCGTAAGTTTGAGGTCAGGGACGTGGAGGCGGATGCCATCACGTCCGATGAGGAGGAGAAGGTCTACGAGTAGAACTTACGGTTTCATGCGCCAAATATGGTAGCCTCAAGGCCTCGGAGATTTGCATATGGTAGGTGGCAGCACCCTGTTTGACCATGTTGCCTATAGCAAGATTGCATCTGGCATGTGGAAGAGAGCATTAATTGGCTCTCGGGATAGATATACCGAAAGGATCCGCGGGAAGCCTGCAACTACCTAACGCGGAACTTTCCTACTGATGGTCTTCCGGCCAGGACTTTTCACCAAGGGCAATGCGGCACAGATCAGTGATGAAGATCTTAGGCAGGCCAACCTGTGAAGCGGGTCTCCGCAGCACTTTATCGCATATGGGGCAGGAGGTTATCAGGGCATCGGCGCCGCATTGGAGGGCATCCTCAACGTTCTTCATTTGTATGTCAATGGCCAGCTCCCTGTTAGTGTAGATAATGGGCACGCTACAGCATAAAGCGTTCAATCGCTCATAGTGTCTGGGCGGCCGTTCAACGCCGACAAGCTCGAAGATCTCATCAAGGAAGGCATCATAATCCGCGATCCATCTGGTGGCACAGTTCGCGTGATAGGCTACCTTCTTCCCCAGCCTGGTGATGCCGTTCTTGTGATCATTTAGATAGTTGCGAAGGTATTCGAAAAGGTGCATGTAGTCGAAGGGAACATGGAAACCGTACTCCTTGGACTTGAGGTGCGCGAGAACAAAGCCCTCATTGTGAAGATACACGATGTCTTTGCCCAGGCCGGAAAGCTTGTCGATGACCCCCTGACCATACCTTTCAACAAAGCTCTCCCCGCCCATATGCACACAGCCAGTGAGAGACATATACTCACCGCCTCTGACCACGGTCATACCCCTGAATAGCTGGCTGTCAAAGGTACCCTCCGGGAAGTCCTCAAACCGGAAGGAGTCGAGTGAGAGGACCTGACGGTCAGGCTCACCCGGTATCAGCTGCCCGGGGTCTCCCCGTCCCTCGAGGCCCTTGGCCCATTCCTCAAGCGTTGCTTTACCGGCTGCCACGATAGGGGCGGTGCCAATCCTCTCCTGCATCGTGAAGATGAGATCAGAGGGGTCAGCTCCCGTGGGGCAGTAGTCATTGCAGGCCATGCAGGTAATGCATGTGCTTAAAATTTCCGCGTCTTTGCCCTCCATGAGCAGCTTGATCTCAGCAACTGCTCTATCCTTGTCATAATCGATGTAACGACACCTCACCAGGCAGTCGCCGCAGAGGTCACACTTTGAAGCATCCCACATTACCTGTTCTCCTTTCCATTTGGTCGGTAAGGTTGCAGCATATGTTCATAGTCCTCAGGTGTCAATAAATTGTGCTTACCGGTTTAACTTAATACTTGCTACAGGGTTACTGTGTAGTTCCTCCCCCTTGATGGGGGAGGATAGGTGGGGGTGGTAAAATCTCTGTTCACCCTCCCCTTTATCCCCTCCCCTGCCCGCTCGTGCCTCGCAGTGGCAGGAGGGCATCAAGGGAGGGGAATTTTGATAATGTATACCCTGCAGCTTGCTGCAGAGTGGTTCATCCCGGTCCCTGAAAAGGGCTTTCTGGGAAGATGTTGCGCGATTTCTTGGTAGAAACACTTCTGCTGTGAATCGATTAACCGTTTCTGATGAGCTGCCAGAGGCAGTGAAATATTTTAAAACGTTTTGGGACCAACGTCCCCTTTTAATAAGAGTTGAACGAGTCTTAATAGTATAGCGGAAAGCATGATTCGGAAAGGGGGCCTTCAAGCATCTTTAGAAACTCAAAGTAAGGGCGATATAAGGACCGGATAGGCCATAATCGAAGACGATATCATCCTCATCGATATCGATGACAAATGTTTTATAGCCGCCATGAATATCGATAAAGGGGAAGGGGGTATAGGAAACATCGCCTGCAATTTCATATATCATATTCCCGCTATAGCCAATAGCCGTTCCTCTAATCCTTGCCTCGAGTATATCAGCAAGCAAGCCAATATGAAGATTGAGACCAATCATGGGAATAGGAAGGGTGAATTCCTCTTTTTCATCAATTCCCGTGGTCTTGAGGTTGACCTTACCGTCTAAATATTTAACCTGAAAGACACCGCCGAGAGAAAATCCGGCCAGAATATTTTCAAGGTTTAAAAAATCGTATTGGTAGGCAAAGTCTATCTGACGATATTCAATTAATGAACTCACGAGGGCACTGGTGCTGTAAGTTTTTCCATTGAACACAATTGTCTTTGTGAGTGTTTTTGTGCCCGAATACTCAATACTTGTATAGGCCAAGGAGAAGTGATGCTTGTCAGCCCCGATAAAGGCCTCTATCGTTGGATAGCTTTCATCGTCAATCCCAAGATCTTTATCAAAATCAATCGATGTCCCGACAATACCAGCCCCGTCTACCTTTACGTTGCCATCAAGGGAGGGGAACCAGTAGTAACCTCGTGCCCCAACCTCAAAGGCAGATGATGATGCGGGTATCAAAAGCACTGCCAAAATGAATGATAGCGTCATGTATATCTTTTTCATCATGCTCCTCCTTTTGGATGATGATAAGAGACGATGAGATGATATTGTGATAAAAACTTCCTTTTTCGGTAATGGACTATACGGGATTCGGCTTTGTATGTCAAACCAATTTCAACCGCATGATGTTGTGGGGGGCACATAAATAGGGGACGTACATAAGATTATAGCATTTGCTCGGATAAGATTGCATATAATGGAATTACCATTAACGACCTCCTTTCACCTATAGCCAGCCTACCAATTACTGATGAAACGTATAATTTATGTATGTTCCTAAGATTCACACAGCTTCCAAACCCTCGTGGCTCAGCTCGCAACACGGTTCCGTAACCGGTGTCGAGTGAAGTCCGATCCTCCGGCTCCACCGATCTATCAGATCGCTGAACCGACTCCACTTCAGAGGTCTGATTTGATGGCCTCCCAGAGGTCCCAGCGCATCCCATCCATTCTCTCCGCTTTGCTGCACAGGAGCCGCTCAAAGGCCTCTTTCAAGAAGAGTGGGAACATGGATTCCTCCTTAAAGATCTCAGCCGGGGACAGAGAGGGATCGTCCACCTGAGAAGCAAGGGAGTCGAAAATATCCTTCCAAATAATCTGTTGACCCCATGCCCCCGGTGCGATAGGTTTTAAAGTTACAGGCAAGTTGACACTGATTTCCCACTGTGAAGCATTTCGGGCGCAGCCCAGGCTGGCATCAAAGCCCCGGAACAGGCGTCAAGGGGTCTGTCTCCCTTTCGCCATTCTGCCCCGTAATCCATGCAGACCCGCCTTTCCGAAGTCCGGGCAACTTGGCAACCTGGTGGAACAACGAGACGCCTGGTCTTGACGTCCGGGCGATTTCAAATTTTCAAAAGATTTTTACCCTTTGGAAGAGGAATAAGCGTATGGCCTCTCTGGACAGACTGTTTCACCCACGCTCCATTGCCGTTGTCGGGGCATCGAACGATCCCTACAAGGCCGGCTATCAGATGGTCTATGCCCTCAGAAAATTCCCTGGAGAGCTCTATCCCATCAATCCCAAGGCCCAGGAGATCCAGGGCTTTCCCGTCTATCCGGATTTCAGGTCCATCGGGAAGCCGGTGGACCTGGTGATCCTTACTATCCCCGCAAAAGACAGCGTTGAGGCCTTGAGGGAAGCCGGGGAAGCTGGTGCCGGCGCCGCCATGATCATCAGCGGCGGGTTTGCCGAATCCGGTGAGCCGGGCAAAGCCGTCCAGGAGAAGATCCTGTCGGTGTGCAGGACCTACGGGATCCGGCTGCTGGGTCCCAACGTGGCGGGCTTTGCCAATCCCCGCGCGGGGGTATCGGCCAATTTCACGCCCTGGATCGGCGACCTGAAGCCGGGTGGCGTGGGCATCGTCTCACAGAGCGGGGCCATGAATCTCATCCTGTCGTCGGTTGTCTACAGCCAGGGGCTGGGTATCAGCGTCGCGACCGGGATCGGAAACGGTCCGGATGTGACAGCCGCCGACGTGGTCGATTACCTGGCGGATGACCCCAACACCCGGGTGATTGCCCTGGCTCTGGAAGGTGTCCGCAATGGCCGGCAGCTCTTCGAGGCCGTGAGCAGGGCCACGGCGAAAAAGCCCGTCCTGGCCTTTGCGGTGGGACGGGCGGATATCGGTGAGTTTGCCGCTTCCCACACCGGCAACCTGATCGGGTCCTATGCCCTCAAGAGCACCGCCCTCAAGCAGGCCGGTGCTGTGGTGGTGGACTCCAGCAACGACCTCATCGACGCCGCCAATCTCCTGTCCAAAGTCAGGCTGGCGCCCGGTGCCAACCCCGGCGTTGGTCTCCTGAGCGGACAGGCCGGCCCCGCCATGGTCATTGCGGATGAGCTGCGGAGCCATTCCGTGAGCCTCCCCCGACTGGCACCGGCGACCGTTGGCAAGATATCCGGCCTGATCCCGCCCATGACCTTCATCCAGAACCCGGTGGACACAGGCCGGCCCAGCCCCACCTTTCGGTATGTACTCCAGGCCATGGCGGATGACCCAGCCATCGACGTCCTGGTGGTCTTCGCCATCCACGAGCCTGCCGTGATCGACCCGATCTCTCTTTTCAGGGAGACGAAGGGCGTCATCCGCCAACCCGTGATCTTCGGCACCGCGGGCTTCCCGGAACACCTGGCCCCTACGCTCAAGGATCTGGATGCCCTGGGTATGCCCTCCTTCGTCTCACCGGACCGGACCGCCAGGGCGGTACGGGCTCTCGTGGAGGACGCCAGGCGTGCCCATCGAAGGCGCTCCCTGGATGCGGCTCCACCCATTGCATCCGTCAGCGCCTTCAGCCCCGCGCCGGACGAGGCAGAGATCAAGGCCGTGCTGGAACGGATAGGGATCCAGACCCCAAGACGAACGGCCTGCCGGACCCGGGACGAAACCAGGGAGGCCTTTTCCCGCATGGCCAAACCCTGTGTCCTCAAAATCCTCTCCTCATCCATCGTCCACAAGACCGAAGCGGGAGGCGTCCATCTCGATATCGGCACCGAGAAACAGCTCATCGACGCGCTGGACCGGGTGGACCGCATCGAGGCGGCGGGCGAAAAGCGTTATCTGCTCGAAGAGATGGCCCCGGAAGGGTTGGAGCTGATCATCGGCGGCACCCATGATCCGAGCTTCGGCCCCACGGTCCTGGTGGGCCTCGGGGGAACGGCGGCAGAGGCACTGGGGGATGTGGCCATGCGACTGGCCCCCATAGGCCCCTCGGAGGCTCTCGACATGCTCTCGGATCTGAAGGGCCGGGCGCTCCTGGACTGCTGGCGGGGAGGGCCCCAATACGACAAGGCAGCCGTGGCGGATGCTGTGGCGAAAATTGGGCAACTGCTGGTTGAACACCCCGAGATCAAGGAACTGGATCTCAATCCCGTGCGGGTCCTGGAACACGGGCTCCTGGTCCTGGATGCCGCCATGATCGTAGAAAGCGGGCCTCGCCCCTGATCCGTTTTCATCCAGAACCGGCCTCTTTTGCGAATCTCTGCTTCAACCTATGGAACCGATTCTGCGGTGCACTGCACATCATGTCCCTCGAAGCCCCAAATTTCCTGGATATCCGCAACCCGGGAACCCGCCGCCAAGCGGTGGGACTGAGAATGCGCAGCGTGTGAAGGAAAAAGTCCGTTTCTGGGTGGAAGCTTGGCAGTGTGTGCCGATCATTCCGAATGAAATCTTTACAGAAGCCGTTGGGCGCGATTCGGTGAGGCGGCCATCCGCTTTATTGCCGAAACCCGCGCAAGTGGACGCGAAACACACAACCGGTTCTGGATCAGCTCCGCGCTTCGAACCCAGGGGTTTCAAATCGATCCAGACGATCCCAGGATTGCTCAGGCGGAGGACGCCTCCTTCTCGGCCTTTCACTATGTCCGGGTCTTCTATGAACGCAATGATACGCATCCGGCCCTGGCATTTGGGACACGTTAAGGGATCCACTTTCCCGGATCATGTCCGGGACAGGCTCCGATCTTTTGGATCAATCTTCTGAAATGTTCCTGGCTATGGTTGGCATCATTGAACAGGAATGGATCCCAGAAGTAAATGAACAGATGAAGAGCGCTTCCAGCTCTATGCCCCGAACAGAACAAAGAGTTCTTACGTTAGATCCGACTGTTTCCCCTCAAAATGTTAAACCTTACGACAGGTTTGTTTTAAAACTTATCTAGGGCCAGGTTGATTTGGCCGGCATGTCAAGCTGCATAAGAAAGACCTTTTCCTGCCCGACATTCTGGTTCCAGTTTGTCGCCCAGACCACCTTTGCGCCGTCATTGGTTATGGTTCCCTGAGTTTCTTCCCAGTATTCCCCGGTTGTGCAGTAGACCTTGGCCAGATAAAAGACGCGCGGGTTGCTTCTATCCAGCTTGACAAGGGTGATGGTACGATCGAGCCAGTTCTGTTCCGCTGAACCTTGAGGAGTTTCGGTGGAAACAACGCAGTAGCCGGAGGTGTTGCAGGAAACATGCACGCCGCTGTTAAGACCAATAGGAGAGGTGGGACTATAAAATAGTAGCATGAGCTGTACCGGTTCAGCCGTAGTATCAATAGGTATTAAGTCAATATAATCAGTTTGAGAATTCTGCATGACGATGACTTCTTTGCCCTGGGAATCCAATCCAACATCCGCGTGTCCGGTCGAGTCAGCCAGTTTGTAAAATTGGGTCAGCTCCTTGTTTGCCATAGTGAGGCCGTCAAATTTGTAGCCGCTCGCGCCTGCTGCGTCACAGCCGATCAGGACCCAGTTGCCAAGGGGCGACATGCCGCACCAGTCAACGAGGTTAGCTTCAGGCATAGGAATCGTGTAAGTGCCTAAAATTTGATTCTGCTGGCGGTCCCAGGTAAAGAGATACCTTACTCTATAGTCGTCCAAGCTTCCCTGTAGAAAAAGCGCCCAGTATCTATTATCTAATGATGATGCGCCTTCATTCCTCATGGTGATGCGATAAAGATCGGGATTCGCGGCTATAATCGGTGCGATGGTTAAATCGGTTGAAAAGTTTTTTATGGTCGTCTTCTCGTCGGTTTGGACATTCACGGTCACAATTGAGAAATCTTCAAGCCCCCAGAGAAGGTTGGAATCATCCGGATCCCACCGGGGATCTTCTAGGCTTATGATGCTAACAAGATTGCTGCTCTGGTTGTATGGCATGCTCTGAGTCTTGTATATGCTCCAAGCGCCATCATCCCGGACGAGAACAATCATGGTTTTATCTTTATTAAAGGGATCAAAGCGCGAGTATTCATGTCTGCTGTTACAACCATCAGTTGTTGTGGCCCGGGTAAGGGTTGTCCCAAAGTGAGGATCTACGAAGGATACTCCGACATCTGGAGCCTCTCTTGGAACCAGCGGATAGGTCGGGTTATCGCCGGAGAGGGGATCCGGCACCTCAATAAAGGTTATATCAGATGGGGTTGTGGTTGTTGTGGGAGACGTGGTGGTAGTGGTAGTTATATCAGATGGGGTTGTGGTTGTTGTGGGAGACGTGGTGGTAGTGGTAGTTACAACTCCCGGCGTTCCCCCCGAGTCACTCGACGAGCCGCCACCCCCGCCGGTGCCGACTATGGAAAAAAGACCGAAAATAAAGAGCAGGATAAGAAGAACGAGACGGAATGTCCCCGGGTAACCTTCAACCATGCGATCTCTCATGACCGGACCCTCCTAAAATAAGTTGGCAATTTATAGCCTTTCCCAAAACTAAAAAGACAATAATATCAATTAGTTACAAAACAGTCAAAGAGGTATTTCCTAAACCATAAAACTAGCAGTTATTTCAACTATTTACAGAAAGCATAACACGAAATTACA
>Ga0315545_1002650_pt1 | contig 15951 bp, 16 predicted proteins | sample SalMarSW160210MG_FD_203096 | JGI IMG/M metagenome (GOLD analysis project Ga0315545, IMG submission 203096) | Salt marsh sediment microbial communities from the Plum Island Ecosystem LTER, Massachusetts, United States - Salt Marsh Sediment SW1602-10 ...
CCATATTTTCTCTGGCCAGATTCTTCGCTTCACTTCGTGGAGTTTACCCTTGAGCGGAGCGAAGGGCTCAGAATGACAAGGCGATATATGTCTTTGCAAATTAATACGCCTGAGGCGTATAAAAGACTTATCAATAATAATGTTAGTAAATAGGTCAGTTTGAGTTAATAAGCTAAAAGTTTGTCCAGCTTGTCAATTCTTTGGTATCGTTTTGTGGGCACTTTAGAATGCACAAGTGCCCGCGATACAGCCGCCGGAATACTCCGAGTAAGCGGTGATAAGTTCACCTGAAATACCTGGCTCTGCAGTTTCACTATGACTGAAAGAGAGGACCTGGTCAGGCTTACAACCATATCTGTAGACAGTTATGCCTTTGCACTTTAGCTTGTGGGCCATCAAATATATTTTTCTTACGTCGTCAATAGTGGCATCGCTGGGCAGATTTATCGTTTTTGAGACGGCGTTGTCTGTGTGCTTCTGAAAAGCAGCTTGAATCTGAAGATGCTTCGCCGGCGTTACATCAAATGCGGTAACAAATAATCTTTTCATATCTGCCGGCACGCCTTTAATATTTTGCACAGAGCCGCGCTTGGCAATCTCAGCAAGAAGCTCTCTACTATATATCTTCCTTTGCTTGGCAGCAGCTTCAAAAAGTACGTTGGTCTCGAAAAGTTTTGTGCCGGATAACACGTTTCGCACAAAACTAATGGCAAATAATGGCTCGATGCCGCTGGAGCATCCAGCTATGATGCTTATGGTACCCGTTGGCGCTATCGTGTTTAGGGTGGCATTGCGCAGCCGTAGCTTATTTTTGGTGTACACGGATTTTTCGTAATTGGCAAACACGCCACGCTTTTTGGCAAGTGAAACTGAGGCTGCGATGGATTCATCATGTATAAAGCGCATCAATTTCTTCGCGAAATCGACCGACTGTCGTGAACCGTACTGCATGTCAAGCTTTATAAGCATATCGGCAAATCCCATTACACCAAGGCCGATCTTGCGATTAGCTAATGTGGTTAGCTTTATTTGCTCCAGAGGATATTTATTTACCTCTATAACGTTGTCGAGGAACCGGATGCCCCACTGGACGGTTTCCCTGAGCTTTTGCCAATCAACATGGTTTTTGCTCGCAGGCTCTTTACCCTTCTGCGACTTAATCATTTTCGCGAGATTAACGGATGCAAGGTTGCAGCTTTCATAGGGCAGCAGTGGCAGCTCTCCACAAGGATTTGTGGCCTCGATTCGGCCAATGGCGGGTGTGGGATTTCGTCGATTTATCTCGTCCAAAAATACAAGTCCTGGGTCGCCTGTACGCCAGGCTGCGCTGACGATCAAGTCAAACAAAGCCCTGGCTTTGATTTTCTTGACGGCCTTGCCGGCTCGCGGATTTATTAGACCGAAGTCTTTATTTTCTTTGACCGCGCGCATAAATCTTTTGGTGACGCCGACAGAGAGATTAAAATTGTCGAAGCTGCCACGCTCTGTCTTTGCCTCGATAAAGTCGATGATATCCGGATGGTCGCATCGGAGGATGCCCATATTGGCACCGCGCCGTCTTCCTCCCTGGACGATGACACCGGTTGCCTTATCAAATATGCTCAAGAATGAGACCGGGCCGGATGCAAGACCCTTTGTGGAACTAACGATGTCCGACTTAGGCCTGAGATTTGAAAAGCTAAATCCCGTGCCGCCCCCTGTTTGATGAATCTTTGCCATATCGCTCAGAGCTCTAAAGATGCCCTCTATTGAGTCCTCGACAGGAATAACAAAGCAGGCTGAAAGTTGACCAAGGTCAGTGCCGGCATTCATTAAAGTTGGGGAATTAGGCATGAACTCTAAGTTGCGCATCATCCGGTAGAATCTTTCCTCAATTTCTTCTCTGTTGAAGTTGGATTTAAAATTATCCTCAGCCTGGGCGATGTGGTGCGCGACACGTCGGAAGAGTTCGCTGGGTGTTTCGACGACATTTCGATTCTGGTCCTTCAGCAAATATCTTCTTTTTAAGACCTCCATCGTATTGACCGGCAATTTCAAATCGTCCTTAATACCAAGGGCGGATTTAGCAAAACGCAACTGGGTGTGGCTTTCCCGATAAACTATGTAAGCCCGTGCAATGTGGCTGTAACCCTCGCTCATTAAAACAGTCTCGACCGTGTCCTGAATATTTTCGATGTGAGGAACTCTGCCTTTATACTCCTGTGCTAGGCGTCCTATCACAATATCCGTCACACGACGAGCAATAGTTCCGGCTTTGTCTTTCTCGCCTAAGACTTCGATAGCTGCTCTTTCGACGGCGGATTGGATCTTTGCTTTATTAAATTTGACGACCGAGCCATCGCGTTTTGTGACTTTCGCAGGCATGGCTGTCTTAGCCATGATTTTTTCTCCTCGTATCATGGCGCTGCTATGTGCAACAATCGCTTTTTTTACTCGTAACCTTTTAAGTTTATACAGATGCTTTATATCAGACGCGAGCCAATTAGCAAACTTTTTTTAGTTATGGCACGGTGAGGATTTTTTTCTACTCAAGGAAAAACTAAATTTAAGGGCTTAGTCTGAGTTGGATTTGCATACATATACAAAGGCAGGAGGAAAATTCTGTGGCACGAATTTTAGCTTAACGTCAGAAAAATAATGCTTCATTTTTTTACTTAGTAAAGGTGTATACTGCAATTGGATATATGTCTTTGACTTGCTGGTTATCGAAAGGATTCTTTCCTTTTGCGATTTATCAAAAAGTGTAAGAGGCAAACCCGATACAATACAATCTAAGCCATCAACATACTGCTCACATTTGCTTGCGTCATCGTTGATGACAATTAGCCTGGAGTCTCCTATTCTCTCTAAATGTTTGCAAAACTCTGGATTAATTTCGAAGCATGTAAGTTGACCATTCTCCGGCAGCCGCTTCAGTATCTCAGCGGTTACTGAGCCTGTTCCAGCACCAAATTCAACAACCTTAGAGCTGCCGTTAACCTCCTCAGCCATCTTACGTGCGAGGGCCTTGGAACTCTGGGTGAATGTTCCGACTTGGTTGGGGTACTTGAGAAATTCAAAGATGAAACGGATAGTTTTCATTCTGATCCTGGTTACTCCCGAAGCAGTTTCCGTCGAATGAACTTTAATAGCATAATAGTAGTTAGCACGACACGTCAAGAAGTTCCTCAGTTTGTGTGCGCCTTCTTTTTGAAAACAAAGATTATCGGTCGTTGCCATTTACGATATTGGTAGATGGAACCAATCATAGCCGGGAACACTTCACATGAGCTTTGAAGCGATATGTGCAGCAAGACAAGCGATAGAATAGTCTTGTGGGTAATATTTGAACCTAAACTTGAGACAGGATGAACTAAGATGAGGGATGTCGGCAAAAAACTTTATTTAAAATATGCAACTAAGTTGCATATTTTTCGTATTTAATTATAATTCATTGGCATTGTGAACCGAAGTTGTAACAGTTGTGGTGCCGTAAGTTGTGAATAATAAAAGACTTGTGGTCATTCTGGCAGAGCTAAGAAATCATGCGCCTTTCACATTATTCGGGGCGCTTACGGGCATTATATGTATGCTCGTTTTTAAAAATATCGGGCACGATACAAGTTACCGTATGTTCTACGTATTTCACCCTACACATGTACTCTTAAGTGCTATGGTCACGGCTGCTATGTTCGAGCTTCATACGAAAATGCGTAAGTTCATTCTCACTCTCTTAGTGGGCTTTTTCGGATCAGTTGGTATTGCAACCTTGAGCGATTCATTGATTCCGTACATTGGTGAATTGCTTTTGGGTATGCATGTTCACGTCCACAATCATCATGGCAGTTTCGTTGAAAACGCACACATCGGTTTCATTGAGGGCTGGTATATTGTGGTACCGGCAGCTATTGTTGGTGTGCTGATAGCATATTTCAGACCAAGAACGCGATTCCCCCATGCGGGCCATGTTTTACTAAGCACATGGGCATCTTCATTCCACATGCTAATGGCTTTGGGTGGCGAACTGTCGGCATGGAAAGCCGTGGCCAGCTTCGGATTTCTCTTTTTGGCGGTTTGGCTGCCCTGTTGCGTAAGCGACATTGTCTTTCCTCTGTTGTTTGTTACGTCAGAGACCCGCCTTTCACACGAACATCAGCACAAGTATAAGGGGCAGCAGTGAAATCTGATCTTAACATGCAAGCTCGCGAAATGCTCAAGGCGGTCAAGCTTTATTGCACAGAAAATAGGATGGCAGTACTCAAGACACTCTTAGAGGCGAACGGTCCACTTAAGCAAGATGAGATCGCAGAGAAATTAGGAAGAAAACGTTTCAATAAAGTCAGCATATATCGTACTCTTGAAACGCTGCTCAAAGTGGGTCTTGTGCACAAGGCTTTTATGGGCAAAAGGGCATGGCATTTTGAGCTGGCACATAATTGTACCGAAAGTCAATGCCATCCACATTTTACATGTACGAATTGCGGCAGCACGCATTGCCTGACGGAGATGAGACCTCCGATGATAAAGAGTCCGTATAAGGGCTTTGTTATCAAACATCAACAAGTTCGGCTTGAAGGTCTATGTCCTGCTTGCGCTTGAATGAGAAGAGAAGGTCTAATTTGAATAGGTCGATCAGAAAAACTATTTTGATAATTACAACGGTTTGTTTTGTGGCTATGGTCACAGGACTAACTCTGAAACTACACTTATTGAGCCATAAGCATCCGGAAAAGCATGACTCCAGCCTATGTCCGATTTGCCAGACACTGCTGGGCAATACTGACAAAATCAGCATAGCTATAGAGCTGGAGATCGAGGAAACAAATAGAACTGCATATTCTTCTGGCTTTATTTTTCAAACCGCTCCGTCATTTTGTAACATTACGATTCTTGGTCCCCGCTCACCCCCTCGTGCTTTAAAACAATAGCACAGCTACCATCGCATCACAATAAGTAAGTAGAATACGTCAACTTATTCGTGTCTTAAATTTTTTAAGAATGTTTGTTGTCTAAGGCAGTCCTGTTAAGGGTCTTAACGATGAAAAGGATTTTTGTTATTTCAATACTATTTATCTTAATAGCATTCAATATTACAGCCATAGCAAAAGAGGATAATACTAACAATATTGAGCAATTAAATGCTAAAATTCTGGAGCTTCAGCAGCAGATTATTGAGATGCAGAAAAGGCACGACGCTGAGATAGCTACTCTAAAGAAACAGATAGACGAGCTTTCCGCTGCGACTGGCAAACAAAAAGCCCGGGATGAGCTTGCCTCCCTGTGCCAATCGGCAGAGGCAAAAGCTAAAGAAAAGTCGGCTGCTGAGGAAAAGCCGGAAGAAACCGTTTTCAAATCAGGAAGCCTTGCTCTGCAGGCCTTGAATCCTGAAATCAGCATCGCTGGTGATTTTCTATTCTCTTCTCGACAGGATACAACAAATGACCAAAGCAGTGATTTTGATTTTCGCAATTTGGGAGCTCACATTGAATCGTGGCTCGATCCATACACAAGATTTAAAAGTGCTATAGAGTTTCACGAAGATGAATCTGAACTCGGCGAAGCGTACATAACGTTACATAATGTAGCCGAAGATTTGAATCTGACGTTGGGTAAGTTTCGTCAGCAATTTGGCGTGGTCAACCGCTGGCACAAACATGCTCTCGATCAGGTAGATTTTCCATTGGCGCTTCGCGAAATTTTTGGTGACGGCGGCTTAAATCAGAGCGGATTATCGTTAGATTGGTTGATGTCGCCTGTTGGTGACGCATCACAACAACTCACTTTCCAGGTTACAGATGGCTCAAACAGTCGCTTGTTTGGTGAAAACGCCCGCAATAGGCCGAGCCTTCTTGCACACTACAAAAACTACCGGGATATTTCAAAAGACACTTATTTGGAATGGGGTCTGACAGGCCTTTTGGGCTGGAACGATGATTGGAACATTCAAGGTGGTACTAAGCAGAACAGTTGTCAAATGACAGTTGTGTTGGGAGCCGACGTGTCGGTTCTGTGGGAGCCAACCGAAAAAATGCGCTACCGAAACGTAGAATGGCGAAGCGAAGCATACTGGTTAAATAAAAGAATTCTGGCACCGGATGGTTCAGGCGCTGACACTCTCAAAGCCTGGGGCCTATATAGCTATGTGCAAAATAAAATTTCGCGTACAATTGATATTGGAGTCAGGGGCGACTTCTATGTGCCCGATACCAAAAGCTACGCTGATATATCCAGTTCACTCTCATTATCGCCATTGGCTGTAACAAGTGATAATCCATATCTGTGGCAAATAGGCCCATATATTACTTGGCGGCAGAGTCCGTTTGTTAAGTTTCGAGCGGAATATGATTACAGTGACGGCAAAGGAATAAGAAATCCTGAACACATCATTTGGCTGCAGGCCGTATTTGCAGCCGGCCCACATAAGCATGAGCGTTATTAACAAAAGGGAGCAAAGCTACTATGAAAAAGATATTAGTAATTACCGTATTGGTTATGTTTTTTGCGGTTACAAGTCCTCTGGGAGCGGAAACTAAAACGAATTTGAACGTAGTAACGACACTGCCTGATTATGCCTTTTTTGCAAAATATATTGGCGGCGACCGTGTCGTAGTTAAATCTATTGTCCGAGGCGATCAAGATGCCCATTTCATTCGTCCTAAGCCGTCATTTGCAACGGCCATGCGAGACGCCGATGTCTTGATTGCTACCGGACTGGACTTGGAGCTTTGGCTACAAACTGTAATAGATAACTCCGGCAATGGAAAGATTCGCAGCGGTCAGCCGGGTTACGTATCCGCATCCAGTGGTATGAAGCTTTTAGAAAAGCCTAAGACAATATCAAGAGCAGAAGGGGGGGTTCACATCTATGGTAATCCACATGTTACTTGTAGTCCCATCAAAATGAAAGTAGCTGCCCGCAATATAGCTACAGCTTTGACAAAAAATGACACTGCAGGCAAAGAAATATATTCACGGAATCTCAAAAAATTGCATCAGGAAATTGATGAGCGATTGTTTGGCGCCGAGCTTGTAGATATGTTAGGTGGTGATACACTTTGTAGCCTTGCCGAACAGGGTGAGTTGATACCATTTCTTAAAGAACATCAACTTAAAGGAAAGCCACTAATTGAATTTCTCGGTGGTTGGATGAAAAAGATGGCGCCGATAAGAGGTACGCCGATCGTCACCTATCATAAAAATTGGATTTACTTCCTTAAAATCTTTGGCTTAGAAGAAGCTGGAACCGTGGAACCCAAGCCTGGAATACCGCCTTCGCCAAAGCATGTGACTAATTTAATTAATTTGATGCGAGAAAGAAATATCGGCATTATTCTGGCGGCAAACTATTTCGACGAACAAAAGATACGAACAGTTGCATCAAGAACAAATGCCGAAGCAGTTATAGTTCCTCTGTATGTAGGTGGTGCTGCGGGCGTAGATGATTATTTTAAACTCGTCAACTACTGGATTGATGAGCTTTTAAAAGCAGCAGAAAAGAGGTAGGGTGGGGCTTTCATCCTTCGCAGTGGTCCTGCTACGGAGAATGGATGCCCCACCACTACCTTATCGGTGGGCTAAAGCCCACCCTACCAAGTTGAGCTACTGAGCCATTACGTCCCATTGTTGGAGTATACATGACGACAGAAATAATAAGGTTTTTTTCGGTCCAGATTGCTTTGTTGGCGGTCGTCTTGATTTTGCATACATATATAGGGCTGCACATAATCAGGCGCACCTTAATATTTTCTGATCTTGTTCTGGATCAGTTAGCAGCTTTCGGTGCTCTTGTCGGCATAGGTTTGGGAATAAAATACGGCACGGCTCAATCTTATATGACCTCGATGGTAGCTGTACTGTTCGGTGCAATACTGCTGGCCTTGATAAAGCCAACAAGCAAAGCTGTACCACGGGAAGCAGTTATTGGCGTTATGTATGCTATGGCGCTGGTTGCATCACTTTTACTGGCCGATAAACTTCGTGGCGGTGGAGCTTATGTAACTAAAACACTTACAGGATGTATGCTATGGGTGAGCTGGCCACTGGTTTGTACAACCATAATTATATATATAGCTCTAATAGCATTTCATTATAAATTTAGCCGACAGTTTATAACTTTGGCAGAAAACCCTTCCAGCATCAAAAATGAAAAGCTCTGGGATTTTCTGCTATTTTTAACCCAGGGTATCATCACGGTTTTAATAGTGCCTATTGCGGGTGTCTTGTTGGCGTATGCATTTTTAATGATTCCGGCAGCCATCGCAGCGATGTTTACCAAAAAATGGGCTGGTGCTGTTGTTATTGGATGGAGTTCTGGTTTTATAGCCTGTCTGATTGGACTGTGCTCATCCTATTTTTTTGATCTACCTTATGGCCCCACCCTGGTCTTGTTCCTGGGTTTTTTCTTTGTTATCGCTGTATTTGTTCGGTGTCTGTTTTCCAAAAAAAGTTTTCATATGAGAGGATATGAGTAATGCCGCCAATAATTCAAATCTTAGGTTTACCTTTCCTCGCTTGTATCCTGATGGGTTCTATTCTTGGCTATCTGGGCATACACATACTCAAAAGGGAAATAATCTTTATCGATATAGCCCTGGCTCAAATCGCAGCGGTTGGCTCTATTGCTGCCCATCTTGCATTTAAGGTGCAGGGGGATTCTACCATTGCGTACATTTGTGCATTTGGATGTGTCTTATTAGCGGCTGTGTTTTATGCTGTAATAAGAAACAGGATTATTCAAATTTCAATTGAGGCGATTATAGGCATCTCTTATGCAATTGCAGCAGCAGGGGCTCTATTTCTTGTTGGTATCGCACCCGGAGCGCACGTACATGTACAGCAAATATTATCCGGCAGCCTCCTGTGGACAGACTGGCGGGACATTGTTTTAAGCCTATTTGTTTTTTCAGCCGTAGGAACTTGTTTTTACATTTTCCGAAAACCATTGAACCGATTATCAAGTAATTACGAGAGGGCCCATGCCGAAGGTCTCAAAATAGCGATGTGGGATTTCGTTTTCTATATGCTACTTGGTATTGTAATCACTTTAACTGTTCAAATTGCTGGCATTGTAGTAGTTTTTGCTGTTCTTATCATACCTGCGACAATATCAGCTTTGTTCTCATTGCGTTGGGGAATACGGATACTAATAAGCTGCGCAGCAATGGCTGTGGCTTCGGTGGCAGGCTTATTGTTTGCGTATTATCTTGATTTTTCGATCGGCCCTGCTATTGCATTATTTCTTGGAGGTGAGTTGATAATCGCTGCATTGTATTGTAGACAACAAAATCTCATAAAGTTAATATAATATTTTGATGCCTTAACCATTGAAACTTAGGCCGATAGCAGCGAATATGGGGCGAAGTAGATCCTTTCGGATCTTTGCGTAGCATAAGCAGCATTCTCAGAGCAAGAAGTGGCCAACCTGTTGGTTTTCCGAGGGTTCAGGTATACTACTGGCCAATTAAAAGCTGTACTTCAAGCTCAGAGCAATGACGTTGACGTCTGTCCAATGGTTGGCCTTTTTACGGTTCTCAAGTATGTAGTTGATATCAGCCTTTAGCTTATTAAAAATTGTGAAGCCAAAACCGGCATAGACACGGTTCTTATTGATCTCACTAGCGTCAAAGTCATAGAAAGGCTCCTCTGCGACACACGGCTGTATTTCAAAAGGAGTCATCTTCTGCAGTTTCAATGTCAGTTTGTTACGATACCTAAAGAAGTCCTCATCGTCTTTTATTCTGTACTCCAATCTGTTTCTATCACTAACAGATAATCCTAAGAGTTTTGCCTTGAGTGTTACATTGAAATGTGGACGATATTCTACATTCCACTGGTCGTTTTTTTTCTCTTCGACATGCCTGTAGTATGGACCCAGAACAAGCCATTCGTTGATTTTCCAATCGAAGCCTATATCAATGTGCGTATAATAGTGGTCGCTGAAGCCTCCCTGGTAACGAAGTTCCGGCACAACTTTGATAGTAACATTGTCGCTGATGGAATCTGTAAAGCCATAACTGGTCCAGTACTCCCAATTGCTCTGGGCCCGAGCTAACTGGGTCAGGACAAGTAGGCCGAACAACACAGGTAATATTGAAGAAACTTTCTTCGCCACGAATTCTGCTCCTTATAACCCATAGAAAAGCTCAACACACAAGTCAAACTCTTGGACAGTTCACTATTTGAGTGTCTTTACGATTGTGAATGTCCCTAAGATTATTGTTACAATAGCGATAGCCAACTTCAGTCTTTTTTCGCTAACTAATTTCACACTTTTTGCCGAAAGAGGCACTGAAAGCACCGCACCAACAATAATCCACGGAGCCAACTTCCAATCGAGAGGGTCTTTTGAGACCAAGATATATGCGATTACACCGACCAGACATGTTAAGCCTTCGGCCAATGAGGTGATACCAACCGCGCTTTTACCTTCTACGCCTGATAGGACTTGTCCGCCAGTCACAACGGGTCCATAACCTCCGCCACTCATTCCTTTATTAAAAGATGCAATTATGCCCAGAAAAGTAATCTTCTTCCAAGAGAATTTGAATTTTTTGTTACGACAAATTATTATGATCAGGCCCATACTCAGGACGAGAATGCCGATGTAGAGCTTGAGGTAAAATTTAGGGATATTTACCGCGATAAAAACGGCACAGATGGTCCCGATGACACTACAAACGCCCAGAAGCATGGCTACCTTTAAGTGTACCGGCACAGTTCTTTTGAAATCATCAATGTAACCCAGAGGATGAAGGATATTTTTGATCTTGAATATATCTGCTGTCTTGGGTTTAAGATCGACATTTCCCTCTCTGTGGTGAAAAAAAGCAGCCAAGAGCCCAGAGATTAATTCCGACAGCAAGACCACGGGAACAATCTGCATTGGCCTAAAGCCAGCGATCATTAATACCGGTGTCAACGTTGTCCCATAGCCCATGCCAAGGGTGGAGTCCATGTACTCGCAGAAGAAAGCAATGACAGGTATCGCACACATTTGCCAAGTCTCTAACATGATTTTCCTCCCGTTTTTAGAATATTAATTTCAAAGTTACGGTTGATGATTCGAGATTTCGCATTTGGTAAGGTTACTTAAACTGACCGATTTACTAACATTATTATTGATAAGTCTTTTATTCGCAAAGACATATATCGCCTTGTCATTCTGAGCGAAACGAAGTGAAGCGAAGAATCTGGCCGGAGAAAATATGGTTTTTCTTTTGCTAAAGCCAGATGCTTCGCCTTTCGGCTCAGCATGACAATAAAAACGGTCAGCTTGAGTAAGGTTATTTAGAACCCCCATTTCTATTTTCATTTCAGTGAACACGTTAAACCAGCTCAGAAAGCTTCGAAGACTCCAACCTCTGGGCTACGTAGTCTCTTAATTCTTTAAAGACCTTCATTACTTTCTTTTCCTTTGCCAGAGGTGTATCCGAATAAAAATATTTGCTGACCGACTCAGTAGGTGCTAAGGCGCCATCCATCAATCTTATAATTTCAGCCATGGTTACTTGCGAGGCCGGCTTTGCCAAAGCGTACCCACCAGCACTGCCCCTTCTGGTTTTCAGGTATCTGTTCTGCTTCAGAATCGTGAACAATAGCTCCAAATATTTCTTGGAGATGTCACAATGTGAGCAAATCTCTTCAATCTTTATAAAGCCTCTATTTTGATGGCGGGCAATATAAATCAAAGCCAAAATTGAGTATTCACTTTTTGTGGTCAACTTCATATTTTAATTCCTTATGTATCATGTCTATAGATATTATAGACAAATATATCGTCCCAGTAAAGAAAAAACAGATTTTTTTAAATTTTAAACCGCTCCAATAAACCAAAGTCATATCTAAGCGCAGCTATATACTACACTTACACTACGTCCACTAATTCAAATTTTTTAGCTATAATAGTCTATAGACAAATCATATTGCCAAGCTAATATATGCGCATGCACATTTACCCTTTTAGGTTTCGACCCATATACAAGCAGCGCATCTGGGGCGGACAAAAGCTGCGGCAGGTCTTTGGTAAGGATATACCTTCAGGAGAGAAAATCGGTGAAAGCTGGGAGCTGGCTGATCTGCCGGACGACAAGTCGGTTATCGAAAATGGCGATATGGCTGGAAGGACTCTTGCAGATGTAATCCGGAAATATCCTAAAGATATTACCGGTGACAAAGACTTTAAACTGCCTTTCCCTTTACTGATTAAGTTTCTCGACGCCCAGGATATCTTGAGTGTCCAGGTGCATCCGGATTCGCAGACGTGTAAGCGTATGGGCAAAGGGCAGTCGAAGACAGAGTGCTGGTATATTATATCTGCCGAGCCCGGCGCAGCAATCTACAAGGGATTGAACAAAGGTGTCACTCGCGAGCAGTTCGCTCAAGCGATAAAAGATGGCACAGTAGCTGAGCTTTTGACTAAGGTGCCGGTGAAGGCTGGTCAGTGCCATTTTCTGCCGGCTGGCACAGCTCATAGTATCGGCGCGGGTCTACTTATAGCAGAAATACAGACCCCCTCGGATACAACATATAGAGTCTTTGATTTCAACAGGGTTGACCAGACGGGCAAAGCCAGACCTCTACACATTGAAGAGGCGCTACAAAGTATACATTTCGAAATTAACGGCAAAGATTTGCCAGTGACAACGGTTGGTCGATTGGTGGATTGTAAATACTTCAAGGTTGATAAAGGCCATCAGATTAGAGGCGCAGAAGTATTGTTTTCGTCGGGCAAAATGAAAACGCTAATTTTCGTATCCGGCTGTGGAGCGATCTCAAACTCAAAAGGAGGTAGTGCCGAGTTCAGAGCAGGAGATTGTCTACTTATTCCAGCGGCGTATGAAGGAGTAATGACGTTTGCTGACGATACACAGTACCTGACTGTAACTAATGGCGGCTCCTTAATGAAAGATTAATCGGTCAATGAGCGATTTTATTTCTCGCGATTTTAATACTACCAGTTTTTACTGGTGGTTCTTTACTGGTAGGTCATCCAGCAGCAACTCATGTAACTCTACTATTCGTAAAGGAAATCAACGGAAAGGAAACAAAATACAGAACATCCTCTTCTATCTACCAATAATCAATTATCACTAATCGATAATCATTTCATAGTGTGGTGCTGTATTTGACACGGGCCAGCTTTTCGCCAATATCAGGCTTACGGAAAACGAAGAGGTGTTCGTGCATTATCAGGTAAAACTTATCTCGTTTGGCTTTAGCCCGCCAATATCCGGTAAGCTTGCAGTGATGCTGGACCTTGATTATATCCTCTTTTAGTACGAAGCCGACCTTCAGGAATCGCTGCATAACGTGAAAAGCCAACGGAACAAAGTGTTTGGCCTTTCGAGTATCACCGATAAGAATTGCGCAGTATTTACCCGGCTTCAGGACACGGAAAAGCTCTTCTGCAATTTTTTCAATCTCATCACAAAATTTTGGCAAACTGCTGATATTTGAAAGGTCGCCGGGAATTTTCAGGTCAGAGTATTTTATTATATTAATATATGGCGGATGGGTTAGCACCAGGTCAATTGTTTCATCCTTGATAAAGGATAGATTGCGGGCATCGCCTAACAATACCTGCTGCTCAGATGATGGATGGTGGTTAAAACGTAGTGCTTTCTCGGTTAACTCAATAGCTTTGGGATTAATATCAAGGCCGATAGCATTTCTCACCAGAAGTTTTGCCTCGATAAGTGTTGTGCCCGCTCCTACCATAGGGTCGAGGACAAGGTTGCCTTTTTCACTGTACATCTCGATTATATTCCGCGCAATCTGTGGTGCGAAATTGCCACGATAGCTGGCATTGTGTGTCGCCCAATTACCACGCTCAGGAAATGACCAGACTGTAGTATTTTCCGGTACGTATATATTTTGTTCGAAGTCACTCATAGATGATTGGAACAGCGTATTTATTTGGCGCCGGGTATTTACGTCCAGCAGCAGCAAAGATTATCCTGTCGATTTGTGTGTCACCGGCAGCTATCCAACGGATAAAACGCATTAAATATTCTCGCGGGGGCTCAAGCTTGCTCTTTTTCTCAGCATTTGGTCCAAAGTTGAAGTCTTGTTCTATCATTAACAACTGTGCTACAAAGAGATTGACTTCACTTTCATCCAGAGACATGGCAAATTCTATTTGTCTGAGGGTATTGACGTATAATTCTGGATCTTTACCATCGAAAGTAGATTCGAGAGCTTTGAAAAGTTCTTTGGAGCCATTTGGATTACTCTCTTTTTTGATATATAGGTCGATGAGCAAACGTATGTGAGTGGGAAGGAACTCTGGCTGATCGGGAATGATTAAGCCCACAGCATAGTCATGTGTAGAGAACTTTGCTGTTTGCGTTACTGTTACTTTGACCCTCTTATTGCTTGTATAGATGATGCGATGTTCTCCTTTATCAAGTTCCATAAGTTGCTTTGATAATTGTGACATCTCCATAACAGACTCCTTCACCTTTTAAGCTCTGAATGTCAGATAGGGGGTTTACCTCTTTTGAGATGTCACGCTAACTGGCGGAAAGTTGAATAAGTTAGTAGCTAGTTATGATTAGCTCATGTATTGGTCCTCGACCTTCCCCTTTGCAATTTATCGCTCTTATGGCTTTTACTCTTTCAATTTTAAAGGTGTTATAGTGTTCCTCAAAGAAATGGTCATTAGGGTCTTCATTCTTAGGATCAGAGTTACTAAGAAGGAACTTGACGCCTTTTGTATTTATATGACTGCAGAATCCAGCGAGTCTAACTTGTTCTTTTTCTGAGAAGTTATTTTGTGCATATGAGGTGAAACTTGCTGTTCGGCTTATTGGCCTATACGGTGGGTCCAAATAAACAAAAGTATTTGTGCCCACGTATTTTTCGCTATTTTCGAAGTCATTACATATGATTTGTGCCTTTTTAAGTAAACGTGATACCTTTCTCAGGTTTACCGAATCGCAGATTTTAGGATTTTTATAGTTGCCGAATGGAACGTTAAATTCACCCTCTTTGTTGACACGGTATAGGCCATTATAGCACGTTTTGTTAAGAAAAATGAGCTTAGCTGAAGACCTATCCTTGTTGAACTGTTCTCTAATATTATAGAAAAAGCTCCTCTGTTTGGACTTTGGAAGTGCAAAGAAGTCATGTGAGAGTTTCTGTAGATCTTTGATTACTTTGTCTACATTTTGTTTTATGGAATTGAAGCAGTTAACAAGGTCTTTGTTTATGTCAAAAAGGAAATATTTCTTTATCTCAGGGTATTTGTATGCGATATGGAAAAAGACAGCGCCACCCCCCAAAAATGGTTCAATATAAGTATCGATTATACCAGCGCGTATCTCATCTTTGGGCACGCGTTGATCTATATCATCGAGAAGCTGAGTTTTTCCGCCAGCCCATTTTAGAAAAGGTTTCGCCTTGATCTCTGACAGTATCAATTCCATCAGATTAAATCCTTTGGTTTGACACCTAATGCTCTGGCGATTCTTTCCACATTTAACAGGCTGACGTTGCGTTCGCATCGTTCGATGCTTCCAATATAAGTCCGGTGCAAATCTGCTCGACGCGCCAGCTCTTCTTGTGTCCAGCCCTTTCTGTTGCGCAAAACTCTCACTTTATGGGCAAATCTTTTGAGTATCCTGCTATTCTTCATGACATGAATTATTGATCAGACTGCCGTAGATAGTCTACGAGACTATAAGTAGCATTTTTGGATTTAGCTTAAGAGGGCAAAAGCCAGCATGAAACGCCAGGCGTGACGTGACCACCAAAACTTCAGCAAAGGCGGATTAAGATATTAAATTACTCAAACTGACCGATTTACTAACATTATTATTGATAAGTCTTTTATACGCCTCAGGCGTATTAATTTGCAAAGACATATATCGCCTCGTCATTCTGAGCCCTTCGCTCCGCTCAAGGGTAAACTCCACGAAGTGAAGCGAAGAATCTGGCCAGAGAAAATATGGGTTTTCTTTTGCTAAAGCCGGA
>Ga0315545_1002654_pt1 | contig 15934 bp, 14 predicted proteins | sample SalMarSW160210MG_FD_203096 | JGI IMG/M metagenome (GOLD analysis project Ga0315545, IMG submission 203096) | Salt marsh sediment microbial communities from the Plum Island Ecosystem LTER, Massachusetts, United States - Salt Marsh Sediment SW1602-10 ...
CTCGCAGGTCAGCACCGTACGAACCTTCACTGAGCGGATGCCGGCGTTCTCAATGCGGCGTGCGACTTCTTCTGAAATTTCCTCGTTCGCCTCGATGATGATCTCTTTTGAACGCGGGTCCCGCACCCTGTCCACGGTAAAACGGCCGACGATCCTGTCGTAGAGGGACTCGATGATGTTGTCCTCTTCCATGAGCGCGCTCATCTCTATTCCGTTGATGGTTCCGCAGTCCTCTTCTGTGATGACCACGTCCTGGGCAATATCCACGAGCCTCCGGGTGAGGTACCCGGCATCGGCGGTTTTCAGCGCCGTGTCTGCGAGCCCTTTTCGCGCCCCGTGTGTTGAGTTGAAATAATCGAGAACGGTCAGCCCCTCTTTGAAATTCGAAGTAATCGGCAGCTCGATGATCTCACCGGACGGTTTTGCCATGAGACCGCGCATTCCTGCGAGCTGCCGGATCTGCGTCTTCGAGCCGCGCGCACCGGAGTGCGCCATCATGTACACGGAGTTGAACCCGTTCTTATCTTTTTTCAGGTTCTCCATCATGACTTCGGCGATCTTCTCGTTTACACCGGTCCAGATGTCGATGATCTTGTTGTATCTCTCCTCATTTGTGATGAGCCCGTTCCTGTACTGATCGTAGACCTCCGTGACTTCCTTCTCGGCACGCTCGAGCATTGTCTTCTTTTCCGGCGGGATCTTGATGTCTGCCATCCCTATGGTGATGCCGAAGTATGTTGCATATTTGAACCCCACTTCCTTTACCGCGTCGAGCATTTTTGCGGTAACCGCGGCCCCAAACTTGTCGTAGCAGTCCGAGACAAGAGAGTTCAGCTCCTTTTCTCCGAGGGTGTAATTGAGGAACCCGATCTCTGGAGGAAGTATGGAATTGAAAACCACTCTCCCCGGAGTCGTTTCCATCTTCTGCCCGTCCATCCTGAGGAGGATGCGGGCGTGATGATCGATGGTCTTGTTCTCCAGTGCAATATGGACCTCCTCAATGGATCCGAAGAAGTGTTTCGCCTGCTGTTCTCTGCCGGGATCATCTTTTGTCAGGTAGTATATCCCCAAAACCATATCCTGGGTTGGACCAACGATGGGAAGACCGTTTGCCGGATTGAGAAGGTTTTTTGCTGAGAGCATCAGAATCCAGGATTCGATCTGGGCCTCGAGGCTCAGGGGCACGTGCACTGCCATCTGATCCCCGTCGAAATCCGCGTTAAATGCATGGCACACCAGCGGGTGCAGCCTGATCGCCTTTCCCTCGACGAGAATAGGCTCGAAGGCCTGAATTCCGACGCGGTGCAGTGTCGGCGCGCGGTTGAGTATAACCGGGTGCTCTGCGACAACCTCCTCCAGCACAGACCATACCTCGGGTGCTCTCGCTTCCACCATGGTTTTGGCGCGCTTGATATTGTAGACCACTCCCTTGTCGACGAGCTTCTTCATGATGAAAGGCTTGAACAGCTCCATCGCCATCAGGCTTGGAAGGCCGCACTGGTGCATCTTTAACTTCGGCCCTACGACGATCACCGAACGTCCGGAGTAATCAACCCGTTTCCCGAGAAGGTTCTGCCTGAACCGCCCCTGTTTTCCCTTGAGCATGTCTGCCAGAGACTTCAGCGGCCGGTTGCCCGGGCCGCGGACTACACGCTTTTTCCTGCTGTTGTCGAAAAGCGCGTCCACCGCTTCCTGGAGCATCCGTTTCTCGTTTCTCACGATAATCTCGGGCGCGTTCAGTGCGATGAGCCTCTTGAGGCGGTTGTTTCTGTTGATCACCCTCCTGTACAGATCGTTGAGGTCCGAGGTGGCAAATCTCCCGCCGTCGAGCTGGACCATCGGTCTGAGCTCGGGCGGTATAACTGGAATCGCGTCCAGTATCATCCATTCAGGCTTATTTCCCGAGTCCCTGAAGTCTTCGACGATCTCGAGACGCTTGAGAAGCCGCTTGTCTGTTTTGGGGCCCTTCAGCATCATCGTTTCACGAAGGTCTGCGGAGAGTGCATCAAGATCGAGGTTTTCGAGAAGCATCTTTATAGCATCTGCACCGATACCCGCTGTAAAACTCACTCCATAGCGTTCTCTGTATTCACCGTACTCGTCCTCGGTGAGAAGTTGCCTCGGCTTGAGGTCTGTGTCGCCCGGATCGATCACGATATACTTTTCAAAATACAGCACGCTCCGTAATTCGGTCATCGAGAGGTCAAGGAGCAGCCCCATGCGTGAAGGAACACTCCGGTAAAACCATATGTGGCTGACAGGGGCGGCGAGCTCTATGTGCCCCATCCTTTCCCGCCTCACCTTGAAGTGGGTGACCTCAACGCCGCACCGGTCGCAGACAACTCCCTTGTAGCGTATGCTCTTGAACTTTCCGCAGTAACACTCGTACTCCTTCGTCGTCCCGAAAATGCGTTCGCAGAACAGCCCGTCCCTCTCGGGCCGCAGCGTTCTGTAATTGATGGTTTCAGGCTTTTTGACTTCGCCGTACGACCACTTCCTGATCAGCTCCGGCGAAGTGAGCTTTATCTTGATCTTTGCAAATTCAGTTAAGTGTTTCATGGGTTACCCTCAAAAAGAGTTTCTGAACTACATACCGGAATCCAGGATTTTCACATTCCTGTTTGCAATGATCTCTTCATCCTTTTCCGTGAGGGGAATCTGAGTGTCGTCTTCATCGAACACCGTAATATCGAGCCCAAGGCCCCGCAGTTCCTGAACCAAAACGTTGAAGGACTCGGGGATGCCAGACATGGCGACATTCTCCCCCTTGACGATTGCCTCATATATCTTTGCCCGCCCGGTCATGTCGTCGGACTTCACCGTCAAAAGCTCCTGGAGATTGTTAGCAGCTCCGTACGCCTCCAGTGCCCAGACTTCCATCTCTCCCAGTCTCTGGCCGCCGAACTGCGCCTTGCCTCCAAGAGGCTGCTGTGTCACCAGAGAATACGGGCCAGTGGAGCGCGCGTGAATCTTGTCATCAACGAGGTGGGCGAGCTTGAGCATGTAGATGATTCCCACAGTAACCTCGTTTTTAAACGGCTCGCCGTTCAGCCCGTCGTAGAGCACTGTCTTCCCGTGCCCTGGCAGGCCGGCCTTCTTCAAAAGCTCGCTTACCTGCTGCACGGAGGCGCTGTTGAAAACCGGTGTGCTGATGTACATCCCCAGCTCCTTCGCCGCCCAACCGAAGCTCGTCTCAAGAATCTGCCCGAGGTTCATTCTCGACGGAACGCCGAGAGGATTAAGCACAACATCCACAGGAGTCCCGTCCGGAAGGAAGGGCATATCCTCCTGGGGCAGGACCCGCGAGACAACACCCTTGTTTCCGTGACGGCCCGCAAGTTTGTCTCCTTCCTGCAGTTTGCGCTTTTTCGCGATAAAGATCTTCACCACCTCTTCGACACCCGGGGCGAGCTCGTCTCCATCCTCTCTTCTCAGCCTCCGTATGTCGATCACGGTGCCTTCTGTCCCGTGAGGAACGCGCAAAGACGTATCCTTCACGTTTTTGGCCTTCTCGCCGAAGATCGAGTTGAGCAGTTTGTATTCCGGAGTGATGTCTGTTTCACCCTTCGGGGTGACTTTTCCGACAAGGATCGAGCCGGACCGCACCATGGCGCCGATCCTCACGATTCCGTCCTCATCGAGGTCGACAAAGGACTCCTCGCTCACGTTGGGAATATCCCGCGTGATGTTCTCCATACCGAGCTTGGTTTCTCTCACCTCGATGTCGAACTCTTCTATATGAATGGAGGTAAAAAGGTCATCCTGAACCACCCGTTCACTGATGAGAATTGCGTCCTCATAGTTGTACCCCATCCACGGCATGAAGGCAACGAGGACGTTCTTACCCAGGGCAAGCTCTCCCATTTCGGTTGCCGGGCCGTCAGCGATCACCTGGCCCTTTTTCACCCGGTCTCCCGCACTGACCACAGGCAGCTGGTTGAAACAGGTGTCCTGATTGGTCCTTTTGTACTTGATTAGCGTGTATACGTCGGGGTCCCCTCCCTTTTCCGGCTGGATGTGTATCTCAGTCGAGGTTACGTCCAGCACTTTCCCCCGGTTCTGCACGGTAACCATGACGCCTGAGTCCAGAGCCGCCCTGTGCTCCATACCCGTTCCGATGAGCGGGGCTTCGGGCCTGAGAAGCGGGACCGCCTGCCTCTGCATGTTTGACCCCATCAGCGCCCTGTTCGCGTCGTCATGCTCCAGAAAAGGAATGAGAGAGGTGGAAACACTGATGATCTGCATTGGGGAGACATCGATGTAGTGTATTTCCTCGGGAACGACATTGAGAAATTCCCCTCTGTGCCGCGCTGCAACGTACTGGTCGGTGATCTTCCCTTTTTCGTCAATGCTTACATTCGTCTGCGCAATGTTGTATTTTTCCTCATCCATTGCGGTGAGATAAACGATCTCATCGGTCACTCTGCCCCTGTCGACCTTCCGGTAGGGGGTCTCGAGAAATCCATACTTGTTCACCCGCGAGTATATCGCCAGAGAAACAATAAGTCCGATATTCGGGCCTTCCGGAGTTTCTATCGGGCACATCCGCCCGTAGTGGCTGTAATGGACATCGCGCACCTCGAATCCCGCGCGCTCCCTTGAAAGCCCCCCGGGCCCGAGCGCATTGAGCCTTCGCTTGTGGGTGAGCTCTGAAAGCGGGTTGACCTGGTCCATGAACTGTGAAAGCTGGCTCGAGCCGAAGAACTCCTTTACCGCAGCGGTGATCGGCTTTATGCTGATCAGGTCCTGCGGCCTGATCGTGTCCGCCTCCTTTATCGACATCCTCTCCTTGGCGATGCGCTCCATGCGCGCGAACCCGATCTTCAGCTGGTTCATGAGCAGCTCACCGACGGACCTGACGCGCCTGTTTCCCAGGTGGTCTATGTTGTCGACCACACCCTCTCCGATGTAGACCTCGATGAGATACTTCATCGTGTTGACGATATCTTCGTTTCGAAGCACTCTGTCATCCACATCTTCAGGGTAATCGAACCTTTTGTTGAGCTTGTACCTGCCCACATCACCGAGATCATACCTGCGGGGCTCGAAGAAGAGCGTGGTGATGTCTCTTTCCGCGTTTTCAAGAGTCGTGGGCTCCCCTGGATGAATAACGGAGTATATCCGTGTCACCGCATCCTCTCTGGAAGGCTCATCCTTGAGAAGGTCGCCGGGGTCCTTGGTGAAGTCCTCCTTGTCGAGACAGTTAATGATGACCGTTGAGTTCAGGCTTCCTGCGGACTCGAAATCGATGATCTCCACCTCTTTGATTCCCGAGTGGAGAAGGGAGTCGAGTGTCGTCGGAATGAGCCGCTCCCCCGCCCTGACGAGCTTTTCCTGGCCGCTCGGACTGCGGTACACCCGCGCGCTGTACTTATTGTTCAGCGTGCCTTCCGCGATCACCTTCTCATTGAGCGCAACCTTCTTTTTTGAGTAGAAAAGCCCGATGATCTCTTCCCGTGTTTGGTATCCGATCGCTCTGAGAAGGGTAGTTGCCAGTATACGGCGTTTTCTGTCGATTCTGATGTAGAGAAGCTCTTTTTTGTTCTCCAGCTCGAACTCGAGCCACGACCCCCTGTCGGGGATGATCCGGGCTGTGTGCATCTGCTCCTTGGCATCGTAACCGAAGATGACACCTGGAGACCTGTGGATCTGGCTCACCACCACGCGTTCCGCCCCGTTGATGATGAACGTACCCCTCGTTGTCATCAGGGGAGTATCCCCCATATAGAGGACCTTTCGTCTGATTTCCCCTGTTTCAGTAAAGATGAGATCTATCGTCGCCTTCAGCGGCAGCGCATAGGTCAACCCCTTTTCCTTGCACTCCATTTCCCCGTATTTGGGTTCGTCAAAGGTGTAGCTCTCGAACTGCAGTATCATGTCGCCGTTTGGGCTCTCGATGGGAAACGTGGACTCAAAAACGGACTGAAGCCCCTCGTTGGAGAGGGATTTTTCCTCATCGATCCTGTGCTTCTGCAGAAAACTTTCGTAGGAATCGAGCTGAATCGAAATCAGATGAGGAATATCGAGGATGTCTTTTGAAGGTTTCCCTATAAGCGTTCTTTCCCTCTGTGTACTCATACATTCCCTCTTTGTTCGCGATTATAGTCTTTCTCCATCAGGCAGGTAACGAATCGTATCCTTTCTTTCCTTACCAGAAAGAAGAGTTAGATAAAACACATTAAAAAAAACGGATTCCTCTTACAAATCCGTTTTTTCCCTTATGCATTCCCTCTGAAGAATCGGTATTGCGTGTACTGTACCAGGTTATTTTGTGTTCCTTTTGCCATAGAAGTCGGAACGGACAGATATGCGTAATATACTATATTACACGAAAAGAGTTAACGCTTTTCTCCGCGCGCGCTTTACTCCCCAGCCTCTCTAAAGTGTCGGAAAAACAAGGAGAAATATTTATACGTTTTCAAGATTCCGAGCGGTGTTTCTTACTTGAGCTCGACCGTTGCTCCCGCCTCTTCCAGCTTCGCCTTGAGCGCTTCTGCCGCCTTTTTATCCACATTCTCGACGACCGGTTTCGACATCCCCTCAACGAGCTCCTTTGCTTCTTTCAGCCCGAGACTCGTCGCAGCGCGCACTTCCTTTATGACCTGAATTTTCTTTTCACCGATCGCAGTGATGAACACGGAAAACTCCGTCTTTTCCTCTTCTGCAGCCGCCTCACCGCCTCCTGCAGCAGGTGCCCCTGCCGCGGCAACGACCGCGGGCGCAGAGGGAGATACGCCGAATTTCTCCTCGAGTGCTTTCACCAGATCGGCGAGCTCGATAACCGTCATCTGTTCGATCGCCGCGATAAAATCTTCCTTTTTGAGTGCTTCTTTTGCCATATTATCTTCTCCTTCTTCTATGGATAGGACAGATGCAGGCAAGAGTATCTGAAGACATCTGCCCTTTAATTTGCCCTTTTTGATTCCTCTACCGCTTTCAAAGTCCGCACGAACTTCGACACAACCCCTCCGAGAACAAAAACCAGTCCCGCTATCGGAGAGTTCAGCAGACCGACTGTCTGCCCGATGAGAGTCTCCCGTGACGGAAGTGTGGAGATTTTCTCGATCTCTTCTGCAGACAGCACGGTGCCGTCTGTGTAGCCGCCCTTCAATTCAAGCGATGTGTCCTTTGCTGTCTGCACGAGTATTTTGAGTATTTCTGAGATGTCGGTGTTGAAATAGGCAAGCGCGGTCGGGTCGACAAGAAACTGGCCCATTTCGTTCAGCCCCATGTCGTCGAAAACTCTCTTTACCATCCTGTTTTTCACCACGTGAAATTCCGCGCCCTTCCCGCGCAGGTCGTTTCTCAGGCTGTTGATCTGCTGGACGTTCAGCCCCCGGTAATTTGTGAAAACAAAACTGCTGAAATCCTTGATCTCGTTCTTCAGCTTGTCGACTTTTTCAACTTTCCATTTCTGGGCCATAGAGAAAACTCCCTGTTCTGAATGCGGCTCTGCGTACAAAAAATTGCAAAAACCGTCAGGCTATCTGTTTGTGATCGATTTTTATGCCCGGCCCCATTGTTGAACACAGGTAGACCGACCTGATGTACTCGCCCTTGAGGTCAGGGGGCCGTTTCTGAAGAACGCTCTCATACAGTGCCCTGCAGTTTTCGATGATCTTTTCGTCCCCCATCGACACTTTTCCGATCCCCAGGTGTATGATCCGCGTCTTGTCGGCCCTAAACTCCGTTCTCCCCTTTTTCAGCTCCTCGACCGCCTGCTTGATGTCGTTGGTCACCGTTCTCGTCTTGGGGTTTGGCATGAGCCCTCTCTTCCCTAAAACCTGGCCGAGCTTCCCCACTTCCTTCATCATGTCAGGCGTGGCAACCGCCACATCGAAGTCGAACCATCCGCCTTTGATCTTTTCGATCAGCTCTGCGTCGCCGGCGTAGTCAGCCCCCGCTTCCTGGGCCTCTTTCGCCTTGTCTGCCTTCGCAAAGACAAGCACCCTCACCGATTTTCCCGTTCCATGGGGCAGCACCGTGGTGTCCCGGACTGTGTGTTTCTGAAGTATATTCAGATTTATGGCGATCTCGACGCTTTCATCGAACCGTGCATAGGAGGCCTCCTTGAGCAGCTTCACCGCATCCTCGAGGGGATACATCCTGCCCGGATCGACCTTTTTCTCTGACTCTCTGAGTTTTTTCCCCTTCTTCACCTCTCGGCTCCTCGATCAACTCACAGTGTCCACACCCATGTTTCGTGCGGTACCTTCAATGATTTTCTTTGCGGCTTCGATGTCATTGGCGTTCAGGTCAGGCATTTTCATCCTGGCAATTTCCTCGAGCTGCTGCTGTGTGATGACCCCGACCTTTACCTTGTTCGGCTCCCCGGAGCCCTTTTCCAGCTTCAATGCCTTCTTGATGAGGGTCGCGGCAGGAGGAGTCTTGGTCACAAAAGTGAAAGACTTGTCTTCGTATACCGTGATGATCACCGGAATAATCGTCCCCTTCTGCTGCTCCGTCTTTGCATTGAATGCTTTACAGAACTCCATGATGTTCACCCCCTGCTGTCCGAGCGCCGGCCCGACAGGAGGTGCGGGGTTTGCCCCGCCTGCTGGAATCTGAAGTTTTATTGTTCCGGATATCTGCTTTGCCATCGATACATCCTATTTGCCTATATGCGCAAATTCTTCCTTTTACATATTTCAGTCCGAAAATATAACGATTTATACTCGTGCGGTCAAATATTTTTCACTGTTTATTGTGAAGCATTTTTTATAGCAAGGAATTCTCCGCGCCTCTGGACCGTTCAGATCCACCTTTTCAAACAGCTACACCTTTTCAACCTGGAGGAAATCCAGCTCCACAGGTGTAGAGCGCCCGAAAATCTCCACTCTCACCCGGATCTTTCCCTTTTCGTTGTTGATCTCTTCAACCGTACCTGTAAAAGACTTGAACGGGCCGTCAACCACACGAACCATTTCTCCCTCTGAATAGAGAAACCGGGGCTGCGGCATCTTTTCTCCCTTTATCTCGCCCATTCTCTGCAGCACGTTCTTTACATCGGCGTTGGAAAGAGGAACGGGTTTCTTGTTTCTTCCGGAACCCACGAACCCGGTCACACCCGGTATCTTCGTGATGAGCGACAAAAGCCTCTTCCACTCGTATTCCGGCTCATCGGGGATGTTCATCTCGATGAGTATGTAGCCGGGAAAGTACTTCTTCTTTGTGACCCGTTTTTTCCCCTCGCGAATTTCGGCAACATCTTCAGACGGAACCTTTACCTGAAAGATGTAATTGGTGAGGTCATTGTTGTCGATCAGGTGCCTGATGCCCTTTTCCACCTTGTTTTCGTATCCCGAGTACGTATGGAGCACATACCAGTTTTTGGCCATAATCAACCACCCATTATGGTGAACACTACTGTCTTGATCAGGTAGTCCATCACCGCGATGGCCGCCGCAATGATAAGAATGGATATGATGACGACACGCGTTGATGTGAGCACCTCTTCTCTCGAAGGCCAGTTTACCTTTTTCAGCTCTGCTTTTGATTCCTTGAGAAAGGTGAATATCTTCTTCACACTCTCACTCCTCTCTGTCGGATTATTGGATAGTCAGCGGGTGGAGCAAAAATAAAAATGCAGGCCAGGCAGGATTCGAACCCGCAACATCCGGTTTTGGAGACCGGCGCTCTACCAGTTGGAGCTACTGGCCTTCGTTGCACTCTTTTCGTAATATAACGAAAAAACACAAACTGATCAACTGAACTCGCTTTACCCGGACGAAATTTCCATCAGCCGTTTGGTTCTTATTTGATGTTTGTTTCCTTGTGCAGTGTATGTTTTCCGCAGCGCGGACAGTACTTCTTGAACTGGAGCTTGGACGGGGTGTTCTTCTTGTTTTTGTCTGTCGTGTAATTCTTGCTCTTGCATACCTCACACGCCAAAGCGATCAGTTCTCTCATTGTCGTTTCCCCTTGTACCGGCAAAAAAATCCTGTACGAATTAGCCCACAACCGGAATTGAACCGGTGACCTCGTCATTACCAATGACGTGCTCTACCGACTGAGCTATGTGGGCACACTCCGGAGTATTGCCCCTTCACAGGGGAGCAGAACCAGGCCGGGCACGCACAGATAAAAATCCCGTCCTGTCAATATATAAACAACACTCGGTGAAAGCAAATGATTTTTTTCCGCCCGTGCGGGCGGCGCTCCAGCTATGAGGGCTTCGCGAGTTTATCGCCCTCGGATCCGGATTCGAAGTATGTATCCTCTGCTGAGGAAGGAACCGGCGTTTTTTCGCCGGGAACGTGCCGCAGCATCTCGCACTTTCCCTCGAAAATAACGCCGTCCGCCATTTTGAGCTTTTTCGTCTTGATGTTTCCGTAGAGCTTTCCTGTCGGGAGCATTTCGAGGCGCTCCGAAGCTTCAACATCCCCTTTTACCTCACCTGCGATGATGATCGACTGCGCCTTTATGTTAGCGCGGACCTTTGCATTTTCTCCGACAATGAGATGGCCGCCTGAGGCAATTGTCCCCTTGTAGTTTCCCTCTATCTTCAGTGAAGAACTGAACTTCAACACACCGTTGAACGAAGTCGTATTGCTTAGTACGGTTTCGACTCTTTCGCCTTCTTTTATATCGGAATACTCGGATTTTTTACCCATAGGGATCTCCCGGTTTATTTTGTCGTCATCGTGAACACCCCGTCCCAGTCCGGAGGGGGCGGGTTTTTGCTGAGCTCTATACATCGTGCAATATAGAGCTTTGTCGGCCCGTCTTCCGGCTCGTTCTCGAGCGCCTGCTTGAACGCCTTCAAGGCTTCCTTGAACTTCATCTCCTTGTAGAGCCGTAATCCTTCGGTGTAGTGCTCGAGCATCTGTTTTTTGCTTTCACTCAGCATAAGCGCCCCTTTTATGGTTTTTTGCTGAACACCTCATATGCTTCTCTCAGGTCGTGCACGTTTTTTAAGAGTTTCCTGCAATGATCTTTGATCTCCGCCACTTTTACTTGGTTTTCAGCGTCCGCGGACCGTAACCCTAGGGAGTCGAACGAACCGCTGATAGTCTGCGTGCACTCTTCCGTTTGCTCAAGAAAGTATTTTACCGACTCCTCGAGCTTCTCTACAGCGAGGAGCTTCTGCTCCTTTTTGATGATTTCCTCTCTGAGAAATTTCGATCTGAGATTGCTTCGTATCCGCGCGAGAATCTCAACGAAATTGAACGGTTTCGTGATATAGTCCTCGATTCCAAGTTCAATCATGTCGACCTTGTTCTTTATATCATTGACCGCGGTGAGCACGATGATCGGGATGTGCTTCGTCTCCTCGTCATTTTTTAGTATTTCGATCACATGGTACCCGCTCAGCTTCGGCATGAGAAGGTCGAGCAAGATGAGATCGGGCAAAAACTTGTGCACCTTCTGGAGTGTCTCCTCACCGTCGTAGGCGATCTCCACACGAAACCCGAGCTTTGTGAGCATGACCTGAAAGAAACCAACAGTGGTTTTTTCGTCGTCGGCAACAAGGATCTTCCCGCTCACATCAATCAATTTATCCATAGTTACATCTTATTTTTTCTGTTCATTCTGTCAAACATTTTTTTTCCCGGCACAAAACAGATGAGCGCGAAAGTGAGCGCTGAAAAGAACAGCGGAAGCACATCACCAAAGAGCGAGTAAAAGGTTGTCGCGCCCTTTTGACCGAGCGGCACATCACAGACGAGATAGGCCTCGGTAAAGAGCTCGAGGGAGCCGATAGTTCTGCCGTATGGATTCACGCACGCCGTCACGCCGCCGTTTGCCGCTCTGATCAGGCTTTTTCGCGTCTCCACAGCCCTGAACACCGATATGGAATAGTGCTGCATCTCCGCTTTTCTGCTTCCGGTCCACGCGTCATTGGTGACGTTGATAAAGAGCTGAGGCCCTCCGGGCATGAACTTTCTGGGAAGGTTTCCGAGCACGTCCTCGAAACAGATCAGCACACTGAATCCGAAACGGTCCGTGTGAAGCACCGTGTGCTCAGTACCCGGCGTGAACCCGCCCGCGCCCGCATCGTCCAGGATCAGCCGCACAAAGGGAAAGATCCTGTCATAGGGAAACCATTCGCCGAACGGCACCAGGTGTACCTTGCGGTACACTCTTTCGCGCCTCCCTCCCGTGTAGTAGACTGCAACGTTGTAGAAATCGCCCTGAAACTCGTTGTCCACGATCTCGCCGTCGAACTCGAGGCTTCCGAAGAGAAAGGGCTTCTGAATGGAACGCGCAAACTCGTGCACCCTGAGCGCGGATCTGTTCCCGAGCTCGAGATAGAATTCATAGGGAAAGGGAACCGATGATTCGCTCCACACGACCAGGTCGGGGCGCTCTCTGAGCGCCTGCTTCGTCAGAGAGACCTGAGTGTCGAGATTTTGTTCGACCCGGGGCGCCCACGGGTCGAGATTTCCCTGTATCAGTGCCGCGCGAACCGTATCGGGCGTAGCTTTTTTCTCCTCCGCGAGTGAATGGATGCCGAACAGTGCGGAGGCCGCAATCAGCGCTGAGACAGCCAGGAGGTTTATCCATTTCTTCTGCCCAGTGCCGTGCAATAGATACGAAACGCTCAGCCCTGCAAGAGACGCGTTGCAGTAGATAAGAAGAAAATCTATGCCCCAGATCCCGAAAATGCTCGCAGTCTGCATGAGAAGGAGATTTTCCCACTGCGAGTAGGCAACAATGCCCCAGGGGAAGGCTAAAAACCCGATCGTTTTGACGTAATCGATCACCACCCATCCTGCAGCAAAAAAAACCTCCTTCAGCCACCGATGACGCCTCAGCTCGAGGTGCCGGTAGATGAACCACGTGAGCAGTACTGCGAAATAAAAGAAGAGCAGCTCTGCGAAAACACCGCCCGAAAGCGTTGCCGGATGCTTGTATTCCTTCATCCAGAAAAGGTAGACGAGGTTGAACCCCACGCCGGTCAGAAGTGACGAAAAAAGGACCTTCTTGAAGGTTTGCGACATTATTATAATGAAGAAAGGCGCAAAGGCAAACCACGCGCAGAACGAATAGCCGGGGAACGGAAAGGCGCAGTTCAGCAGAAGCGCCGAAACGAGGGAAAGGCCAATCCACGATGCGCCGTGCAGTGATGGATGCAGACGAGAGAATTGTTCGAGAAAACGGTGATCAGAGTTAGCCATGTGATGGATGGAGCAGCAAAAATCAATTCACCTTCGTCTTGGATATTGCCTTCAGCTCCTTGCCGGGCCGAAAATAGGGAACCTTCCGTTTGGGAACTGTGACGGACTCGCCTGTCTTCGGATTGCGTGCTTCTCTCTCCTCTCTCGTCTTTACTTCAAAGGTGCCGAACCCTCGGAGCTCGATATGCTCCTCTGTTCTCAGACCCTCTTTTATGATTTCAAAAAAGAGATCGATTACCCGGGCAATATCCTTTTTTGTCAACCCCAACTTTTCACTGATCACCTCAACAATTTCAGCTTTTGTCAAAATGCCCTCCTTTATACCCGGAATTATTCTCCCATAAGCCTCTCTCTCACATTATGCATTTCGTTCGAGCTGAAGTCTGAAGAATGGATCGTGTGAAGAAGAACACTCCTTGCCACGACGAGTAACTGAAATTATACATAACTTTACATAAATATCAATACGAATTTTCGTCTATTTTCACTATTTTTTTTATATAAGTCAAACTTCGAGTTTTTTTATATATTAATGTTACATTTTCAGTACGATGCATGAAATTCGACATTTACCCTATAGAATCAGAAATCGGGACCTACTGTGCAGATTTGAGGCTGTTGATCTTTTGCGCCATCCTCGTTTTTTTCCGTGCCGCGTTTTTTTTGTGAATGACGCCTTTTGAAACAGCCTTGTCAACGAGGGAAACGTATTCCTGATACTGCGCTGCAGCGGAGTCACCGTCTTTGCTCTCGAGCGAGCGCTTGAGCCTGTTTTGTACTGTCTTGAGCCTCGATTTCCACCCGCGATTTCTCTTTCGTGCTTTTTCGTTTTGCCGCGCCCTTTTTTCTACCGACAAGTGCTCAGCCAATACTCCCTCCTTAAAAAACCCTGTATAATATGCTGTGGGCTGATATTATATTTTCTATGAGGGGAAAAATTACACAATTTCCTCCATAGAGTCAAGACGAATATCCCGCCTCAAATACGCGCGCTGAAATAGTGTTTTTTCACGCGTGCATCTTTCACACAGGCGGAGTGTGAGCGGACATGGAGCTGAGAGAGAAGATAAAACGGTTCCCGCACAAATCCGGCGTCTACATCATGAAGGACCGCGCGGACAGAATCATCTACATCGGAAAAGCAAAGGACCTCAACAAGCGTGTGGCGTCATACTTTCAGAAAAAACCCTCCGAAAGGAAAACTGCAGCGCTCGTCTCCACGGTGGAATCTGTTGAGACGATACTGACTGACAACGAAATCGAGGCGCTGATCCTCGAGAGCAACCTTATCAAGACGCACCGCCCGCGGTTCAATATAGAGCTGAAGGACAACCAGAAGTACCCATACATAAAGATCACGAACGAGCGAATACCGCGCATCACGAAGACCCGGATCAAAAAAGACGACGGCGCGCTCTACTTCGGCCCGTACCCGAACGTAAAGTACATCAACCGGACCATTAAAACGATCACCGATATCTTTCCCCTCAGGCGCTGTAAGTACAGCTCCGACGGGAAAAAACCATCCACTCCCTGCATGAACTTCTACCTCGGCAAGTGCTCATGCCCCCTCCTCATAGAGGGCGGCACGGAAGAATACCAAACGCTCGTCCGGCAGGCCGTGCTCTTCCTCAAAGGGCAGAACAGAACGCTTCTGTCTTCTCTGAAAAGTGAGATGGAAAACGAGGCGAAAAACCGCAGGTTTGAAAAGGCGATCCAGTTCCGCGACCGCTACGTGGCGGTAAAAAACGTGCTCTCAGACCAGAAGATCAACACCGGGACGGCGGATAACGAGGACATATTCGGGATTGCGCAGTCGGGCGATTTTTTCAATGTGACGCTTCTGATCAAACGGGACGGGAAGCTCATCGGAAAAACCGATTTTTCGGTCCAAAATCAGTCGACCAGAGAGGATGTCCTCGGGGAGTTTCTCGATCTCTACTATGAGGAAAACGCGGACCCTCCGCGTACCGTGATCCTGCCCTTTGCAGTCGACGAAATGGGCACGCTGAAGCACTACCTCACCCACAAGTCCGGCAGAAACGTCACAATCACCGTGCCCAAAAAGGGCATGAAAAAACGGCTCGTCGACCTGGCAACGAAAAATGCCCACGAAAAGCTCAAGGAAGAAATCTATCAGTACACCCCGCAAAACGCGCTCGGCGCTCTCAGGGATGTGCTCGGCCTCGAATCCGTGCCTTCAGTGATCGAGGCATTCGACATTGCAACGATTCTGGGCAACTTCTCCGTCGCGTCAATGGTCCGCTTTCGAAACGGGGTTCCGGACAAGAGCGGATACAGGCGGTTTAAAATTCGCTACGTCTCGGAGCAAAACGACGTGGCGATGATGAAGGAGGCGGTTGCCAGACGCTACCAGCGCCTTCTCAACGAGTCCACACCGTTGCCCGACCTCATCCTCGTTGACGGCGGAAAGCCCCAGCTCAATGCTGCGAGCCACATCCTTGACTCTCTGAATATTTCCCGGGTTCCGGTCATCGGCCTCGCAAAGAAGGAGGAGGAGATATTCACTAAGGGTCGAACATACCCGATTCTGCTCGAGCGCAGAAGCGACGCCCTCCGCCTGCTCATGGCCATCAGAAACGAGGCTCACCGCTTCGCCAACAGTTATCACGTGAGCATTCGTTCAAAGGATGCCGTCGTCTCCCGGCTCACCCAGGTTCCCGGCATCGGAGATGCGCTCGTTCGAAGAATTCTCGCCTCAGAACTGCGGCTTGGAGAAAATGTCACTGTGGATCAGCTGAAAAAAATCGAGGGGATCGGAGAAAAAAAGGCGAAGGAGATCTTCGAAGCGC
>Ga0315545_1002656_pt1 | contig 15927 bp, 4 predicted proteins | sample SalMarSW160210MG_FD_203096 | JGI IMG/M metagenome (GOLD analysis project Ga0315545, IMG submission 203096) | Salt marsh sediment microbial communities from the Plum Island Ecosystem LTER, Massachusetts, United States - Salt Marsh Sediment SW1602-10 ...
GAGAATATCTAAATCTTTAGTATAGCGGGGCTTTGAATATAGCGCTAAAGCAAACGCACCTACAATCGCGTATCTTACCTTATTTTTGTTTAATAACTTTAAAAACTCTTCGTAGTCCTTTTCCGTCTTCATTCTTTCTTTTTAATTCTTCCTCTCTTAATTCCTGAACAATAGATAATCTCTCTTGCGAGGTTAAGGAAGAATAATACTTTTCGTCCTCTACTTCAGATTTTGAGAATGTAATCATTTTCGTCCAAACTTTTCTCTTCATACTCTAAATATAACAAATAATGCGCTAAATTCAAGTATGTTTAAAATGAGCCGCAGATGAACACAGCTTTTTAGGATTTCTTTTTTTATATACTAAATACTATACCCTAATATTCCAACTACTCTCCGCTAACTAAAAACCTGACTCTGTAAATAATTTTTTAGTCCAATTGTAGTTTCGGCTTGACTTTCCACAATAATATACCTATAATATACATACAATGGTAAAAACCTACAGAATAATAATAACAATCGAAAACTTAGATATTATCATTATCTTTTAGGTTTAGGGAAATTTAAGAACAAAGTAATTGGGGTAAAATATGAAAAGCTTTCTTAAATTTTTTGTGCTGGTATTTTTTATGACAACTTTTCAAACAGCTGTTTCTGCTGATGCCCTCAGAACGTTGAAAGTGGGTATGTATGAAAATGAACCTAAGATATTTACCGACAATGGCAAACCTTCGGGATTTTGGCCGGACATTATAGAATATATATCCTCAAAAGAAAATTGGAAAATAGAGTGGGTTTACGGCACATGGGAAGAATGCCTGCAAAGATTGGAAGTCGGTAAGATAGATTTAATGCCGGATGTCGCTTATACAAAAGAGAGAGGCAAAAAATATTCCTTTCAGGATGAAACGGTTTTTATAAGCTGGGCAAGAGTTTATGTTCCTAAAGATTCAAAAATCCAATCGTTCCCCGACTTGAACAACAAGAAGATAGCAGTTTTAAAAGGCAGCGTTAATTATGAGGAAACAGGAGGGATAAAAGAACTAACGGAAAAATTCAGAATCAACTGTGTTTTTGTCGAGGCAGCCGATTACAATAACGTTTTCGAATTGGTGAAGAAGAACGAAGTCGATGCAGGAGTCGTTAACAAAAATTTCGGAAATGAGAGGGAAAAAGAATACAACGTCAAGAGGACCAGTATTGTTTTTCAGCCTAACGATCTCAGATTTACGTTCTCAAAGGAATCCACCTTAGCACCTCTTCTAATTGCAAGAATAGATTACCATATTAATACGTTAAAGCAGGACAAGAATTCGATCTATTATCAATCGATGGAAAGATATTTCGAAAGTTCAATTACGGAAAAACCAGTGGTCCCGGGTTGGGTAAAGAAAACAACGCTTATACTCACAGGAGTATTGCTTTTTCTTGTTATGGTATCTATAGTATCAAGATTTCAAGTTAAACGAAAAACAGCAGAGTTAAAAGAAAGTGAAGAAAGATATAAAACTCTGTTTGAAAATTCCCCGGGAGGAATAATAGTCGCGGAAAGCGAAACCAGACAATTCTTATTTGCTAACTCCGCGATATGCCGATTGTTAGGCTATTCTAAAGAAGAATTAAAGCAAATGAATATTTCCGATATATATCCCAAGGGTTGCCTCGATAAAGTTTTCTTCGAACTCGAAACACAGAAACAAGAAGAACACAAATTAGCTTTGGATCTTCCATGCTCACGGAAAGACGGAACTATAATTTATGCGGATATAGCAACAAGCAAAACGAATATACAGAATCGCGAATGCTATATTGGCTTTTTCACTGATGTAACCCAGAGAAAAGAAGCGGAAGAAGAAAAGGAAAAAATAAACTCACAGTTACTCCAATCTCAGAAAATGGAAGCTGTAGGAAGGCTTGCCGGCGGCATAGCGCATGATTTCAATAACCTTTTGACCGCAATAATAGGTTATGGGTATCTTCTATACGACGAAATGCCAAAGGAAGATCCGAGAAGTAAAATGCTGGAAGAAATTCTTAACGCGGCAAAGCGAGCAGCCGGACTTACAAGCCAGCTTCTGGCTTTTAGCAGAAAAACCCCTATCAAACTCGAAGTACTCGATCTCAATTCTATAGTAACCGGAATCGAGGGCATGCTCGACCGATTAATCGGAGAAGATATTGTTTTTTCAAGCAATCTCGAAGAAGGACAAACAAATGTCAAAGGAGATGCCACTCAGATAGAACAGATAATATTGAATTTGATTGTTAACGCGCGCGACGCCATGCCCGGAGGCGGAAAGTTGGCAGTAAAAACTAAAAAAGTTTCAATAAACGATAAAGACATCAAAAAAATACCTTATTCAAGAAAAGGAAATTTTATACTCCTGTCTGCTACAGATACAGGTTCAGGAATCGATAAAAAAACATTTTCGAAAATCTTCGAACCTTTCTACACCACAAAGAAAACCGGAACCGGACTCGGACTATCAGTAGTAAACGAAATAATAAAAAAACAGGAAGGATGGATAAATGTGGAAAGTGAACTTGGAAAAGGCACAACTTTTAAAATCTATCTACCCGCCTGCTCCGAGAAGAAAAAAACTGAAGACATAGGCATTGTAGCCCTTTCCGACCTGCAGGGCAAAGGAGAAACAATCCTTGTCATAGAAGACGAAAGAATTACTCGAAGATTTATCAACAAAGTCCTAAAAGAAAACGGATACATAGTATTGCAAGCTGCCAGCATAGGAGAGGCTTCGGAAATTATAAAGAAAAATGGAAAAGAGATTCAAATGCTTTTCAGCGATGTCGTTTTATCCGACGGCAGCGGTCTGCAATTCGCGGAAGAATCTATTAATAAAAACAAAAACCTTAAAGTCATTTTAAGCAGCGGATATACAGATGAAAAAGCCGAACTATCCAGCATCGCCAAAAAGAAATTTAAGTTTTTAGAAAAACCTTATGAGGTTCAGGATCTACTAAAAAAAGTAAAAGAGGCTTTCTCTTAACCTTCTCTACCCGTCCAACAATAAGTACAAAGATTGTCTTTCCCGAGACCGGTGGCTTTAATCATATCTTCCAACCTCTGATATTTTAAAGAAGTCGCGTTCAGATCTTTTTCCATTTCTTTAATCATAAGGGAATATTCTTTTGAATCAGGGTCAAGATAAGGATCTAAATCCTCGATGTGTTTTCCGTGCATTCTTTTGATTATTCTCCTTGCAAACAACTCATCTATCTTTCTTGTAGAGAAGAGGAATTTACAGGGAAACATAAGAGCGGGGCACGCGGGTCTTACGTGTATTTCTTTTGCACCAGCGTTCCACAATTTAACCAGCAGATAATTTTTTAATTGGGTTCCTCTTACAATCGAATCCTCGGTTATTATAAGTCTCTGATTTTTTATAAGAACATCGGCCGTCACCTGCTTCATTAACGCAACCAGATCTCTCCTTTCCTGACTCGGAGGGACATAACTTCTTGCCCAACCGGGAGTATATTTAAGCAAAGGAGTTTTTAAAGGAATTCCCGCCTCACATGAATATCCAAACGCGTAAGCGGTACCCGAATCGGCTACTCCGGTCACGAGATCAGCTTTTACATCGTCTTTTTTTGCCATCAATTTGCCGGAATCTTCCCTGAACTCTTCCACGTTTTTCCCTTCGTATTCCGAAGCCGGAAAACCGGTATATACATATAAAAAAGTACATAGACGCAAATCATTACCCGCTTCTTTTAATACTTCAGCTTTGTTTTCATTCAAAAGCATTACTTCTCCGGGGCCGAGAAATTTCTTTGTTTTAAAACCCAAATTCTTAAATGAACATGTCTCCGAAACTACAATCTTAGCTCCTTTTCTCTCCCCCAAAACCAGGGGAGTCCTCCCGTACTTATCCCTCACGGCAAACAATCCCTCTTTACCTAGAAGGAGAAACGACATAGAACCATCGATCTTCGATTGCATATACTCTATTCCGTCGAGCAAATCTTTTCCCTTATTAATAAGTTGAGCCACAAGCTCCATCTGATTTGGACACCCGTTTACCATTTCGGAGAAAATAGCCCCTTCCGATATTAATTCATCGGCAAGCTCAATTTGATTGTTTATAAAACCCGTACCGCAAATAGAATATTCTCCGAACTTAAGTCTTAATATAAGAGGCTGCGTATCTCTATCACTTATGACCCCAATACCGGAATGCCCCCGCATACCGTCATAATCGATATCCTCGACAAATCTTGTCTTGAATTGAGCCTTTTCTATTGTGTGAATTTTTTTGTGTATTTTTTCACCATCATATATCGCCAGCCCTCCGAATGAAGTCCCCAGATGCGAATGATAGTCGGTCGCGTAAAAAAGATCTTCCTTGCAATCTTTATTTGCAACAATACCAACGATTCCGCTCATTTTCTGCCTTCCTCCCCTTTTGCATTAAAATGAATTTTTATTCAACTATATTCAAATAATATACGAGTGGTCATTGTTTTGGCAAGCCCCTCAATTTTGCTATTTGTTCATTAGAATATAGAGAATAGATGCCAGACACCTGGTTAAAGTTTAAATAAATAAAAATCATTTGTACTATTTCTGTAATTTGTTGTTAAAAAAATTTGTGCCTTCGTGGCTAGTTTTATCAAATTTTTGTTAAAATATTTTCGAAAAATAGTATTTTAAAAAAACGCCTTGACAAATTATAAAAAATCTGTACGCTCAATTTAAGAAACAATGGAGACAAAAAATATTTCTTACCCGGCAAACGACCATGAGTAATCTCTCTATCATCGGGTTTGCAGGTGGGGTTTCAAAAAAACTATTATTCCTAAATCTGAAGGAGTCTTCAACATGAGTTTTTCTATTAATAATAAGTTTAGCTTCTTCAAAAGAGATTGAGTTGGGGTTTTAAAGTTAAATGTCTTAATAAAGTTACAATGAAAAAACTTCCATTAAATTATTTCATATTTTTGGCAAAGATTAAAATATTTATTATTATATATTTCATTTGTGGTAACCATATTTTTTTAGAAAAAAATTATGCCGGAAGATAAGAAAGAAGAAAATAAAATTTCTGCGCCGCAAATATCTCTTCCAAAAGGCGGCGGAGCTATTCGGGGAATTAGTGAAAAATTCCAGGTTAATTCCGTTACAGGGACAGGTTCTCTCAGCGTTCCAATCTACACCACCCCAGGCCGCTCCGATTTCTATCCCAAACTTTCTCTTTCTTATGATTCAGGCGCAGGCAATGGCGCTTTTGGCTTAGGTTGGAATCTTTCTATTCCCAGAATTACCCGAAAGACTGATAAAGGTCTGCCTAGATATCAAGATGGGAATGAGTCCGATACATTTATACTCTCCGGTGCAGAGGATCTCGTACCGGAATCAGAAGAAAAGAATGGGCAATTGATGAAATATGAAAGGGACGATTTGGCAAATGGAGAAGAGTATAAAGTTTATCGTTACCGTCCGAGAATTGAAGGGCTTTTTGCCCGCATTGAGCGTTGGAAGAGAGTTAGTGACGGTGATGTTCACTGGAAGTCAATTTCCAAAGATAATGTAACCAGTATTTACGGTAAAAATCCTGAAAGTAGAATTTCCGACCCCTATGATAATTCACATGTATTTAGTTGGCTGCTCGAAGAAAGTTACGACGATAAAGGTAATGTAATAATTTATGAATATAAGCAGGAAAACGATGATAATATTGATATCTCATTACCGCAGGAGAAAAACCGCATAGAAAAAGGATATGCCAACCGGTATTTAAAAAGTATAAAATACGGGAATAAAATTCCGCGCTCGGAGAATCAAATGCCGGATCCGGAAACCGACTATCTGTTCGAAATTATTTTCGATTATGGGGAACACGATTTAAATAATCCTGATACAAAGGAGTCCGAACTCTGGGGGATTCGCCGGGACTGTTTTTCCACTTATCGTGCTGGCTTTGAAATTCGAACACAGCGTCTCTGTCGGCGAATACTTATGTTTCATCATTTTCATGACGAGTTACCTCTCGATCCCTATCTTGTTAAATCTACAGGGTTTCAATATGAAGAAACTCCTGTGGTGACTTATCTTTTATTCGTTAAGCAGTCCGGATACATATGGGATGAAGTAAATGAAACATATCAATCTAAATCTCTACCTCCGTTAGAGTTTGCTTATTCTAAGTTCCAATTAAACAAAAAAGTCCAATTTATAGATGAAGACAGTCTGGAAAATCTCCCGCAGGGAATCGACGGGTCACAGTACCAATTAATCGATCTGGATGGCGAGGGGATTTCGGGTATTTTAACGGAACAGGGAAAGGGGTGGTTTTACAAACAGAATTTAGGTAACATTGAATTTAAACCGTTGGCTAATAATATCGATAGACCTCCTGTACCGGTATCTTCCGGTTCGGTGCGCTTTGCTCCATCCCGTCTTGTTACAAGTAAGCCTTCTTTAGCAAATTTGCAAACCGGACAAACCCAGATTATGGATCTGGCAGGTGACGGTCAAAAGGATCTTGTTTTACTGGATGACCCGGTTGCCGGTTTTTTTGAACGAACCCATGATAAATGCTGGGAATCTTTTGTTCCGTTTTCATCCTTTCCACGGATCGACTGGAAAGACCCAAATCTAAAATTTATAGATTTAAATGGTGATGGACATACCGATATTTTAATTTCCGAGAATGATATTTTTACCTGGTATCCATCAAAGGCGGAAGAGGGTTTTGGCTCCGCTCTGTCCGTCCGTAAAAAACTTGATGAAGAGCAGGGCCCGGCTCTGATTTTTGCCGATGCCACCCAATCGGTTTACCTTGCGGATATGTCCGGAGATGGGTTAACCGATATTGTTCGCATCAGAAATGGCGAAGTCTGTTACTGGCCGAATCTCGGCTATGGACGTTTCGGCGCAAAAATAACAATGGACGGGGCTCCTCATTTTGATTCATCCGATCAATTTAATCAAAGTAGAATACGTCTGTCTGATATAGATGGCTCAGGAACAACCGATATCATTTACTTAAACCGAAATCAGATACAATTTTGGTTCAATCAGTCGGGAAACAGCTGGAGTGAGGCTAATTGTATCGATAATTTTCCGTTAATTGATAATTTATCTTCCGTTATGGTAGTGGATCTGCTCGGAAATGGCACTGCCTGTATTGTATGGTCTTCTCCTCTACCAAAGAACAATGGTCGTCCTCTATGTTACATCGATTTAGCTGACGGGAGTAAACCCCATCTAATGAAATCAATCGTTAATAATATGGGTGCAGAAACACGCTTCGAATATGCTTCTTCAACTAAATTTTATCTGGAAGATTTAGCCTCTAGCAAATGCCGGATTACCCGCTTGCCATTTCCTGTACATGTTGTCGAACGAGTCGAAACAAGAGAATTGGTAACAGACACAAAACTAGTCACTCTTTACAAATACCATCATGGTTATTTTGACGGAGAGGATCGTGAGTTCCGAGGGTTCGGGATGGTCGAACAATGGGACAGTGAATCCTATAAACAGTTTAATATGGATCGAAGTGCTTCCTCAGGCTTTCAGACACAAGAAGAAGAATTTCATCTGCCAGCGGTTTATACCAGGACCTGGTTTCACACTGGATTTTATCGAGACCGGGAGCACATTTCCAAACAATATGAAGAAGAATATTACAAGGGAGACCCGCAAAGTGTACTTTTACCTGATACGATTTTGCCAGACGGCTTAAGCGCGAAAGAAGAGCATGAAGCATGTAGGGCTCTTAAGGGTCGTGTTTTACGTCAGGAAATCTACGCAGTCGATAATTCAGAAAAAAGCAAACATCCCTATAAAGTAACGGAAACGAATTACAAACTCAAATGCATTCAGAAAATACATCATAAACTTAAGCATGCGGTATTTTATACCCATGCGTTCGAAACGCTCGATTATTATTACGAGCGCAATCCGGATGATCCGCGAATCAGTCATAATATTATTTTGACAGTAGATCAATTTGGCAATATTGAAGAATCTGCTTCCATTGCTTATCCGCGTCGAACAGGAGAAGGACAGAGTTATCCGGCGGAACAAACACAGATACTTGTTACCTACTTTGTATCAAAATATATTAACAAACCAGATGAGTTAAATTTTTACCGCATTGGTCTCCCTTATGAGACTCAGACTTATGAGCTTACTGGTTTGGCATCTGATAATTCTGTAGCATTTACTTCTTCTGATATAGAGAATGCAATACAAAACGCTCAGTCTATTGATTTCGAATGTTTTCCCGAAATGGATCGATTGCAAATAAGGTTAATTGAACATAGACAGACATTATATTATAAAAATGATTTATCGGGAGCATTACCACCGGGCAATGCGGAATCACTGGCACTGCCTTACGAAACATATCAAAAAATCTTCACAAACGGATTATTGGAAAAGATTTATAGTAGCAAGATTAATATAACCGAGATCACTAAAATACTTGAAGATGAAGGCGCTTATATATGGATCGATAATGCCTGGTGGATACCTTCCGGTAAGCAGGATTTCGCACCACTTGATGCATCTGTTGCGGAACGGCAAGTTTATGCATTCGAACATTTCTATCTCCCGACTATGTCAATTGATCCCTTTAATAACATTTCACATCTCACTTATGATTATAATTATAAACTATTACTCCTGGAAACTAGAGACCCCTTAGATAATATTGTCCGCGCGAAGTATGATTTTCGAACCATGCAGCCGCAAATGGTAACCAATCCTAACGGAAATCGATCTGCCGTTGCATTCGACCCAATGGGCTCGGTTACCGGGACTGCGCTTATGGGAAAAGAAGGGAGCAATAAAGGCGATTCCTTGATTGATCTTCAGACATATTTGGATGATGAAGCTGTTTCCTCTCATATTCAAAATCCACTCGGAAATCCTCATACCATTTTAGAAAACGCAACTTCCCGAATTGTCTATGATGTCGATCGATTTAAAAGGGAAGGAAAGCCTATGGTTATTTATACTATTAAACGGGAAACCCATGTTTCGGATTTAAATCCGGAGGAACGAACGAAAATACAACACAGTTTTCTGTATATTGATGGTCTAGGTCGGGAAGTTATGACAAAGATTCGGGCAGAGCCTGGCCTTGCGCCCGAAAGAGATCTGAATACAGACGAGTTGGTAATTGTTGATGGGAAAATACAGATGGTTCTTACCGATCCACGCTGGGCGGGAACCGGTCGGACAATATATGATAACAAAGGGAACCCGATAAAGAAGTATGAGCCATTTTTTAGTGATCGACACACTTATGAAGAGGAAGACAATTTAGTAAATTGGGGGATTACTTCTATCTTACATTATGATCCTCTGAAGCGTTTAATTCGCACCGATAACCCTAATGGTACTTTTTCTAAAGTAGAATTTACTGCCTGGCAACAATCTACATGGGACGAAAACGATACTATTTTGTATAGTCAATGGTTCCGGGAACTTTTACCGGACTATGATCCCATTAACCCGGTATTACCTCCTGATCCCAGTCCGAAACAGAATGCTGCTTTCAAATCGGCAAGACATGCGGGAACACCTACAATTACCAAATTAGATATTCTGGGACGAACTTTTCTCACAATTGTAAAGAATATCGTATTAGACAACGATAGAACTGTTACTCACATTTCCGATCAGGCAACCAAGGTAAAACTGGATATTGAAGGTAATCCATTAATGATTACAGATGCTCGTGGGAATACTGTGATGAGCTATATTATTGCTACAGATACTAACAATGATGATATTTTCGTTCGGGGATACGATATTACCGGGAAACAACTGTATCAAAAAAGTATGGATTCTGGTGAACAATGGGTGTTAAATAATATTGCTGACAATCCCATACGTTTATGGGGCAGCAATGACCATGAACAACGCATACAATATGACCAGCTCCAGCGACCTGAATATTTATATCTAAAGCACCCTGGTGATCAAGAAATCCTGGTAAAGCGAACCATTTACGGGGAAATTCATCCGGAAGCAATTCAATTGAATTTAAGGGGAAGCGTTTTCCAGCATTACGATTCTGCTGGTGTGGTTACCAGTGAACAAATCGATTTTAAAGGGAATTTACTTCAAAGCAGCCGGCGATTGGCAAATGTGTATACGGAAATTTTAAATTGGAAGCCAATCGAAAGATTAATTCAACTCGATGAAATTGCAAAAGCAGCCGCTTCCTTATTAGAAGAAGAGATCTTCACCAACTGTACCTCTTATGATGCACTTAACCGCCCCATAAGTATCGTAACTCCTGATAACAGCGAAACTGTACCGATTTATAATGTGGCTAATTTATTGGAAAAAATCAAAGTGCGATTGCGCGGAGAAAGCGAGTGGAATCCATTTGTAAAGAACATAAATTATAATGCTAGAGGTCAGAGGGAACTGATTGAATACAAAAATGGCACAAAAACGATTTATGAATATGATGTTTTTACTTTCCGTTTGATTCACCTGAAAACGACCCGTGAATCAGACAATAAAGCTCTGCAGGATTTGTTCTACGTTTATGATCCTGTGGGAAATATTACGGAAATTCGCGACGAATCGCAGCAAACTATTTATTTCAATAATACAGTTGTATTGCCCAATATGAAATATGAATACGACGCACTATATCAATTAATATCAACAAGTGGCCGTGAACATATCGGGCAGACAGCTCAACCGCAAGAAGAATATGACTGGAATGATTATACACGAATCAATTTGCCTCATCCTAATGATGTTCAGGCTATGAGACGATATACCGAGAAATATGAATACGATAAAGTGGGAAATGTTTTAAAGATAGTTCATCAACTTGGTGATGCCCCGGGAGGTGAGACTCTCTGGAATCGTCGTTATCAGTACGCGCTGGATAATAATCGATTGATGAGTACGAGTCTGCCTGGTGATTCTGAAGCATCTTCTTATTCTGCAAATTATGAATACTCAGCTAGATATAACTATGATACTCACGGCAACATGACTTCTATGTTGCATATACCTGAAATTCATTGGAATTTTAAAGATCAGATGGATAAAGTAGACTTAAATGGCGGAGGAATAACTTATTATGTTTATAATGCTGCAGGCCAGCGTATTAGAAAAATTCATAAACATAACGGTGCTACCGTGGAGGAGCGTTTATATTTAGGTGGTTTCGAACTTTATCGTAAGAGAAACGGAGCTGAATTGATATTAGAAGAAGAAACTTTGCATGTTATGGACGACCAGCAGCGAATAGCATTGGTAGAGACAAAAACTATCAAAGATGGAAGTCGTATTAGCTCGCCAGCGTCTGTTTTACGTTACCAGTATAATAATCATCTGGGTTCTGCCAGTCTTGAGTTGGATGAAGAGGGAGCCATTATTTCTTATGAAGAATATTATCCGTATGGAAATACTTCTTATCAAGCATGTTCTGGAGCAAGCGAAGTCAGTTTAAAGCGATATCGTTATACTGGTAAAGAAAGGGATGAAGAAACAGGATTATATTATTATGGGGCGCGATATTATGTTGCTTGGCTGGGGAGATGGACGAGTAGTGACCCTTTGGGCATAAGTGACGGAATAAATCTATATTCTTATGTTCACAATAATCCGTTGAAAAATATTGACAAACAAGGGACACAAGATGAAACAGCTGTTTTAGGACATTTAGAATGCGACAATAAAAATTGGAATATAATAGGTACATCTGATCCGAAAAAGAGGAAATTTACCGATTTAGCAAATTTAGCAAAATTATCTAGGATAGCTATTGATCCATCAGAACAAAAATATTACGAAGAATTAGCAGATAAATTACATCGTGATATTCGTAGTGAAGGACAAAAGATGTGGACATTTGTTACTGGTGCAATAGGACTAATGGCAGTTAGTGGAGGTGTCTTTGGAGGAATCATTATAGAAGGTGGAGGAATTTTGACTGCAGGTTTTGTCAGTAGTAGTTATGAGGTCGCTGGGGAACAACTTTTACGCTTAGCTACAGATCAGGAATTAATGTCTCCTGGAGAAGTTGCTGGAGGAGTTCTTCTGGGAACACTTTTGCCATGGGGAGCGGAGAAAATCGCCTCTCCTATTCGCAATATTCTTGGGCGTTTTTTTAAAATTTCTCCAATTCAGAGAGGAAAAGAATTTGAACAAGCTTTAATGAGTGAATTTGGTGTAACTAGTTTGGATGATTTAGCAAAAGCGCTCAGCTTAGGTAAAGGAGGTTATTTTAACGTTCTTGATGTTGCTTTTAACACTGAATCAAAAGTTGCTTCTATAGCGACCGGAACGACTAAAACGCTAAAAGGGAAATTTTTTCAGCTTTTTGGATTTACACGGTCCGAGGCAACTTATATAAAAATGTTGAAAGATCTAAAAGCTCTAAATTTTATTGCAGAAGGTAAAGAAGGATTAATAAAAAACGTTGAGCTTTGGATACCTGAGTCTTCAGTTAAAACTCTAAAAACTGCTATTCAAAAATCCGCACAAGGACAAGAACTAATAGAAAAATATGGTGAGAAAGCAGTAATGGGAATTATAAAAGGAAAAGTTGTTTATGATGGAAAAGAACAGGTTTTTTTAATGTTTATAAATTTATTAGGTGTTAATGTTGGGACAAATTTGATTGAGAAAAAGTAATGAAGAAACTGAAAGTTGGCTTTATTTCTCGGATTATTAATATACAACTTGATAATTCATAAAGGACTTTTAAGAGAAATGGTGTTAAAACAAACAAAACGAATTAAATATAGGCTATAAAATATATGGGCAGGGTTGCCAGAAGGAGTGTAAAAAATGGCAAAAAAGAAAAGTACAAAAAGCAAAAAAAATAAAAAATTCCAGATAGCCGGTCGGGTAATTGACAGTAATACAAAAAAAGGGATTCCCGATTTACGGGTCGAGGCGTGGGATAAGGATGTTTTAATCGATGATTTTCTTGGTAGCGATCTTTCCGGTAAATCAGGAAATTTTACAATTAAATTTGATAAGCGATACTATCAGGAAATTATTTTCGACCGGAAACCTGATATATATTTCAAAGTTTATAAAGACAATAAATTAATCTTAAACACAGAGAAAAATATTTTCTGGAATGTATCCGATCCTGATATGGAAATTGTCCTTAAAGTTTCTATAGATAGCGAAAATGCTTTTAAGACGGAGATTAAAGTCAAGGGAACGGTGAGCACTGATGCAAAGAGCTTTCCTTCCAACATAACGGTTCAAATCGTAAATAAACATGTGCTGGATGAAACAGTGGTTGGCTCTACAACTCCTGATATGAAAGGAAATTATGAGGTATTCGTTTCTATAGAAAGCGCTGAACAGCCGGCTATTAAAGCAAAAGTTATAGACCAGGAAGGTAATACCCTGGCTGTATCAAATACGATTTTTGATATTACCGATACTCTTACACTCGATATTTTCATTCCAGCCGGAAATATGCAAAGCTCACCCGAGTACATAATAATTCAACAGAATATCAGCAAGCTTATCGGTAACGTATCTGTAGTAGATATTACCAGGGAACAGCTTGATTTGATTTCTGGTAAAACACGGTTGTCTACTAACGATCTGGTGTTATATCAGAAGGCGCATATCATTTCACGGGCTGAAGACATTTCAAGTGAAATTCTTTATGGTTTGTTTAGAAAAGGCTTACCTCCAAAGCTTTCATCTCTATATGAGATGAGTTCTTTAGATTTACGCGGCATGATTGCCAAAGCAGTGGAGGGAAACATTATTTCTCCTCAGGACGAAAAAGAAGTATCGCAAACCCTGGAAAAAATCCAAAGGTATGCTTTAAATAATGTATTAAATGAACCGTTGCTTGTTGGAGGAACTACTTTCCATGAACTCCTTCAAACTTCAAGTGTTCCAGAGAACGTTATAAGTAAATTTGTACAGGCTGTTGAAGAACATTCAGGCACAACAGATCAGTTGTGGGAAAACATGGAACAGGGTAATTGTGAGATAGAGCCGGCAGAAGCAGCTAAGCTTAAATTCAGTGTACAGGCAGGTTCACTTTCACTCGGTCATTTGCCTATGGCTAACAGTATAATTCAATTAAAAAACAACCAGGTAATAACCGACATTAGCGATTTAATAAGTTGGGATAAAGAGCAATGGATTAATTATTTAACAGAAGAAGGAGGAACAACAGAGGATATCATCCCCGAACGTATACCTGGAAATACACTAAATAAAAAGCGGCAGGCTTATGCCCTGGCTATTTCACGTATTCTGGAACAAACCTACCCTACAGAATCCCTCGCCGTAAAAATAGAAGCAGATGAGAACAGCAACCTGAAGCTTTTCTCAACATTTGTTAGTAATAATCCGGGATTTCAGATAGGAGAAACAAATATAGATACCTTTCTCGAAGAAAATGAGGGTGCTTTAAGCGGTATCGAAAACCCGGAACAATTCACGATTGGGCTAAAAAAACTTCAGTTGCAATACATGTTATCACCGGGATTCGATAGATATGAGTCGATCAAAATTTTACAAAAAATCGATATTGGCTCTTCGGTTGATATAGTGGACAAAGGCTGGGAAAAGTTCTCAAGCCAATATATGGGATTTGGCGGTTCGAAGGAAATGGCCGGTGTCGCATATGAAATGGCAGCTCACAATGTCGCCATGATGCAGAATGTCGAATTCATATATGGTGCAGATCTTATGTCCGAATTTTATGTTACCGATATACCAAACTTAAGTGAATATACTGATATTTTGACCGACGACGACCCCGATCTTGCTACTCTATTTGGCAATCAAGATTATTGCCGGTGTAAACATTGCCGTTCTATTTACGGTCCGGCAGCCTATATGGTGGATATATTACAATTTCTTAGTAAGGCTGATAGTACTAACACCACATACGATACAGCCCTTAAATTATTGTTCGAACGCAGGCCAGACCTGTGTCATGTTGATCTTAATTGTGAAAACACCAATACCGCGATGCCTTATATTGATCTGCTAAATGAAATATTTGAAAACGCTGTTTACAAACAAGCAACCGAAAATATTCCTGATTATTCGGAATATCAAACCATCGGCACTACCGAAGAGTTGTTGGCGCAACCGGAACATGTGAGAATAGCCGTATATGACAACATCCTCAAAACCTCCGTTTATCCCTGGACAATGCCCTTTGACCTCTGGACAGAGGAAGCCAGGATATACCTGGAGCATCTGAAACTGCCCCGCTATAAGATTCTGGATGCTTTTCTTCGAGAAGAAGGAAACGCTTACCTCACAAATGAGTCGACGGTCAACGAGATTTTAAAGTTGAGTCTTACAGACCGGGAGATTATAACCGGTAATTCTTCGGCAACAAATAAGGCATTATGGGGTATTGATAGTAGAGGCAGTCTTGTAAGCATACTCAAGAATCCTTATACGCTACTCGATCATTCAGGCATGGAGTATTCGGATCTTAAAGAATTACTTAAAACATGGTTTATCAATCCTGAAGCACAGATTACAATCGAGTATAACGAAGGATGTGAGTGTGATCTGGAGAAAGCCGAAATTACCAATTTAACTGGAAATATATTAATGAAGATTCTCTATTTCATACGTTTAAAGAATAAACTTGGATGGAGTATAAGAGAGCTGGATATGGCGCTAAAAACATTTAACGCGACTTCTATAACTGACAGCATACTATTGAAGCTGTCTCATATTATCCGCTTGAAAGACTATACCAAAGCGCCTCTTTATCAAATATTGACATTCTGGGGCAAAATTTATACAGGCCATCCCAATGATGAAGCGAATAAGCGTTCGCCTTATGAACTCCTATTCCTCAATAAATCTGTAATTAACCCTGTAGATCAAGCCTTCAAGCTAAATACCTCATTGACCGAACTGGCAGATACGACAAATAATATCGGCGATCATACTGC
>Ga0315545_1002658_pt1 | contig 15924 bp, 16 predicted proteins | sample SalMarSW160210MG_FD_203096 | JGI IMG/M metagenome (GOLD analysis project Ga0315545, IMG submission 203096) | Salt marsh sediment microbial communities from the Plum Island Ecosystem LTER, Massachusetts, United States - Salt Marsh Sediment SW1602-10 ...
TTGGGGAAAAAATTGAGATAAGAAAAGCCCAAATTAAAGAAGCACATAAAATCACGATTGCTCCTACACAAAAAGGAGTTATTATTCAAGGAGATCCTGAAAATTTTAAAAGAGGTCTTCTCGGTAAACCAGTGGTTAAAGGAGACTTGCTAGTTATTGGAGGTTCACAAAGAAGAAGAGATTTAATGTCAGATGGTCTCAACGAATTTTTCGGGGAAGAGTTTTCTGAAATTTTTAATCAAATAGGTTTTGGAGTAATGCCAAGAGGGATAGCACAGGTGAGATTTTTAGTAGTTTCTGTTTCTCCTAATCAACCTGCAATTATAACTGAAAATACACAAATCACTTTAAATCCAAAAGCAATCGAAACAACAGAAGAATCCCTCCCTTCAATTACTTACGAAGATATAGGGGGATTAAGTGAAGAAGTAAAAAAAGTAAGAGAACTTGTAGAACTCCCTTTGAAGAGACCAGAAATTTTTTTAAGATTAGGAATTGAACCACCGAAGGGGGTTCTACTTTATGGACCTCCTGGAACAGGAAAAACATTACTTGCAAAAGCTGTCGCAAATGAGTCCGAAGCCCATTTCATCACAATCAACGGTCCAGAAATATTTAATAAGTTTTATGGAGAATCTGAAAAAAGAATAAGAGAAATTTTTGAAGAAGCAGAAAAAAACTCTCCTTCAATTATTTTTATTGACGAACTTGATGCAGTGGCACCGAGCAGAGAAAGCAATATCGGTTCAGGAGAAGTTGAAAGAAGAGTTGTTTCGCAATTGCTAACTTTAATGGATGGGCTTGAAAGCAGGGGAAAAATAATTGTAATAGCTGCGACAAATAGGCCAGACTCAATTGACGCCGCACTCAGACGCCCGGGGAGATTTGACAGAGAAATTGAAATCAATGCACCGAGCAAAGAAGGAAGATTGTCTATTTTAAAAATTCACACAAGAGGGATGCCACTCACAAAAAATGTTAAATTAAAAGAAATCTCTTCAAAAACTCATGGATTCGTCGGTGCTGATTTAGCAGCGCTCACAAAAGAAGCAGCAATGTCAGTGCTAAGAAGAAATCTTAATAAGTTTAATATTGAAGACGGAAAAGATATCCCAAAAGAAGTGCTTGAAGATTTAAAGGTTACAAAGGAGGACTTTGATGAAGCTATGAAATTCGTTCAGCCGTCGGCAATGCGTGAAGTTCTTGTTGAAACTCCAAATGTAAAATGGGAAGATATAGGAGGGATTGAAAATATAAAACATGATTTAATAGAAGCAATTGAATGGCCGTTAAAATTTCCTGATGCTTTTACAAGGATGGGAATAAAACCTCCGAAAGGTGTTCTACTTTATGGACCCCCCGGAACTGGAAAAACATTACTTGCAAAAGCTGTCGCAAATGAGTCTGAAGTGAATTTTATAAAACTTAATGGACCTGAACTTCAAAAAGAAGGAATTGTCGGAAAAGAAACAGAAAGATTAAGAAAAATGTTCAAAAGAGCAAAGCAGGTTTCCCCTTCAATTATTTTCATTGACGAACTTGACAGCTTCGCAAAACGAAGAGGGGGTTATGGAACAGTAAGCGATTCTAACGAAAGTTTAATAAACACCCTCTTAACAGAACTAGACGGGCTTGAAGATTTAAAAAATGTAGTTGTCATAGGGGCAACAAATAGACCCGACATTCTGGACCCTGCTCTTCTCCGTCCAGGAAGATTTGACAGAATTGTTTTCGTCCCAATTCCAGAAAAAGAAGAAAGGTTGAAAATTCTTCAGATTCACACAAACAAAATGCCTCTCGCTAAAGATATCAATTTGACAAAACTTTCTGAAGAAACAGAAGGATACACTGGAGCAGATATTGAATCTCTTGTAAGAGAAGCAGCAATAATCTCATTAAGGGAAAATATAGAAACAAAAGAAGTGTCAAAAAAACATTTTGAAAAAGCCATGGAAAAAGTCTGTCCTTCTGTCTCAAAATCAGACCAAGAAAGATACAAACAAGTTGAACAAAAATATCTCCGAAGCGCAAAAGCGGCTCTTGAATCTACAAGTTACACTGGTTAAATCAAAACGAAATATATTTATTCAATTAAGTAATCACTTTGATAAAAAACAAAGAAAAGAACATCAAGCAAGTATTAGATAAAATAAATAAAATCCTATTTAGTCGTACACAAAACCTTTCCATCGCTGATTAAAAAAGTGTGCTCAAACTGGCTTATCGATGCTTTGCTCTTTTCAATCAATAAAGGATACTGATGCAATATCCCTGACTTAACAAGATTGGAAATAACAAACTTAATTCTCGTAAAGCCTTCTTTTTCAAGCCATCTCAGGCAAAAAGGTTTTGTCTTGTACTTATTTTTTATGAAATCCAAAAGTTTTCTTGAATCCTTATCGCGCGCTGGTCTGTCTGTCTGCAGAACATAAATCCCTCCTTCTTTACTTTCATAAATATCCCCGACGCCAGTAGTGACAAACGGCTCTATTGCAAAAGCCATATCATAAATCTCTGTCACATTTTCATTTCTGTAATTAGATATAGTTAATCCTGCATGAACTTTATCTTTTCCGAGCTCGTGTCCAGACAAACTTTTGATTACTGAAAAATCAGTATCGTTCTCTTTATTAAATTTCTCCAAAATTTCCCGAACTTTTTCACCAACTTCATAAATTTTAAAACCTGGCTTGATAACTTTTTCAATTTCCTTTAAGATTTCCTTATTTAACTTAATCATCTTTTCAAATTTTTTATCTTCTGTTAAATCAACAGAAAATGCAGTGTCTGCAATATAACCTCTAACACAAACACCTAAATCCACTTTTAAAATCCCGTTAGCAACTGTCTCATCATCAAGTTCTGGGGTATAGTGAGCTGCTACTTCGTTTAAAGATAAGTTCACTGGAAAAGCCGGCTCTCCTCCTAATTCCTCAATTTTTCTGTCAATCTCAAGAGCAAGAGTAATAAGTTTCACACCTGGCTTAATTAAATTTCTCGCATATTCTTTGACTTCTCTTGCAATCTTTCCTGCTTTCAAATAATCCTCAATTTCTGATTTTTCCATAAATTAAAAGGAAAGATTAGAGTTTTAAGGTTATCTATTTAGATTTATTTGAAATTTAAATGCTTTTTTAATATTATTAAACTTTGAAAAATACTCCTAAACACATAAATATTTAAAACAATTAAAAAAGAATAATTTTATGTTCAAAGGAAAATCCAAAAAATTAAAGAATTGGAAAATCTCGTATACCAACTAAAAGCAGAGAAAAGAAACTCTTCTCTATTGTTAAGGGGCATAATCAATGAATACACAACTTCAGCCATAGATTTTTTCTGCAAAAGAGGGATCTGTCTGGGGGCGTATCTGTTTTTAGACAACCACGGAAGAATAATCCCCTACACACCGGAATTGTTAAAGATTTTAGAAATAAATGAAGACATCAAAGGTAGAAAATACTACTCCTTTTTGAAGCTAAAGACAGAATTGAAATTAAAGGAATGTTAAACAAATATTTTTCAACAAATGAAAAGAAAGAAATTAGATACACTGCTCAAATAAACAGCAGAAAAAAAGAATTTATTATTAAAAAAGAATCATCTTATTTTATCAATGTTGATTTAGCAAGATTTGGAAAAAAGGGCAAAAGAGAAGTCCATGTTTTCACTCCTATAAAAATTAGCACTCTAAGTTTTCTAAAATATTTTTCAAATAGGAAAATTCCAAACATAACAAACCTTATTAATCTTACACCAAAAGATATCATCCCTAAGTTAATAGAAATGAAATGGAAAATAGAAGAAATAGAAGACTACATAAGAGAGCATAGAGAATTGGGACTTGTTGAAAAATATCTTGAAGAAGCTGAAAATAAAAACTCTTTGAAAACAGATTAAAAAAACAAAGATAACAAGAGTAAAATGCGAGTTAAAAAGAAAAAATAATTCTAAGCGGAGCCAAGCAACTGAATAGAACACTAAATCAAAGATTAGAATGATTAAACTCACCTAAACTCATCTGCCTTTTTCCGTCAACAATTTCTTTCACATTGACGCCAAAAACCTCAAAGATATTCTCAACAGCAGAGAGTATTTGATTGTTTAAATAATAATCAATATCATAATCTATTTTTTCGTCAGGCAGAAAAACTCTATCACCAATTCTTTTTCCTTTGCCCCTGCTCTCTCCAACGAAATATTCTATTAGCATTCCTTCGCTAACAGGAATTTTTCTATTTTTCATTTTTTTCGCCGCAACAACATGAGGGCCTTCTGAAACATATTCATTTATAGGTCTTCTAAGTTGAGTTTTTATAATCAATTCTTTTAACTCTGCCTTACGATCTTTTAATCTTTCAATCGTTTTCTTAAGAATCTCAAGGGCATCTTTTTCATTTCCATTTCTAAGGATTCTCTTCAAAACTTCATTCTGCAAATTTCTTGTCATTCTGCACCAATCTCTCCTCACAGTTTCAAAGCCTCTTATTTTAAGATTTCCTTTTTCGTCAAGGAGAGCATATTTTTTCTTTGCCCCTTCCTTAGTTGTCCTCTTGGCGACAAATAATCCCCTCTCATAAAAATCTTCAAGATCAAGTTCCATAATCCCAGGCAATTTAGAATTTATTTTTTTAAGTAATTCAAGTGCCTGTTTTTTAGTTTTTTCGCCCAACTGAAAACCAATAGAATCTGTATCTGAGAATACAATTTTATATCCTTCATCTTTTATTCTTTGAATTGACTTTAGAGCAAATTCCCTCACAAAAGCGAGTGTTGACGCAGCCGCTTCCCTGCAATAATATCTTGCACCAAAAAAACCAAGATAACCATAAGAAGCATTTACCAGAAGTTTATAAGCATTACTCCTTGCTTTAAGCAAATTAGACTTGTCTTTATTATATTCTTCTTTGTATTTCTTTCTTAATTCTACAATTTCCCCAAGAAGCTGAGGAAAAAAACCAACTTCCTTAGAAAAATAAAAAGAACTCTTTTTTCCATTAAATATAAATTCAGGAGTTTTGTAAGAGTCTTTTGTTTTCTTTTCAAGAAGAGTTGACTTTGAAATATTAAAAGAGACAATAATTGATGCGTGCATACTTGTAAAATCAAAAACAACCATCTTCTCATAAAGCCCTGGAGTTGGTTGAAGAACAAAAGCTCCTTCATATTTTCCAAGCGACCTCCTTTTATTAATCTCCTCGTATACTGGGCGCTTCTCTGCTATCTCTTCAAATCTCTCAAGATTATGAAGAATATAATTTTCAACATGGCTGGACATCCGGTCTCTTGTTATATCAAAAATAGGTTCTTTAATAATATGAGTCATAGAGAGAATATCTGACCAAAGCTTTTCTGCTAACATATAAGTAATCTTAGAGTCATGAAGATTATACTCATAAAATTTTTTCCAATCCTTTTCTTCCATGGTAGATAAACTTTCAAAATTAAATTCTTTTTTATTTTTCCCTATAAGTTCCCCGGCAACCTCATTAAGAGAAAGAGTTTCTGACTGGAGATACTGAGAAAAAACAGAATCTACAAATCGGAACAAATCTATATGAACAATTCCTTTAATTTTACTAAAAGGTATTCTCCCTTTGGAAAAAATAGGTTCGCAACCATCAACCCCAAGAGAAAGTCTAATCTTGTTTTTTGAAGAAACTTGTTTTAGATAAGGCATATCAAAACCATCAGAAAAATAACCTGTCAAAATATCCGGCTCATAGTCCTTAATACATTTAATAAAATTTTCAATCATTTCTTTTTCACTCTCAAAAAAATCCACATAGTTCTGGCTATCTTTACATTTTTTCCATGTCAAAACTTTTCTAATCCCTTTTCCAAAAAGAGAAATCATAAGAACATTTCCTTTTCCCACTTCTTTATCATCAGTCTCAATATCAAATGCAAGAATTTTCGGAGCAAAAACTTTATCTTCATTTATTATACAAATCTCTTCAGCAAAAACACAGATTCTCAGCTCAAGAGAATCCACAATCCCACTGAAATCGCTCGTATCTAAAACTCTTCCTTTAATTTTATACCATCTTAATGGCTCAACTTTTTTTTCTTTTATGTATTTTGTAACAAGAGGAATATCATATTCCCTTCTAAATTCAATTTCTTTTATACTTCCGATTTCCGAGGCGATTTCGTGGGCATCCTTATGATTAGTTACAAAAACCCTAATTGCTCTAACTTTTTTCCCCAAAAAATTTTTGTTATAAATTTCTACTCTGACAACTCGCGAAGTTCTACCTGCTTTTTTCACCTCAACTTTTTTGATTTTCTCGGAAACTTCTTCTGCCTTGCTCTCGCAACCTTTTTTCAGGACTACCCAAAAGTTAGGCTCATAAGAATCTACAACACAAACCTTCTCGCCCTTTCTTGTCCGCCCAATCAGTTTTATATAATTTCTACCTTCAAAATCAAAATAGTCAAAATCTAAGGGAATAAACTCAAATTTCATTATAAATAAAAACAATTAAGATTTATATTTCTTTTGAACTTAGGTTATATAATCTTTATATGAAAATAGGAAAAGAAAAATATAAAAAAAAGAAAAATATAAAAAAATATGGAGAAAAATTACTATCTTGTTATCCTCCCTGCTCTTTAAAATCCTCCTACAAATGACTACAATAAAAAAATCGGTGGAAAAATTGTCTCAACTATAGCATGTTCTGGAAGAAAAGCAGTTGCAAATGTTGTCTTAAGAAAATTTAATCATCTATATAAAATAATTTTAAGTTATTTACACAATGAATTTGAAGGACTTAAATAGTTTTCAGTCAATATGGATTCTCTATCTAATTTAATCTCTCTTGTTGATTACAGAAACAAAAAAATCGAAAGCAAACTAGAATCAAAATTTTATTTTTTAGCAAACGAATTGGGGGGAGAATTTAGAATAAAACCAGAAAAAATGATTCCTCTCGTCATAGAGTATATTACTTCAAAAAGATATCACCAATAATCTTATTAATTTAATTATCTTTCTTATTTTATGGGTGTTCAAATTTCAGAAATAATTCCAAAAAAAGAAATATCAATACCAGAGCTGAAAGGCAAGACGATTGCAGTAGACGCTTTCAATACTCTTTATCAGTTTCTCACAACAATAAGACAGACAGACGGCACTCCTTTAATGGACAAAAAAGGGAATATTACTTCTCACCTTTCAGGACTTTTTTACAGAAACATCAATTTACTCCAGGAAGGAATCAAGCCAGTTTATGTTTTTGATGGAAAATCCCCTGAACTGAAACAAAAAGAAATAGAAAACAGAAAAAAAGCAAAAAAAACAGCTGAAGAAAAATATGAAACTGCAAAAATTAAAGATGATAAAGAACTGATGAGAAGATATTCAGGACAGTTTGTAAGTATGACAGATGAGATAATTTCTGAAAGTAAAGCTCTTTTAATCGCGATGGGTATCCCTGTTATCCAGGCACCAGGAGAAGGAGAAGCAGAAGCTGCGACACTCGCGAAAAAAGGAAAAGTTTGGGCTGCAGCATCTCAGGATTACGACTCACTTCTTTATGGAGCCCCTTTTTTAATAAGAAACCTTACACTCTCAAGAAGAAGAAAAACAACAGCAGGGATTTATGTAGATATAAGACCTGAATTAATAGAATTCCAGCAGGTGTTGAACAAACTTGAAATTGAAAAAGACCAATTAATCTGCCTTGCAATTCTCGTTGGCACAGACTACAATCCTGGAGGAGTAAAAAGTCTCGGGCAAAAACGCGCTCTTGAAATAGTCCAGAAATACAAATACCCTGTGGAAATTTTTAGATATATAGAAAATAATGATAGGTATAATATTATTTTTGATTGGAAAGAAGTTTTCAGACAATTTCACGAATATGAGTTATCTACAACAGGAAAAATAGAATTCAAAAAATTTGATGAAGACCAAATCAGAAAAATTCTCCTTTCCCGCGATTTTTCAGAAGGAAGAATAAACTCAGGGCTTCAAAAACTCCAACAGGTCGAAGAGGAAAAAAAGCAAAAAGGATTAAATGAATTTTTCTAATAAAGAATTTATCCTCTGAATGAAATGAATAGCTGAGAAATTTTTGAGGGATTGAGCAAAGTGAGCACGAGTGGAGCAATAAGCAACTTTGTGAGTTTTAATTTTTCTTTCTGGGGGGAGGAGATAATCCCGGTGACCAATAAATAAGAGAGATTGCCCACCACTTTCTTGCTTCTTTTTTTCTAAAAAAGAAGTTGAAATAATCTTGGAGAAAAGAAAGTTTTATAAATCTCCATATAATAACTTATTATATGACACGAAAATACAACAAGAAATTTGTATTTATCTTTTTCTAGATGTGTCTATATCCTTTCTTAATAAGTTCCTTTTCTTTTTGGGTCTGAAAAACCTGTAATACCTTAGAATGAAAAAAGAAAGTTGTTCTAAAAATAAATTAAATTATAGGAGGTATAAAAATGAAAAAAATATCTTATTTAGGTCCTAAAAACACATATACAGGGCAAGCAACGAAAATGCTTGCTGAAAAAATCAGAGAAGAAACAGAACTTGTAGACTTAGTATCTCTAGAGGCAGTTGCAAGAAGCATAGCCTCGTGTGAAGCAGATATGGGAGTAATGGCTTGTTACAATTATCTTGAAGGCTTAGTGCAAGAATGTCTGGATTTAATCTATGAGAACAATCTTAGAATAAATGGAATGCAGAGATTGCCAATTGTATTGTCTCTTGGTGCTCATAGGGAAAACACTAACAAAAATGAAGTGTATTCACATCCCAAGGCACTTGCACAATGCTCAGAATGGTTATGGAGTCATTACAAAAATAGCAAACAAATACCATCTACAAGCACTGCTGCTGCAGCACAAAAAGTAGCAGAAGCAAAATCTGGGTTGGCAATTGCCAGTTCTGGAGCATTAGAAAAGTGTGATTTAGAGCTAGTTGCAGAAGATATCGGAAACAAAAAGTATGGTAAAAAGAATTTCACAGATTTCTACTTAGTTGCTAGAGAAAACGGACAAGAATATGATGAAGCAAGGAGATATCTTACAATGGTTGCAATAACCCCCCAAGTAGATAAACCAGGATTATTGGCAGAAGTGCTCCAACAAATAGCATACTACAACCTGAATAATGCAAAGATACATTCCAGACCTGCTTTAGATAATGTGATGATAGATAATCTTGAACCACAGATGTTTTATCTAGAGATAATGGATCATCAAGAGAGCAATGATTTAAGAAAATGTATTGATTTACTAAGATACAAACTGACACCAAAAGGCAGAAATATTGAAACAGTTAGGGTTTTGGGTTCTTATGAAAGATCTGGATCATAATTTTTTCTTTTTTTAAAAGTCTCAATTTTTGTAAAGACTGATATAAATAGTTGTCCTCTAAACATTGGGGTAGGAAAAGAAAGAAAAATTAAAATTTGAGAGAAGCCCAGTAACCAAAAATTTATATAATTAAACTGTCCTAATTGAAAATGATAATTGGCATACTTTTAGGAATTAGCCTTTCGTTTTTCATAACTTCATTAATATTTATTATTATGGGGATTTCAGGAGTGCTTAAAGAAAACCTTGTTACAGGAGCGGTTATTGGAACAGATTTTCTTATCTCTTATTCAACCATAGTTCTAACTATCTCGTTTATAGCAATATTATTTTTGGTGTTTCTTCTTAAAAGGAGAATGAAGAGTTAGTTATTTGCCACCTTGCATTGCTTTAACTTCTGTATGGAGAATCTCTCTATCTAACCCTTTCTGTTCTTCTGATTTCGCTTCCTTTTTCTTTTTAATCCACCTAGTTAGAACTAAAATAAGTTTAGGGGATAAAATCATAAGGACTACAAGAATTATAATCCCAACGGCTATCGCGATAATCCCTAACGGCAAAAGATAATTCCAAACAATATACCATTGCATATAGAAAAAATTTCCGATATGGTAAATTATTTTCAAAGCGACCAAAATAACAAAACTGCCTATTCCAATTAAACGAGCATATTTCTCTGCTTGTGAAGACTGATTGTCATCTCCTATAAATACAAAATTAAAAAACATAAAAATCTCCCCGTTCAAAACAAACAACACAAAAAACAACATCCAAAAATAAAGAACAAAAGCAAAAAGCCACGAAATTTCAGGAACCATACAAAAAATAAGTTTAAGCCATTCAGCATTTTCTTCAATCCAATTATTAATCTTCTCTACTCTCTCTTCAGCTATACTCTTGTTCAATCTGTTTGGGTCAAACTCCCCAGTTTCAGGGTCAATTGGAATCTGGTCTATTTTATCCTTAATATCTTTTACCTCACCTTCTTCAACATTTATAGTCGGCTCGTCTGCAAGAACAAATAAACTGCATAAAATTAGCGATAAAAAAATTATGGTAAATAATCTATTTTCCATTTAATCTCTAAACAACCAGAACTTTTAAATCTTTCAGAAAACATTTTAAACCTGCTTGTTGTGTTATAATTATGAAAAAGAGCTTTGTGATAATTATTTCAGTAATCTTGCTATTTAATTTAGTAGTAGGGCAGGAAAATTCAGGAGAGGAAAAGAATCTAACAAATTCGTTGAAAAACATTTCAGAAAAACTGAACATTAGCAATATAAGAAACTACCAAAGTGATATAACTCTTCCAAGATATATACAAAAGCCGACACGGTTCGTTTTTCAAATTGACGAAGATAAAGACATCGGAATAGAATATTTTATCGTGTTAGTTGCTCTCTTTGTAATTCTTCTCGCAATTATCAGCGGAACAATTTATATGACCCCCCTTCACAGAAAGCCAATTGAAATTTTCATCTTTAATTTTAATATAGATTACATAATAGGCGGAATAATAACTTTAATCGTCGCTTTAACAGGGGTAATTGACAAAGTAGTCTCTGACTGGTTTTTCAGTTTGAAACTATACGAAGAGCTCTTGAATAAAATGGGTTGGTGGGTTATCTTCCTTATCTTATTAATTTTCATCGTTCTATTCTTTGCAATAAGAATGTTTTTTGGGATGTTAAGAAAAAAATTGAAAATAGAAAAAGCAAAAGTTGATGGAGAGAATGTTAAAACGATGAACGATATGGCAAAAGAGACAAAAAAAAGTATGGATAAATTAGCAGAATCTCCAAAAAAGAGTTTTAATTATTAATCTGGAATGAGAAGGGGTGGAGAAAAATCCACGAGAGGAAGATTTGTAAGCAGAAAAGCAACAGAAAGATATTCAAAAATGTTTGGTGATGAAGAAGCTAAAAAAAGGTTTGAAAGATGACGAATTAATTTAAGGCGATTTCGTTTCTCCTAAATTATCTTGCATATTTGCTTGCTGTTTTATATTTGTTGTTGCATCCTCTACAACCTCTCCTGACTTTCCCTTTTTCTCTACTCTTAACCAATCTCTAACCTTTTTAAAAATCAACCCCATAGAAAATATTCCTATTATAGAGATAATTGCAAGGATTATTGTAAGCCAACGATAAGCTGCATCACTTTCAACTCCTTCAGGAATAACAACTGATTTATAAATTAAAAAGCCAGTAAATAAAATCCATAGAGCTACAGCAAGTAATTTTGTGAAAAATCTTTCAGAGGCACTTTTGTTCTCACTACTTGTGGCTAAAGTTATAGTAAAATAAAAAAGAATTATAAAAGGTAACATCCCCCCAAAAACAAACCCCATCGCAGAATAGGCAGTCATTAATGCATAAACTTCATCAGGGGTTATATAAGCCATAGATAAAAAACCAACTAATATAGAAAATACCGCACCAACCAAAACTAAACTCCCTTCAAAGATAGTCTTAAGACCTGGAATTTTAGAACCGATTGAATAAACAACAATTGAAACCAAAACCCAAAACAAATACTTTGCAATATTTGGACTTAAATTACCCTCCCTCCAATTACCAAACCAATCTTTAATAGGGTCAAGAGGCGTCTGCGCAGCAACAAATTGCATAACAAAAATTAGAGCAAATAATCCTAACAGACCAAACACCAATATCTTTTTTGTATTTTTTTCCATCTACTCTTCCTAATAGGTTGCTTTCCTTAAGGGTAATTCCTTTATAAACTTTTCTCAAAGTTCTTTTTCGAGGCGTCTGATATTCTTAAGAATTCTCTTTTTCATCCTCTTATAATCATTATCACTAGTTTTATTAGTCCTTTTCCATTCTTCAATTTGGTCTAAATGTTCTTTTTCTTTTGCTATATGTTCTAAAGTACGATCTCTGTTTAACTCCCCATACTTTGCCCGAAGTAATGCTCTATTTATTGTTCCATCAAGAAGTAAGAAAACAAAAGATAAAAGCCCTGTTGCAAAATAAATCCAAGATAAGTCGCCGATTTGGTTCACCCGTGAATTCCATATTCCTATAAACACAACTCCAAAGAATATCCAAAGAACTTTTCTCATTATCTTGTGCCCTATTGTTGCCCCAGGAAAGCCCATAATAACAAAAAAGAAATAAATAATAATAGGGAGTATAGAGGTTAAAACAACACCAAGAACTGTATAAGGTAAAATCATCGTCTGAATAAGTTCAGTTTCAACCATAAAACGAGTTGCCAAAAGCCCTATCGCAATTGTAACAATCCACCTAATTGACTTCTCAGTCCTTCCATCCCCCTCAAAAATAGGAATCTTGCTTAAAACAACATAAATAATAGAAACAATAATCAGCAAAAACAAAATCTTCTCAAATATATATTCTGTGCTACCAAAAAGCGCCTGAGACAAGGGATACGAAACATCTTCAATAATTTCAACTATCTGACTAACACCATAACCGAGCCCACTGCCAAACCGCCCAGAAGTATAATAATCCGCCGAAACAAAAGAGATTAAAAATAAAGATACTAAGAACAATCCAAAAACACACCTTTCTTTTTTCATAAATAATTAATGAATAAGGAGTTTATAAATTTTTATAGAGTCTTAGGGTCTAAACCCCATCTTTTAGCTCTTGTATTAAGGTCTTTCATCCAATGAGAATATTCTCCAGGAGGTAAATGTTCTCTTGCCTTTCTCAATTCCTCTGCTTCTTTCATTAATTGATTTCTTATTTTTATTTTAGTTAATTGCTTCCGGTTGCTAGAATTTATTTTATGTTTCCATTTCTCAATCGTGCCGTCAAAATAAAACATTCCTAAAGCCAAAATTGCTGTAACAAGATATATCCAACTTGCAAACCCTGCGATATTAAGGTCATCAAGCCGAACATACCAGAGCCCGATAAAAATCACGCCGAAAAATATCCACGAGACTTTCCTCATTGGGATAGAATAATCTTTAACAAGAAAAAAGAATAAAATAAAAGGAAGTCCAGCTGTAATGGCCACACCTATAGTTGAATAAGGAAGCAAGATTGCTTGAATAATTTCTATTTCACTTATCCATCTAATTGACAAAACTGAAACCGAGATACAAACAAGCCAGAGAGCCCATTTATGTTCCTCAAAAAAATTAACTTTGTCTAAGACAACCCATATAAGAGAAAAAATTATTATAAGAAACAAAACCTTCGCCAAAAACCATTCGCTTGTTGGACTCTCTTTAACAACAATTTCCAAAGGTCCTTTCAACACATCATATGCTCCTGACAAAAGACGCGTAATCCTTTGAGCAACATCATCAATTGGGTCTGCTCTCACAAACTTTGGCATAACTAAAAAAATAAAAATCCCAAAAACTAAAAAGACAAATACTTTCTTTAATTCCATAAAAAATATTGTCTTTAATTCTTTATAAATATTCTTACAATCTTTTATACAAGGTAAAGATATTTAAATCTAAATTTTCTGATTTGTTTATGGCAAGAAAAGTTAGTGGAGGGAAATATAAGAAAGTAATAAAAAAGAAGCTGACAGGAAGACAGGGACAGGCAAGAGTAGTGAAACTCGGAGAGAGAAAGACAAAGGTTTTGAAAGGAAGAGGAGGAATTAAAAAACTTGTTTCATTAAAAGATAACATTGTTAATCTTAACATAGGTAAGAAAACTAAAAAGACAACTATTAAGAATGTTGTAGAGACGCCGTCAAATATTTTCCTTGCAAGACAGAATGTCCTTATCAAAGGGGCAATTATTGAAACAGAATTTGGAAAAGCGAGAATCACGAACCGCCCTTCACAGGAAGGAAATGTTCAGGCAGTTTTAGTTAAATAATTACTTTTGTTTTTTATTCTTTAAAACTAAATCTAATTTTTTTTCTATTGAATCAATTTTCTTTTCAATGCGTTTGATTCTTCTCTCTTTCTTTATGTTTAATATAAAATTTACAATGAGATAAGCAACATAGACTATAAATATAATTCCAACTATTTTTAAGAGAGTAAAAAGTTTTGATAGATTTTCTATTAATTGGGGGGAGATTGTCCTTAAAATTTCTGAGATGTTTTCAAAGTCCATTAAATTATCTAAAATCATGGTTTTTATATTTTTGTGATTTTAATATTAATCAATAAGTTTTTTAATTGTTTTTTCTAAATAATTTAATGGCTCTGTAGCTCAGTTTGGTAGAGCACCGGACTCTTAAGGCTCCTTTTAAAAATATGGGAGAAATCCGGGTGTCGCGGGTTCAAATCCCGTCGGAGCCATTCCTTTTCTGGATTGAATGAAATAAAATCAAGCACTGGAAGATTAGAACAGAGCAAACCGAAAATTGAAAATCAATCAAACTAAGTTGGGAATTGCAGTTTTCTACTTGCGAGCTTGAACTATCTGGCTGACAAAATTGGAAAGTTTGGATATGAGAAAAAAGGAATTTATGTAAATTTTATCAAGGATTTATTTTAAAAGGTTTGATAATTATTCGACAAGTTTTTTTATCATTTCTATATTGTCTGCGACATCAAAACCTTTCTTTGTAAGCTTAATTATTTTTATCCTACCTTTTTTCTCAAAACTAACAAGCCCAAGTTCCTCAAGGGTCTGCAAAATTTTCACAGCATGAGAATAAGTGCAATCAACTTCTTTTGCCAGTTGTGAGCCATACTTCGCACGTGAAACTTTCTTCAACGCTATTAGCATCATCGCCGGCTTTCTCCTGAAAAATAAATCAAAATTGTCTCCCATTGTAATATATATTTTATAATGTATATATTAAAGTTATATTTTGCTTATAAGCTTTTCCCAAAAAATTTATTCAACTCCAGTAGATACAAAAAACAGCGTTCAGAACAGAAAATTAAAAAGGAGTAACAGTTAAATAGATTTAGAAATATTTAAATGTTTATTAGAAATTCAAAATAAAATATTTTTATTTGTTTTAATTATAATAAAAAATTTTATTTGTTTTGGACTTAAATAACCCCTCTTATACAAAGATTCTAAGACCTGTTTAGATTTCTTCCTCTCTCTTTTTGAAGAAAATTCATATAACTCTTTACCATATCCTTTTCTTATTGTTTTCAATTCTGTTTTCCTTTCTATATTAAATGAAAATTTTGTATTAAATAACCAACTTAAATTTTCTCTTATAAATTGCATACTCTCCTGGAAGTAATTTCTTTTGATAGAATCTTCAACATGGCACAATTCATTAGCAAAAAGCCCCCTTTGAGATTTTTTATCAAGGTTCCTAACAGCAAAAGTTACAATTATAAATCTTTTAAATACAAACCCTCCAACCCACCACACTACATATTTTGGAATCTCCAATACATTTACTTCCTTATTTTTTAACTTAGGAAAATTTTCCTTAATTAAACTATTAATAATCTTCTGATATTCTTGTTTGAAGTCCATGGTGGAGCATACATAATAGAATTATAAAAGTTTATCCTAAATTTATAAAACCCCTAAAATATTCTCATGCTTTAACCAGAATATTTAAATAATTCCAATTAAACTAAATTCTATGATAGATATAAAAATCATCAGGAAAAGACCAGAAATTATTAAACATTCTGTTGAAGCA
>Ga0315545_1002661_pt1 | contig 15906 bp, 12 predicted proteins | sample SalMarSW160210MG_FD_203096 | JGI IMG/M metagenome (GOLD analysis project Ga0315545, IMG submission 203096) | Salt marsh sediment microbial communities from the Plum Island Ecosystem LTER, Massachusetts, United States - Salt Marsh Sediment SW1602-10 ...
GGCAATTAGAGGGTACGGCAACATTTTTAGATGAGTTGTGCTTGATAATGAATACGTATCTCGTGAAGCGTGAAGCGTGAAGCGTGAAGAGTATCTCGGAGGTTTGGGACGCAGACATCGGCTGGAATTAAGTATCGTGTCCCTGGATTTTGACGGTTGGCGTGCGTTGGTTTGGCCGGACCTTGCAAACTTGGCCAAGAGCTGGCTTTGGGGTCGATAGCCAGCCATCATTTGCTCTGCTGACGGGATATATTCCACCTTACTGGAGAATTAAAGGGGGGAGAATTAAGGGATACGGTACATTTTTCGATGAGTTGTGCTTGATAATGATAGGTTTTGATAGAGGACAGCGGGTGCCTAAAATCCGAAGCACTAAGCACTAAATCCTAAATAATGTCGAATTTTAAAAATCTCAATTTTCAAAACAAAAGACAATAACATACCAGCAAGGCAGATTTGGCATTTTGACAATTCGGATTTTGAATTTGTTTCGGATCCCCGTTTTCACGGGGACAAGTTTACCCCTGCGGAAGCAGGGGATATTAGCACTTAGAATTTGGTGGGGCAAGCCGCCACCCTACGACTTTGGGATGCAGACATCGGATAAAAACATCCGAGTTTTTTATTGAATATTGACTATTAATTTCCAGCGAGCCGGGATTCGGATTAAAATTGCTTTACCAAACTAACACCGATCGCTGGATTCCCAGCATTTCCCGCGTAGGGCAATACCTTAAAGCCAGCGATTTCAAGCTCCTTATGCTTACCAGCCACGGTGTGACCAACCACCCAGCCGAGGGTTGCACCGAAGACAATGTCACTCGCCCAGTGACTGCCTGCGTCCATCATTCTATAAGCGACAAGACCTGCTAGTACGTAGGCTGGAATGCCAACCTTAAGGCCATAAAATTCGTGCAACACCGATGCAACCGTAAAAGAACTCGACGTATGGCCGCTGGGCCAAGCCCAGCTATCTCCATTCGGCGTATCGTTGCTGCGGACAGCCTTGAAACCCAGCGTCACAGCGCCATTTATAGCTAATGCCGAGAGCATGGTCATAGAGCGTTGTTTGTTAAGATCATCCTGATTTTCTGTACTTATGGCATACCAGACGGCAACAGCAGGAAAATGGAATGCAGGCGATCCAACGATGTTGAAGGTCTCATCCCAAAGGTCACCAAAACTTGGATGCCTTCTAGAGTGCTCAGCCAGTCGCTCATCAATATCATTTTTGTTCATCATTACACTGGCCCCACCTGCCAGCAGCAACGCAACTATATTGTCGTTTCTCAGGAAAACATCTTTCGTGTCTTCAAACAGTCTTTCTGGAAAAACAGCAGAATCAACCTTAGCCGACTCAAGCCAAAGATTCTTTGCTGCCGGAGCTGTTTGTTGCTGAGCACCGGCGTTGGCAGATATAACGATAGCGCAGAGAAAAATCAGCAGCCTTTTATCCACGCAAAATCCTTAAGAACATAAAATTTTGACATTAAGACCGAAACCGGGGCGAGTTTGAAATAAACCTGCTCACAGCCACAGACTTTACCAGCTATATTGTTGTCTTCCAATCGAGTTTCCAATCTTGTCGATACTGTAGCTTTAACCTATAAACTTTACGCTTAGAGTTTTTGTTATTCCCACTCGATCGTGGCCGGTGGTTTGCTGGAAATATCGTACACAACGCGATTGACACCGCGAACCTCGTTTATGATTCTGCTTGAAACGAGCGCCAATACCCCAAATGGAATCTGGTAGAAATCAGCAGTCATAAAATCCGTTGTTTCCACCGCTCGGATAGCGATAACGTTTTCATAGCTTCGCTCATCACCCATAACACCTACGGTTGAGACAGGCACCAGCACAGCGAGCGCCTGGGATACTTTTCGGTATAGGCCGGCAGATATAATCTCATCGATGAGTATCTCATCGGCAGCCCTGAGTACTTCAAGTCTCTCGGTGGTGACCTCGCCGATTATTCTAACGGCCAGCCCCGGTCCCGGAAATGGATGCCGCCAGACAATACCTTCGGGCAGACCAAGATATTCGCCGACGAGCCGGACTTCATCTTTGAACAGATCACGAAGTGGCTCAATCAGCTCAAAGCCCAGCTCTGCAGGCAGACCTCCGACATTGTGGTGCAGTTTTATGTTCGCAGCGGGATTGCCATCTTTCGACCCCGATTCGATCACATCGGGATAAAGTGTTCCCTGCGCGAGGAATTTCACATTAGGGACGTTTGTTGCTTCCGACTTGAAGGCCTCGATGAACTCCGCACCGATTATCCTGCGTTTTTGTTGTGGGTCGGTAATACCCTTTAGAGCCGAAAGAAACTGCTTCGACCAATCCACAATCCTCAAGTCGATATGAAAATGGTCACGAAAAGTTGAGACCACATTGTCCCGCTCATTTTTGCGTAAAAGACCGTTGTCGGCAAATATACAAACAAGCTGATCGCCGATCGCCTCGTGCAGCATCGAAGCAACAACCGATGAATCGACTCCGCCACTTAATCCGCAGATTACTGAAGCGCTGCCTACCTGTTTGCGAATTCTCCGAATAGACTCAGCGACAAAGTTGCTCATTTTCCAGTCGCCGCTGCAGCCGCAGATGTCATACAGAAAATTCTTGAGTATCTGCGAGCCTTTCGGCGTATGAGTGACTTCCGGATGGAATTGAACGCCGTAAAATTTCTTCTTCTTATGTCTGACAGCAGCGTGCGGACACGTCTTTGTGGAAGCAAGCTTAATGAAATTATCACCGAGTTGGCCAATCTGGTCGCCGTGACTTGCCCAAACGAGCGTCGAATCCGGCATGTTTGCAAATAGGTCATCTTTATTAAGAATCGTCAAGTTTGTTCTGCCGTATTCATGATATTGCGCTCGTGTTACTTCGGCACCTAAGATCTGACAGCCAAGCTGCATTCCGTAACAGATACCGAGAATAGGGATACTCAGCTCGAGGATCCTTTCGTCACAACGAGGGGCATTTTTGTCGTAAACGCTTGCAGGTCCCCCGGATAGTATCAACCCTTTGAGCGGCAATGTTGAGAGCTCATCAGTTGATATGTCCGCGCTGCAGATTCGCGAGTAGACGTTGTGCTCACGCACCCTGCGGGCTATTAGTTGGCCATACTGGCTGCCAAAATCGAGAATAGCTATCATTTCATGGGACATAACTCACACCTTTTACTACAGCGTTTAGCGTACAGCGTACAGGAAATGCATAGTAGCCTGTACGCTAAACGCTATACGCTAAGTATCAATCCTCAAAAGGTAGTGTGGCCGAGTAGTTTGGGGCCTCTTTGGTTATTTGTATATCGTGGGGATGAGATTCATTAACCGAAGCAGCGCTTACGCGAACAAATTGGGCCTTTTCCATTAGCTCTTTTATGCTTTTAGCGCCGCAGTAGCCCATGCCTGCGCGCAGCCCACCAACAAGCTGGTAAACAAAGTCACTGAGTGCTCCCTTATATGGAACCCTGCCTTCTACACCTTCGGGCACAAGTTTACTCGCTTCGGTGGTGCTGCTCTGGCTGTATCGCTCCGCAGAGCCTTTAACCATCGCCCCGAGCGAACCCATACCTCTATATTCTTTGAACTGTCTTCCCTTGTAGATAACAAGTTGGCCGGGACTTTCTTTCAGGCCGGCAAAAAGCGAGCCAATCATTACGCTGGAAGCTCCCGCAGCAATTGCTTTAGTTATGTCACCTGAATGTCTTATTCCGCCGTCGGCAATAACGGGGACATTGCTCTTTCGTGCGACCTGAGCACAGCTCATAATTGCAGATACCTGTGGCACACCCACGCCGGAAATCACCCTGGTCGTACAAATTGCGCCGGGCCCGATGCCGACCTTGACGGCATTTGCCCCCGCGGCTATCAAGTCCTGTGCGGCATCAACCGTTGCGATATTGCCTGCGATTACATCGATATCGTATTGAGCTTTTATCTTTTTTACGGTATCGATAACATTCTGCGAATGACCGTGAGCTGTATCAATAACGATAATGTCAACATCTGCTGCGATCAAAGCCTCGATACGCTCGTAATCGTGGACACTCACAGCAGCACCAACAAGGAGTCTGCCACGCTTATCCCGGGCGGCCCTTGGATATTGCTGGACGCGGTCGATGTCTCTCATAGTAATCAGGCCGGCCAGTTCGCTTCCATTTTTTACGAGAAGTAATTTTTCCACTTTGTGCTTCTGCAGAATCTCCTTTGCCTGTTCGAGTGTCGTCCCTGCAGGGCCTGTGACAAGCTTGTCTTTTGTCATGATTAAATCTATCTTGACATCATAATCCTTGAGAAACTTCAGATCCCTGCGGGTGAGGATGCCGACCAGCTTTTTGCCTTGCACTATGGGAATGCCTGAGACATTCTGCTCGTTCATTAGCTCCTGGGCTCTTCTTACAGGTTCGCTCGGGGATAATGTCACAGGGTCAAGAATCACGCCATGTTCTGATCGCTTGACCTTGGCGACCTCTCTTTTCTGGGCTTCAACAGAAAGGTTCTTATGGATAATACCGATGCCACCTTCCTGCGCCAGTGCGATCGCCAGAGCTGACTCAGTAACAGTATCCATAGCAGCAGACACTATCGGAATGTTTATATTGATATTGTTGGTTAGCTTCGTACTGGTGTCCGCTTGGCTCGGCACAAAATCACTCTCTGCCGGTATCAGCAGCACATCGTCGAAGGTTATACCTTCAGCGACAATTTTGCTCTCATCCATTCGTATCTCCGATTATCCGTTTGGCGATTCCTTCCAAAAAAGTAAGTATAATAACGCCATAAACCAGCGTCAAACCTATTTTCGTCCCTCTGCCCATCGACTAAGGGTAGACTTTTCTGAGCTTGCACTGTTTTGTTTTGACACTGTAAAGTGCCTACGTTATCTTAACTCTAAGATAGGGCAATATGTCGATTAGCAATGAGTCGATACATATAATATGAAATTTCTGGAGGGCAGAAAGCCATGAAATGTCCGGCATGTGGAAATAAATTACAGCAAATGTCAGTTGACAATGTCACAGTCGACGTGTGCAAAGGCGGCTGCGGAGGAATATGGTTTGACAATTTTGAGATAAAGAAATTTGATGAGCCACATGAGTCCACAGGAGAACACCTGTTGGAGATAGAACGAAATGTAGGTATAACCATTGACCATACAAAGAAAAGAATGTGCCCGAAATGTGATGATGTCGCGATGATGAGGCACTTCTTCAGTGTCAAAAAGGAGGTCGAAGTCGATGAGTGTCCAGGCTGTGGCGGTTTCTGGCTGGACTGCGGTGAACTAAGGAAAATTCGAAGTTTATTCAACACCGAAAAGGAACGAAAGAAAGCCGCAGAAGAATACTTCGATGAGATATTCGGCGAGCAGCTTCGTGAGATGAAAGCCAAAAATGAACTTAATACAGCAGAGCGAATTACAAGCATATTCCGATTTGTCTGTCCGAGCTACTACATCCCAAGTAAGCAGGATTGGGGAGCTCTTTAGCAACGGTCACTAACCATAGTTCGGTATATACAGAGCACCAGCCCTCTGGACTTAGGCGAAGAACAAGCGAGCCATCTAATTGCATGAGACAACCGGAAAGTTGCGAATATGGTCGGTACTTGTGCCGGCAATGGTTGTTCCATCCATTGGGGCTCTCTTTTACTTTGTCATTTTCACTGATTACTGGTTCACACCAATTATCTATGTAACCACAAAGGTATTTATCATCGCATGGCCAGGCGTCTGCGCTTACCTTGTATTGGGCAAACGCATTGGCCGAGCCATTAGCCGGCCCACGAGACACACGCAGGCTATCGGCACAGGTATTCTCTTGGGAGCTTCCATTGCAGCTTTGATGTTCGGCTTAATGCAGACCACACTTGGGCAAGTGGTAATAGCGAGTTCTGAGAGCATCGAAAGTAAAGCACACACACTAAGGATTATGCGTCACTATTGGTTGTTTGCACTATTTCTCTCGGTTGCACACTCATTGATAGAGGAATATTACTGGCGGTGGTTTGTATTTGGCAACCTCAGAAACATCACAGCAATGCCATACGCACACGGTTTAGCAGCACTGGCATTTGCGGCACACCACATCGTGATAACAACGCAGCTCTTTGGGCTTTTCTGGGGTATTGTGCTCGGAGGATTCGTGGCGGCAGGAGGAATTGTCTGGAGCCTGATGTATCAAAGACAGAAAACCCTGATGGGAGCCTGGATAAGTCACTTGATTATCGATCTTGGCATCATGGTAATCGGGCACAGTATCCTATTCGGCGGTTATACTTGATCGTCGCAGTAATAAGAGGAAATACTCCGTAGTAAGTCGCATTGTCAAACACGGCTGATAAACACCTTGACGCCTGCAACAGCCGTCTATATATTTATCTCCGCTCAGAATACCTTTTTCCTTGTCAACCCCCAGAGCGAACATCGGGTTAAGGTAGCCAAAAGAAAAAAGTGTAAAATTAGCAAGAAGCTGAGAAAGGTATGAACATGGCGAAAAAATACCGTCCCCTGTTGACAGAAGAAATCGACAAGCTCACTAACCAAGGTTGTAGCTGCACCGACTGGTCACAGGTTCAAGTCGCCGAAGGTTTTAAGGCAAAGACCGTCAGAGCGACACGCTTTTGTGGACAGGTAAAGTTAGGTGTCTTTGAAAAACCGGTTTCATTCTTCGGCGGTGTTACTAAACCGGCGGGAATAAATAACGCAATAATCCACAACTGCATAATCGGCGACAATGTGTACATTAGTCAGGTGCGAAATTACATCGCCAACTACATAATTGAAGATGAAGTTGTAATAGATAATATTGACTTGCTCGTGGTAGAAGGCGAAAGCAAGTTCGGTAACGGCACAGAGGTCACTGTGGTCAACGAAGCCGGCGGTAGAGAGATACCGATTTACGACCAATTATCGGCTCACACAGCTTATGTGATAGCTTTCTACCGTCACTGGCCGAGAGTTATTGAAAAACTGCAAAAAATGATAGCCGATTACTCTTCCTCCATCAGCTCCTCAATGGGCCTTGTGGGAAAAGGCGCCAGAATCATCAACAGCCGAATAATCAAAAATGTCAAAGTTGGGCCGTCAAGCGTGGTCGAGGGAATCAGCAGGCTTGAGAACGGCTCACTTAATAGCTGTCCAGAGGACCCTGTTTACATCGGTCCCGGTGTCTTCGCCGAAGATTTTATCGCATGCAGCGGCTCGAAAATAACCGATGGCGTAATAATATCCAAGTGCTTTGTGGGTCAGGGCACTGTTTTAGCTAAGCAGTACTCGGCTGAGAATTCGGTCTTCTTTGCCAATTGTGGCGGTTTTCACGGTGAGGCGTGCGCAATTTTCGCGGGCCCTTATACAGTAACACACCATAAATCCACATTGCTAATCGCAGGACTGTTCTCATTTTTGAATGCCGGCAGTGGTACCAACCAGAGCAATCATATGTACAAACTTGGACCAGTCCATCAAGGTATTGTAGAACGCGGCTCCAAGACCGCCAGCGATTCATATATGCTCTGGCCTGCAAAAGTCGGTGCTTTTACTGTCGTTATGGGTCGACATTACAGAAACTCGGACACCTCTGATTTGCCTTTCTCATACCTTATTGAGCATGAGGATGAAAGCATCCTTGCACCTGGCGTGAATCTGCGCAGCGTAGGGACAGTTCGTGACGCAAGAAAATGGCCGAAGCGTGACCGACGTAAAGACCCTAAAAAGCTCGACCTCATAAACTTCAAACTTTTAAGCCCATATACGATTCAAAAAATGCTCAATGGTCATCAGCTCCTAACAAATCTTAAAAAGACATCCGGCCAAACATCCGATTACTTCACATACCACAGCGTCAAAATCACAAATTCCTCATTGGACCTCGGTATTAGGCTGTATAAGATAGGCATCGACAAATTTCTGGGCAACTGCCTGATTAAACGGCTGGAGAACAAACAATTCAAAAACATCAATGAACTCCAACAGGCTCTTAAGCCAGAGACCGACATTGGACCCGACAAATGGGTAGATTTGGCCGGGTTGTTTGCTCCCATAAGACTCGTGGATAAAATGCTGTCAGAAATCGAATCTGGAACAATTAACACACTGCAGAAGGTTACTGAATCTTTTCGAGCGATGCACGAGGATTATGCTAAGTACGAATGGGCCTGGGCGGTTAATATTCTGCAGCAACAGCTCAGCAAAACAATAGATAACATAACACCTGAGGATATTATAGAGCTGACAGAAAACTGGAAAAAAGCTGTCATAGAACTTGACGACAGACTCTATGCCGATGCGAAAAAAGAATTTGCAGCCACAGCTCAAATCGGCTTCGGCCTCGATGGAGACGAAGAAACAAAACACAAAGATTTCGCAGCGGTCAGAGGCACATTCGAGCAAAGCGATTTTGTCGCCGACATTGAAAAACATAAGATCAACAAAACCAGGCTTGGTGACGAGCTTATCAGTCGAATGGAAAATCTCACTTCGCAAAAAAATGCCTGATATCCTCGCAAAATATTATTAACTACAGCTTGTATTAAGGAGTCGAGATGAGATTAATAATTGAACCGAATTACGAGGTAGTCTCAAAATGGGCTGCCAACTACATAGCCAGAAAAATAAATGATTCTGGCCCAAGTGAGTCCAAGCCTTTTGTGCTGGGGCTTCCCACTGGCTCGTCGCCACTGGGAATGTACAGAGAACTAATAAAGCTCAACAAAACTGGAAAAGTGACATTTAAAAACGTTGTCACCTTTAACATGGATGAATATGTAAACCTTCCTGATGACCACCCTGAAAGTTACCATTCATTCATGTGGAATAACTTCTTCAGTCATATAGACATCGCAGAAGAAAATGTAAACATCCTCAATGGAAACGCAACGGACCTTGAGGCAGAGTGCGCTGCCTATGAGGAAAAAATACAAAAGGTTGGTGGTGTGAATCTTTTCGTGGGCGGTATAGGCCCCGATGGTCATATAGCATTCAATGAACCTGCTTCGTCGCTTTCCTCCAGAACGCGCGTTATGGCACTGACTTATGACACCATCATCGCCAATTCACGCTTCTTTGATGGTGATGTCAACAAGGTCCCCAAAACAGCCTTGACGGTAGGCGTAGGGACTGTAATGGACGCTGAGGAGGTGCTGATTATTGTGAACGGACATAACAAGGCACGTGCGCTACGGCATGCCATTGAAGAGAGCGTAAACCATATGTGGACAATAAGCGCTCTTCAAATGCACCCGAAAGGTATTATTGTCTGTGACGAAGAAGCCACGATTGAGTTAAAGGTTGGCACCGTAAAATACTTCAAAGACATAGAATCAGTCAATCTTGACCCAACCACATTGCTAAAATAGCTCGTGAATCCTGCACGCCTAACACCGTACTAATATTTATCGCTCAGCGACAACTTTGTGATACCGCACCAGCTGTTGAAATTAGTCAGGAATCGCAGTCTTAGACTAATCAGATGCCGGCTCTTTGCCGGATGGATAAGAAATCTCGGCCTTGGCCTTTAATGATTGTATATACTGCTCGACAATCTCTCGTTGCCTGCTGTGTCTCAATTGGGCAATAATACTATCCTTGGCTTGGTCAAAGGGTATAACAACAGTATCGTTATGGTCAGTGACTTTTATTATGTGGTAGCCGAATTCGGTCTCAACAATATCGCTGACTTGACCAGGCTTTAGCTCAAAGGCAGCTTTTTCAAAGGGTGCGACCATTTGGCCCCTACCGAAGAAATCCAAATCTCCCCCCCTCACGCTGGATGGACAAGCTGAATGAACCTTGGCTAATTCGGCGAAGTCCTCTCCATTCTGGATCTGCTTAAGAAGCTCCTCAACCTTGGCTCTGGCTTCTGCCTTGGCCTGATTGGGATCGGTGTTAGGGTCAGACTCGTCAGGCTTTATGAGAATGTGACTGGCTCGGACCCGTTCAGGCGTTACGAACTCTTTCGAGTGCTCAGAGTAATACTGTTTTACTTCATCTTCAACGATATCTACGGCCTCAATGTGCTGAGATTGAAAGAGCTTATTATAGCCGAGTTGTCTTTGAATTTGCTGTTTGAATTCATCAAAGTCTCTTCCGCGAGCTTCTATTTGCGATCTGATATCTTCTACAGAAAGTGGCGGTTGCTGGTTAGAAGCCATCGCCTCAATCCTTTCCATCGCCTCTTGCTCAGTGACCTCTATATTTGCCTTCTTAACCTCTGCATCCAGCAATTTCTCAACAATTAACTTTTCCAGAACTTGTTGTCTAAGGCGTTTTTCTTGTTGATTAACAAACTCTGGAGGTAAATGCGATGTCCTGATGGCTATCTGTTCGAGCGCCGGCTCGACCAGCACCTGTACATCACTCTCAGTGATCTCCATACCATTAACGGTAACTGCTACAGCCTGGGCTTTTGCACCTGCTTCTGGCTTAGGTACGTTCGCATCGGTCTCAGTTGGGGCCTTCTGGCGACAGCCCAAACTGCAGGCGATACATAAAAGCAAGATGTGAAAAATAAAAAACAAGGCGTTCTTCTTTCTGCCTTTTGCCTGGGTGTTTCGCAATTGTACTGAATAGCGTTTCATAGCCTGACCTTTCGAAGATTTAACACGTTATAAAGGATTTTGTTAAAGTTGATTAATCTAATTATTTCGCTAACTTGTGTCTGTGTCAAGGTAATTAACTTTCGAGTAAAAGAATGAGGAGAGAACATCGTATCGCCCCCAAGAAATACAAGGTGTATAAACAAAGATTATTATCACAAGCTCAAGAAGGCCTCGAAGGGCAGGAGCTATTCCACCGCCGCGAACAAATCTCTGTACCTTTGGATTACTGATACCCCGATGGTGAATTTCAGAGTATTTCCTTACCAAACGTTTTTATCTTTCGCATTGGCAAAGAGGTTATTTTCTACTACCTCAACCAAATACTCAGGACTGTTACACCTATTCAAATAATGTTAGCAATCTCTCTTTTTCTGCAGGCTCAATCTGGTTCTGGTCCGTCCAGACTGCGAGTTCAAGACTTTTTCGACACGTGCAGTCTTCGTGAACGAGCTGCTGCTCGCTTGCCAAAACAGCTTTTATCAGTTCAAGACAATTATTCGTTGCGGTTTTAAGATTTGAAATTATCTCTTTCAATAGCGTTTGTTTTCCTTTTACAGCCACATGTAGTCTCCAGCAGTCATAATCACAGACAAGAGCAATCAGTGCATAACACATTTGTGCTTCTCGCGCCAGTTTCGCTTCCGGCATTGCCGTCATGCCGATTAAATCCGCACCCCAGGCCTGATGCATCTGTGACTCAGCCCGCGTAGAAAATTGTGGCCCCTCCATACATACGTAAGTACCTTTTGGATGTGTCTGTATCGAGAAACCTTGCGCTGTATCTATGAGTTTCTCTCGGAGTCGGCTGCAGACCGGCTCAGCCATCTCGCAGTGCACCGCACCGAAGCCAGAGAAGAAAGTGTTCATGCGTTTGAATGTCTTGTCGATGAACTGATCCGCGATAACTAAATCACCCGGGGTTATCTCAGCACGAAGTGAGCCGACCGCGCCGCTGCCGAGTACCGTGTGAACGCCGAGTTTTTTCAGGGCAAAAATGTTAGCTGCAAACGGAACCTCACTCGGTGACAGTTTGTGTCCTGTACCATGACGGTTAAGAAACGCAATTTTTCTATCACCGATTTTTCCGATGAGAACCGCTGTGCTCGGTTTGCCGAACGGCGTCTCAACATCACGCTGTTCTGCATCTGTTAGCTGTTCAGTGAGCGCATCTCCGAGCCCCGTTCCGCCGATTATGCCAACTAATTCTTCGGGCATTTTCTTTTGCCTCCATTCACAATTCTGCCCAGTATGGTAATTTGTTACGCAGACAATTACAATCGCTTTTGGAACGATTTGCTGTTATTCTGACCTGTGTTCCCATCGAGGAAAGATTGACAGTTCCCCCTACACGTGTGATGGATTATTTAGCCTGCCGTTTTACGGCCAGGTAGTTCCTTTTACCATAGACAAAAAAATGCCGGCTAATTTTTGAGAAGCCAGCCGGCATAGCCACAAACTCAGGATGGTCTAATACTAATCATAAAAATTATCTACGCTCAAATCATCACGGTGAAGCTCGTCTTGGCATAGCAAGCTGTAGACAAACGTGCCGTAGCAAGATGTGAATTCACTTCAAATACTCAGGTATTTGCCGCTCCCTTATGGTCGCGGCTCCTCTTTGAAGAAGGTTTGTTGTGCCGGAAGCGGTTGCAAAGAGACTACAAAGCCGATAGAGTGCCGGTACTTAGAGTTACAATAACCAAACAGCAATCGGCCAAATGAGAAGGGCGAAGCATGTGACTAAACCGGCTAAAATTGGTTGCAAAACTGTGGCTTACAGGTGATTATTAGCCTTATGGGCGGCCGACAGGAAAAAGACGAATTCTCCGATGCGCGTCAACGCATGCTCAAACACGACCTGCAGGGCCGTGACATAACTGACCCCCGCGTGCTGAAGGTAATGGCTCAAATCCCTCGTGAAGAATTTGTGCCTAAGGAGTATCGTTGGCAGGCCTATTCCGATGGTCCACTGCCTATCGGCATGGGCCAGACTATCTCTCAGCCCTATATTGTTGCACTGATGACGCAGGAGCTGCGAGTCGACCGCAATTGCAAGGTTCTTGAGGTCGGAACAGGCAGTGGGTATCAGGCTGCTGTGCTTAGCAACTTGGCCAATGTTGTTTACACGATAGAAAAATTTAAAGAGCTGTCTGAATCCGCCCAGGCTGCTTTACGCAAATTGGGTATAAGCAACATTGAGTTCTGCATTGGTGATGGAAGTTGCGGCTGGCCTAAAGAACAGCTGCCAGAGAAGGGATATTTTGACAGAATAATTCTCACTGCTGCCGTGCCGATTATTCCTGAGCCTTTGATAGAACAACTCGCCGATGGTGGCTTGATTGTGGCACCGGTTGGCTGTGCAGGTGTGCAGGAGTTGATAGTCGCAAAAAAGCGAGTCGGTAAACTAATCGAGCGACACGTTTGCGGCTGCAGATTTGTCAGGTTGATTGGCAAATACGGATTCGATCAATAAAAGAGGATGGATTCCCGCTCCCTCGACTGCGCTCTCCGCAGGACGCCTTACGGCTGGGACAGGTTTCGCGGGAATGACAAAAGCAAAAGGGACAAACAATGACGCACAAAGAAATCAGGGAGAAGCGAGGTGAATTAAATAGAATTCTCAAAGAAGAAGATGCTGGACCCAGGCTAGAAAAACTTCAGCCGTTTGCAAAAGAAGTCGGCGCAAGCATCACAAGAATGGGATTCGCCCCCTATCTTGGTGATGGAGTTCCCATATCTCGCAACATAATTACGGAAGATGAGATAGTGCACAATATTGCGCAAGCCCTTCAAACTTGGACAATGGTTGACATGTGCAAGACAGCAGCCAGAAACTTCTGGATTGCTGTAATAGCTTCTTTAATTGCCCTTTTGAGTATGATAGCAGCGTGGGTGGCTGTGCTTAGGTAAAAGAGTAAGCATTACTTGTCATTCCTGCGAAAGCAGGAATCCAGAAAAAGACGTGAAGCAATATTATGTCTATATCTTAGCAAGCAAGAAAAATGGTACTCTTTATATTGGTCTGATGAGTAATTTGCTCAAGAGGATAGATGAGCATAAGAGTAAACTTGTTAGTGGATTTACACGAAGATACAAAGTGCATAGTCTTGTCTACTATGAAGCTTATAGTGATATCTACGATGCCATAGCCAGAGAAAAGGCTATGAAGAAGTGGAAAAGGCAGTGGAAAATAAATTTGATTGAGAATGCCAATCCACTCTGGAAGGATTTGTATTATGAAATGACAAGCTAACTGGATTCCCGCTTTCGCGGGAATGACATTATCGATATTTGAAAAACGTTTTCATCATCTTTCAGTTGTTGTCCCTGCGAAAGCAGGGGGTCCAAAAAATCATATGAAAAGGCTGGATTCCCGATGGAGTTTATCCCACACCGTCCTGTGGGGCGGGAATGACAAGAAAGGCTTCAACCGCTGATCAATTACATAAGCAGACATTAATAATGGAGGCGAGGCAAGAAACAAAAAGCAGACTGGAATTATTAACACCGGTTCAATACCTCAAGGGCGTCGGACCGGCAAGGGCCAAAATCTTTGCGCATGCCGGCGTGCATACTGTCGGAGACCTGTTAGAGTACTATCCCCGTGACTGGATTTTCGCACCGAAGGCCATAAAAATAGTCCAAATTCGACCCAATCAGACTGCTACTATTGTTGGCTTGATAGAATCAATAGATTATCAAAGTTACCGAAACCCACCAATCTTTGAGGCTTTGATCAGTGACGATACGGGCCTGTGCAGAGTCATTTGGTTTCACGGCGGTTTCTTGAGAAATCAGCTCAAGCCCGGCCAGATAATAACCGCCTCCGGTACAGCCACCACTTATAAGCACCAGTTGCAACTAACAAATCCCAAATTCCGTGTGCTTGAGCAGAAGAACTCAAGGCCGAGTGAATATTTTAGCGGCGGAGTCTATCAGGCAGCAGGAGGCCTTACAAGTGCACAGATTAAACGCATAGTTAGACCTGTGCTTGATAGGCTTGATGAGCTTGTGCCTGAGTTTTACGACAAGCATTTTCTTAAGCAGGCGGAACTCATACCAAGAAAAGATGCCTTTTGTTGGATACATCTGCCGGGCAATGAAGACAAGTTGGCCAAAGCAAAACGCAGGCTAAAGTATGACGAGTTGTTTCTTATGCAGCTTGGACTGGCACTTAAACGATACAGCAGGCAACATTCATCATCCGCCACTGCCTGCACCCTTACCGAAGAAATCGACAGGCGAATTCGCAAGCGGTTTCCATTTCTGCTTACAGAAGATCAGGACCAGTGCATTGCTGAGATTGCTACTGATATGGCTATGTCTGAACCTATGAACCGCCTGCTGCAGGGTGACGTCGGCTCCGGCAAAACGGTGGTAGCGCTTTATGCGGCCCTGCTTGCTGTTGCCAACAAAACCCAAACTGTAATTATGGCACCAACTGAAATTCTGGCATCGCAGCATCTGCTAAGTATCGAGCGATATTTGAAGAACAGCAAAGTGCGAAGAGCATTGATTACGCGAGGCCTTACGGGCAGAAAACGAGCCGAGCTGCTGAACAAAATCAGGCGCGGAGCGATGGATATTGTTGTTGGAACAGTGGCGCTATTGCAAAAGGATATCGAGTTCCACAGGCTGGGTCTGGTGGTCATTGATGAGCAGCACAAATTCGGCGTCCATCAGCGTGCGCAACTGCGGAAAGATACTACACCTCATTGTCTTGTAATGACCGCTACGCCAATACCGAGAACGTTGGCGATGACTGCCTTCGGCGACCTCGACGTATCGGTCATCAGACATTCGCCTCCCGGCAGAGGTACAGTTGTTACACGCTGGATTGACAGGGACGACCGGCAAAAAGCGTATGAATTTATCCGTGAGAGGCTCAAGGCAAGGAGGCAGGCGTATTTCGTGTACCCCCGCATTGTCGAAACGGAACAAAATGGCGAGATTAAGGCAGCGACTGAAGGGTGGAAGCAACTCTCGAAGGAAGTGTTCCCGGAATTCGAAGTTGAAATTTTGCACGGCCGAATGCCGTCGTTAGAAAAGCAGCGAATTATGTCAGAATTCCGCAAAGGCAAAATAGATGTTCTTGTCTCAACCGTAGTGGTTGAAGTGGGCATTGACGTACCGAATGCAACCATAATGGTCGTCGAAGGAGCTGAAAGATTCGGATTAGCCCAGCTTCATCAATTAAGGGGGCGAATCCGTAGAGGTGAAGCCAAATCATACTGCCTTCTGTTTGCTGACACGAGCAGTGACATCGCAAAAGGCAGACTCGAGGTACTGACCAGATGCAGTG
>Ga0315545_1002664_pt1 | contig 15884 bp, 17 predicted proteins | sample SalMarSW160210MG_FD_203096 | JGI IMG/M metagenome (GOLD analysis project Ga0315545, IMG submission 203096) | Salt marsh sediment microbial communities from the Plum Island Ecosystem LTER, Massachusetts, United States - Salt Marsh Sediment SW1602-10 ...
CAACTTTCACTCCTAATCCGATAGTGCGATATTTTGGGTGAACCACCACTCGGGAAATCCTGATTACGTCACGGTTTATCTCCTGTATTGTCAAGTTTTTTCCTATGGCTTTGCGTCTACCTGTTACAGCGAGGGGTGGAGAACCATAAACTATAACGCCTACGGTTTCTCCATCTCTTTTCATGGCGAAAATCTTGTGGTATGCAAAGAGTCTAGAATCTCGGTAATGAAAGCTCGCTAACTTCTTGTAGTCCGCTTTGGTTCCCTCTTCAACATGCATTTCTTTGACGAGACTGCATTCTCTGTTGATTTTGTTGGGATAGTAGTGAACCTCAATTTCTCTTCCAAACCGTTTATGGATGTGAATTGACGGCTTCAAATCTTGGAAGAGGTCTGTATGGGTTGTAGCCGCAAAAACGGCTCGTCCCTCCTCCCTCGCGATTTTCTGGATGTTGAAAGCAACAATCTTAGCTGTGTCCCGGTCAAGGGTAGAACAGAACTCGTCTGCGAACCAGTACTTCTGGTCAGATTCAATCATCTTGGCTAATCGGTACCTGTATTTCTGGCCGTCGCTGAGCTGACTGTAACGTCGCACAAAAAGAAAGGCGTCATTTAAACCAACTCTAGAGAGAAGAGTTAAACCTTCGTGGAAGTTTCTTCCAGCGGTGTCGATCAGGGGCTTGGATGGTTCGATTTGAACGTCGTTGAGGTTTATTGTTTCTGGTTGCAGGTCCTTTTCTAGAGCCCTCAACAAGACGCTTTTTCCGCTTCCGCTGTCTCCTGTGACATAAACTACATCATTGGGTGCGATCTTCAGCTCCACATTATCGTAAATAACGTGTTCCTGAAAGTTGTCTACTCCGATGCCGAATGCCTCAGCAACTTTGACTGTGCGGTCTGTGACATCCGTCTTGGTCTTGTAGGCGATGTTGATCCTGAAAACGCCTGCCTTGCGGTCATATTTTTTTGAGATTCTAGTGATTTTGAAGAGTTCACGGATTCCCAGCTTTACCACGCTCTGATTAGCCGGTATGGCGCCTCGGCTTTTCTTGTTGACATGCAGGCTAAGGCTAGTGCCCATAGTCTGTCGTCGTGGGTTCCTTCAGGATGACTGAATGTTGTGTGTCCATCTTTTGTGAGTTCATATTTTTCGCAGTGAATCTCGGCGATTAACTGGCTGTCATAAGGCATAGACAGCTTGCATGTCTGCATCTGCTCCCTCAGGTGGCTTAGCACCATCTCTTTCCGTTGCATGGTTAATACAACGCCTCTGGTGTTGGAGACGATTGTGCTCATGTCCTCTGTGACGTATTCGCCTATTCCCGTCTGGTCCACATAGATGGCTTCCACTGTTCGGTACCGGTCTGTCAGGGCTTTTATGTACCCGATGACGCTGGCGTAGGGGGTGCCGAGTTTGAATCTGTGCAGATGAACCAAACGAACCTGTTCTTTGTTTAGTTGTACGACGGCAACTGCGCTGTGGTCACGTTTCTTTCCCAAATCCACGCCAACACAGAATCTGCCAGAGAGACGGTCTATAAAGCTGGAGTAAGTTAGGTCTCCGTTGATGCATTTGGTGATTAGTTCCTGCGGGAAATATCGGCTTTCATCTTCAGCCCACTCTGCCTCCATCTCTCGATGCCATCGCCACGGGTCACCTTTCAGTTGTCTCCGTATTTTTTCGAGAATCTGATGTTTCAGGGGACCATGTGGTTCCACAGCTTCCTTCCATGTGATGTGGGATTTGGCGAAGTCGCTGTAGTCCGGGTGGTTGAAGATTCTGTAGAAGACATGGTCTGTGCTCCAGGGTGTGCTGGAGCAGACGAACTTGCCGTTTGTTGTTCCCAAGGTGAAGAGGATGGCGTCGTACATTTCTTCGTCGTTGGCTGTGAAGTTCATTTCGTCCCAGTAGACGAGGTGCAGGGTTGGTCCTCGGATGGTGTCGGGGTTATTTGGGAAACATTCTATGACGCTGTCGTTGGAGAAGTAGATGACGGTCTTTCGAGCCTTTATGTAGGCGCTTTTAGGGAGATACCTGAGGAAACCTGTTATTTTTCGTATGATCAGTTTAGCTTGCCGATAGCTTGGACCCACAACTCCGATGGAGATTTTTGGTTGAGTTAGGGCGTAGTAGAGCAGCAGGGCGGCTACTATGTGACTTTTCCCGCTTTGTCTGCACCATCGGGCTGCAACAAACTGTTTTTCTAGAAAGAGGTTGGTCAACTGTTTTTGGTATTCTGTTGGTTTGAATCCGAGAACCTGTTCAAAGAAGTCTAGGGGATTCTCTTGGAACTTTAGCTGTTTTGTTTGAAGTTTCTGCTTGAGTTGTTGTTCAAGCTTTTGTGTTTCCTTCTCCAAGCTCCTCATTGACTAGCTTCCTTAATTCTTCAAGTTTTTCTTTGATTTTGCCTGTGTCGTACTCCTTGGCGATGATGTTAATGCTTCGGCTGATGTACGCTGCCAAATGTGCCCACTTTTGTTGTTCTTTGGTTGGTTTTTTTCCCCGTTTTGTTTTGGTTGCTTGGTCGTGTGCCATCTCTGCTAAAACTTTCAGGTCCAAAATTAGGTCTGCGCGGAGTTCTTGAGTGTTTAAGTTGAACTTTTTTGTTGTCCTTTGGATTTTCTGAAAAAAGCTGTTTTTCAACAATGAAGTATTATTAGTCTTCAAATATGTTCACACATTTTGTCCAAAGAATGTTCCGAGTAGGGTTCCAACGATTAGGGTTATGGTTGCGAAGATTTCGGCGTTGAATTTGTTCATGAATGCCATGTGGGCGATCTCTAGGGTCACCAGCGAAACTAATGTTGCAATAGTGGCTAGGACACCGTAAACTAGGGTTTGGCTTGGCGGAATCTCGACGCGTTTTATTTTTTCGCCAGATTTCACCAGAACTTTTTTTGTTAACAGTTTAGAGATTTGTTCTTTCATGTTTTCTCCACCTGCATTTGACCTTGACGAAACGTCCGCCTTTGGTTTTGATTTTCACCAAGTTTTTCTTGATGATTTCGTGGAATTTTTCTTCCAAGTCTTGTCTTCTTCGAACATTGATTTTCTCAATCATGCCTAATGGGATGCAGTTGTAGACCAGATCATACGTTTTTTCGGTGATTTGGAAGATGTCTTTCAGCAGAATCAGGTGCTTTGCCCGTTTTCCTTTAACTCCTACATAATGTCCGACGCTGGCGACGGGAGTGTCAAAATGTGGTTCTTCTCCTTCACCGGTTCTGCCCATGGCTTCGCTTGCGTCTAGCCAGTAGACTCGAACAAGGTCTCCGAACCGTAATTTGTCGATTCTGTTCAAAATTTTTTTATCCATTTCATTGCCCCAGTTTGTATCGCGCTAACGAACTGCTTTTGCTTCGCAGGGTGTACAGGTAATCGGCAAGCAGGGGCGTTTCTTTTCCAAGCTCCAGAGCGATTTCAAGAGTCTGTGTTGCAGCATTTAGTCTGTATTCTACGCTTATGATGCGGTAGTCAGCGTCGATGTTTTCGTTCGGAAGAATAACATGAATCTTGTCTCCCGGCAACAACATGTCGGTGCCATAGTCGATGACTGAGCTGCGCACCGTTATGTACTCAGCTGGATTCTCCAAATGCGCCAGCAAAGCCTTAGCCCGAAGGTCACATTCGTTGTCACTGTGGAGTTCCTCATCCACTTCCACCAGTTCACGCACACCATACGCTGTTTGGCTGCTTGTCGGCTCCTGTGAAGTTAATGGGCGTCTTGCTTCCCATCGTCCCTTTCCAAAATGGAACATGTCAACCAAAACATCTCCATATTGTCCGGATTTTTGGTTGATGCTGAATCTGACGCCCCTTATGAGGTCCCACCTGAAATCGCTAACATTGAAAATGCTCTCTGTCCACTCGTCTACGTGGTTTTTTCCTATCTCAACTTTGATTACTCCCCATTCTCCAGTTTTCGGAATCGTGAAGCCTCTCCAGACAACGTTGTCGTCGCCAGTGCCGTCGTGAAGTTCGATTGAATGGCTTAAGGTATGTTGAGCATCTGCTTTTATGGCAAAAACTAAGGCTGGATACTGGCTTGCGTTTACGTAACCATCCGTGAACACCCACCAAAAAGAAACATAATACATGTAAGCTGTGCAGGTCGCCTTGACACAGTTTGACCCCTGAAATACACTGGATGTTTCTATACTCATAGTCGTGTTTCCGGTTAGGGGCTCCCATTTTCCAAGGGCGTGTTCAAGCCAATATTCTACTTGAGTTAGGTCTTCTGTGAGGGAATCGCTCCATGGGTGCCCATCAACATCCAAGGGGTAAGGTCGTCCTCTGGCTCCATACGTCATAATCCTGTTTCTTATTCGATGAATGTCCCGTCGATACTCGCTTACTTCGATCAGCTCAGCTAAGTTGATGCTGCTGGTTTTACTGTTCCGTGGGAAAAATGCAAATTTGGCGTCAGGTTCAACTCGGAAGTCAAACCCGACTACTCCCGCTTTATCAGCTGAAGAGGCAATGTATCGTAGAACATCAAAAACTGGAGTGTTCTCATACTCCAGTAGCGTGTATGTTGTATCCGTGTCTTCTATCAGCTCAGTTGAGTCTCGGACATGACTGAGACCCGCATAATAGTCGATCAAATCCTTTACGATTGCCTCGCCCTTCTGGTTCTCATACGTTTTTGTTATCACCCGCCTGAAGAGCTTCTCGCCCCAGCAGCGCCCCTTAACCCGAATGTAATTCTCAGCAGGCGTAGACTCGCAAACAACTTCCTCAACCCTTATCGTAGCAATCAGGGGACAGCTTGTTCCTCTTCCGATGCTTAAGCTTCCGTTGTCGCCTACGTTGATGGGATAGGTCTCGGTGTATTTTTTGTCGAAATTCTGGAGAAGACAGGAAAAACTTGAAACTTCGTTGGTGCAGCCCAGATGAACCCTCAAATCTAAAACATCACCTTGAGGAGGCGTAACCGAACCTAAAGCCAAGGCAACAACAGGCAAGGCTACGCTCATTCGACGCCTCTCCTCCTGAAAGCTTCCTCTTCTCCAGTCCGCCTGACGTTTCGTCCGTAACCTGAAGTTTCAGTCCAAGCAGCATTATAGTTATTCACAGAAGCGGTTGCAGCATCCATCTGGGACGCAAAATGCCACATGGCAGCGGCGGCAGCAACAATCACAGCTACGCCTACACCAGTTAGAGCCAAGAACGTGGCGTAACTGATGTTCAAGGCGTTTTGGGCAGCAGTTGCTATCCAACATGCAGCAGCATACACTTTCTGGGCGACAGCTACGCCTATGCTGGTTCGCATGAAAGTGCCCATAACCGTGACAACCATCATTGCGCTGTTGAAAACTCGAGCCTGTTCAGTGTTCAGTAAACCAAACTGGTGAGCAACGTATCCAACAGCTACACCTGATGCTCCTAAGCCAGCGATGGCGGAACCTAAACTTTTGATTCTTGCACTTAGGGCTTCAGCGTCTGTTTGGATTCTCACAAATTCGTGGCTTGCACGGTTAACCGCCCTTACTGTAACAGCTATCTCACGAAAACTCACAAACCTGTCTCCCTTTTGGCGTTTTCAATGGCTTCACCAATTATGGCTTCCAATTGAGGCAGAAACTCTTGGACAGCAGGGTAAATGAATGGACGAGCCCTCATGTAACGAGTCCCCAACTCAACAAACATTGCATAGGAGGCTTCTGCACCAACCTCTGCAACCCACTCACTAATTTTGGCGTAAATTGACCTTCGCAAATGCCCAGTTTTCACCGGAACCCGTTGCCTAGCTAAAGCCTTAACATCCGCAGCCCAGTTCGCCAACCGCTCATGCACATGACGCTGCATGCCAGAATCGAACCGTTCCATTGCAGCCTTGAACTCTTCAACACCCATTACGTCATAGTTTATCTCGATCGCCATTTCCCTTTCCTCTCCATCTTCTGTTTTTCTTCCTCCGCTTGACGGTCTAACTCGTTGAGAATCAGGATGAACTCTTGGATGGTTTTGGCTGGTTGCTCATCGAGCTGGTTTGGGGTGCATCCGAATTCTTTGCAGAGCCTAAACTTTGTGACTGCTGAATGTGGCTTGCCTCGTCTGATTGCTCTGATAAAAAACGTGTCTCCTCAACCGTGACAGTACATAATCTGTTGACGATTTGGCTAAACAATTCTCCAAGCTCGATGGATATTCCGTTTTCTTCGCTGAGCAACTTCTCCAAAGTTAACGGCTTCTTTGTTGGCTGCTCCCTGAGGCTCGCCCAGATGGTCTCCGCTTGAATCGCCACGTAATCGCTCTTCACGACCTGACCTGTCACCGGATGATACCGTGTATGCTTCTGGATGATGCGGTTACGTTTTGCCCAAGAGATCTCCTGAAAAACATACGTTCCCTTGTATTCTTTGCCATATCGGCTGTCGATTTCAACAGTTTCCGTCCTCAACAAACATCACCTGCCTAGCTGATTGCCACAGCCTTCGCAACGAATGGTGCCTTCACAGAAACCAAGTCTTCTATTCTTGTTGGCGGCGAGACTCTGTCCCATTTGCAGTTGCTGAAAACCGCTTTGTTGGTTCCTCCCAGCCCAAACTCCAAACTAAATTCCGTGTCGTTGATTACGTCATCGAATTCGTCTTTGGTTTCGAAGTCAAAAGTTACTTCTCCGCTGCAGTTTCTGTGCCGTTCCGGCAGATACTTGAGCAGATGCCCGTCTGTTGTTCTGATCACTGGCACACGTTTCAGGTTGTTTTCGATGGTGAAACGGAAGTCTGTTACCCGCTCTAATGTTGTTGTGTCCTTTTTGACGTAGCTTTCGTAGTAGGGCACGGCTCCGGAATGGTCAGCGTAGGTTGCGCCGCTGATTTTGCTGGTTCCCACAGCCACATCCTGTCCGATCAGCTCGGCAGTTGCTTTCAGGAGGTCTTCTATGGAACATTCAACGGTTAGGCTGTTGAATCTGCAACCCGTGTAGAGCAGATCGATTATTCCTGTTGATTTTTCGTAGACGACCTCTACAGTCAAGGAGTTTAGGGTTTGGATGTGCAGCAGAAAGTCGATGGGGGATGCGCTGGGCAGGTTATAGGCAATTTTGAGTCCTACTTGCCGTAATCCTTTGCGGATGGACTGCAGGTCTCTGGAACCTGTGCCCCGGACCCTGATTAGACCCGGGTTCAGGTCGGGTTCCACGTTTTCGGCAGTGGCTAATCCTGTCATGGATGGATTTGTTGGGGTTACGCCGTAGGTTGATTCTACGACGTAGTAGGCTTTTGCTTCATGGGCTCCATATACTGGTGTAGTCAAGTTTTTTCATCTCTTTTTTATGTAACCGTAACATTCTCAAACAACCAAGTTTTGACCGTGAACTCTGTCCGCCAAATAAAGGGCTTGACACGCACCTCATCCACGTCCCTGTAAGAAACCATGTCCACGTATGTGATTCCCTCAACCGTTACAAGACAGTCCGCATAGTCGCAGTGAATAACAGCTGGAGAAACGCCGTCGCTCATGTTAGTGGTTCTGGCAAGCAGATACACGTAGCCGTCAGAATCGATAAAATCCGTAAGGGAAGACTCCAAAGTAATAATGATCTCTTCGTCGTCTCCTCCAGTGCCAGTTTGGGTATTCTGCCAAGCAGACAACTCGGAATTCCAAGCTTTCACTGTAACCCCGTTTCCAGTAGGAGCAGTCCCGTAGCCCTCGAACTTTAGCACAATTTTCTTGACAGTTTTTTCGTTGGATTCAACTTTGATGCGGAACAAAAGAAGAGAATATTTACCAGCCTCAGACTGGGAATAGCTGAAGCGGGTGTCGTCGCTTTGCCACAGTTTTTCGTAATCCGCTGCCGAAAATTCTGTCCACTCCTGGACGTCAGGAGCTAATTCAGAAGCAGATTCTGCGTAGTATGCCCTGTGACTGACGGACCCGGCTCCAACTCCAGTATAATTATAATTGGTTTCGTTGGGTTTCGTTCTCTTCTCTCGAACAACCCTGTTAACCTCCTGTCTCAGCTTGTTCCGAATCTGCTTTCCCGCAAAACCAGGTTTGTCGACTACCCATATTTTGACGCGGGCATACCCAACCCTTCTGCGTAAGGTTGCCGAAAACCCCAATTTCTGGTCTTCACTATGGTCTAGACCCACCGTCACCTGTCCGTCATAGTTTTTGAGGAGTTCCCTGTCGTACCATTCTGTTGTGACGCAGATGTCTGCTAAGGAGCCGTCGTCTTTCACAACTTGGATGTTCGTGTCCAATAGGCGGACAAGGGTTGTGACGGGGTCTTCGATCTCTGCCATTAGCTGATGAGCCTCCTGCAAACTGCTCTCCGGGACATGAGTTGCCCCTGAAAATTGTAATCCTCTACCGGACCTACCTCGTAGTTGACGCCCTTGTGTCGCATTTTGTAGTGGTGGCGGATGGGGGCGAAAGCGTGGACGGTGATGTAGTCGTTGATGATGTAGCCCGGTTCCATGATGATTTCGTCTGTTCTGGAGGGGCTGACTAATGCTTTGATGGTTACGCCTTCCCCGTAGGACACGGATTCTTCGGCTTCTATCACAGGATATAATGTTACGTCTTCTCCGTGGGACCGCAGGATTCTGGTGAACGGTGTTATGGGCGGACGGTAGTTTAGGAAGAGGAGGGAAAGCCACGAAACCGTTATTATAGATTTCTTGTTTTCCACAGGACTGTAGTCACTGAATTTGGCGCCCCAATACATGAACTCCTCCTCGTGACCGCTTATCACGTTGAAGCTGAATTCCAAAGCTGATTTGTCGTGTCCAGCTCTGATCTGCCACAGGATTCCGGATGTTACCGCGTCATAATAGTCACTGTCAACCTTTCCGGCGACCACATCAACGTACCCGGACCAGCAGACCGCGGGATTGTAGGCGGGATGCTCTGCGCTTGGACCGATGGCGTTGATGTCCTCGTAGACCCTCTTAACTGTGGAACTCCATCCTTCGTAATAGAGGAGGCCTGTGAGGGCGTAACCGAAATCGTCGTCGTAGATAACGTCTGATGTGCCTACTCTATGCCAGTTTCCGTCTCCGCTTGGGGGAGGAGAGTAGCGACTATAGAGCGTTTCGAAGCCGCTTCGGTAAAAGTCTAGAGCATCATCGATCATTGTTTGGATTTGTGTTTCGCTGGTGCGATCGTAGAGCATTTTGAGGGCAATCAAGCCATAGAGGTCTATGATATGCATCTCTGGGAGCCACTCGTCTGCGATGGTGACTGCCTGAGCGAAGCCTCCGTAGTATTCGTCATGTACTTCAAGTTCGCTTGGTTTGTGCTGCATGTTGTAGAGGAAGGCTTCTCCAGCCAATATAGCAGCATCCAAGTATGCAGTGGTGCCTGTTAGAGTGTAGGCTTTCAGGAGCGCGGGGATGGCTCGCATAGCATCGATGCTGTAGTAATGGTTGCTGCTGTCCTTGCTTTGGAAGCCTCCGTAAGCCAGTTTACCGTCGTCTGTGCACTGGATGGAAAGGAGATAGTCTGCTAGTTCAACGATTTTGTTGTAGATACCCGTTTTTTCGTCCTCAAACTGAGAGCTCTGGATTGCTTTGTTGAGGAAGTCGATGGCGTGGGCGGCTGGGGCTGGACCTCTACCCCATTCTGTGTCAACGCCTGTTCCTGGGATGTAATAGAAGTATGGGGCATAATCCATAATGAAGTTGAAGTATGCTTGCGGAACCGTCCCCATCGTCTATACTCTCCTCAGAGTTGACCCCTTAAGTTTCGTTAGAATGCGTTCCAGTTCCGCTTGTAGAACCGTTAGTGGCGGAGCATTGTCTAGGACATTGACGTTCTGGTCTCCCACTGAAAAGCTTAAGCCCACGGATGAGCCGCCAGTCAGGTAGCAGATGGCGTAGACTGCAGAGAGAACGGTTATAGCTTCTTTTTCTGCGTCGCTACAGTTGCTGCTGTCCACTGTTTTGTCTGTTTCCAGCTCCAGTGTGACTTCGGCTCGCTTGATCATCTTCAATACTTTGTCGTCTGGAACCTCTTCTGATGTTACGTTGATTATGTCGCGAACGTCGTCGGCTGAAACGGACACCAAAGTTCACGTCACCAGACTAAATAGATAAAATAAGGCTGATTTAAGGTTAGTTCACGAAAATAACTGTTTAAAATTGATTATTTATGAAATAAAAGGTTTAAAAAAGAGATTCCATTCGACAGTTTGTTAAATAACCACTAAAAAACAATCACTCAAAATTAAAGAAACCTAAACATTAGTGTAGGATTTCCCTGAAGAGCCACGAGATCGTTAGTAAAAGATGGAGAAAAGTTTTGTCAAGAAACCTTGACTAAGCATCATTATGTGAATCATTTATTTAGTCAAGAAACCTTTACAAAAACTGTTTTATGCGTTATTGACTATAAAATAAACTGTTAGAGTGTCTCTAATGAAGAAAACTGTATCTGTATTTATTCTACTATTTGTTCTCTTTTTGGCATATATCAGCTTGCAGTTCGTTGACTTGGTATCAGCAAATTTTCTTCCTCCCCCGCCTCCAACTGTGCAAGTTTACATTAGACCTGATGGAACCGTGGATCCTGCAACGACGCCTATTGAAAGATTTGGGAACGTTTACGTTTTCGTGGATAATCTCCTTAATCACACTCTTGAAGTTCAGTGTGACAACATCGTGGTTGACGGGGCTGGTTTCACCCTTAAAGGAGTGGGTGTTAATGCCGGTGTTACACTTTCAGGCAGGAAAAATGTAACAATAAAAAATTTAGATATTAGAAATTATGTGATGAGCGTCTGGCTTCAGCAGTCCTCAAAAAATACCATAAGTGACAACATAATGCTCACCTTTTTTAACGTGATACTTGATTCTTCCTCTAACAATCAAATCACAGGAAACAACATCACAGGCCAAGACACCGGTTATGGATATGGCGTACAGGTCAATTCTGGTTCATTCAACAACACCATCATTGGAAACAGTTTTACTGACACAGGGATAGGCGTTCGAGTTGAAGGTGGCGACTATAACCTAATCTCTGGAAACTATTTCATAAGAGGTGGTACAAGCGTTTTAGTAAGGGGCTGCTACAACATCATCTCAAAAAACAACATGGTGGACGGCAGAGGCGGCATTTCAGTAACAGGTCCAGGTTCATACAACACGATTTTCGGTAACAACATCAGGGGAAAATCGAAATGTGGCATCAAAATCTACCATGGCTCCAGCAACACTGTTTATGAAAATTATGTAGCCAATTGTGCTGTTGGAGTCAAGCTAGGTTTTGATCTTGAATTCCCTGACCGTAAGGTTGAGAACAACGTCTTTTACCACAACAGCTTCGTAAATAACACTCAATATGTCTTCATAGGTTATGTTCCAGACTCTAATTTTTGGAATAACGGCAAAAAAGGAAATTACTGGGGCAACTACAACGGCACAGACACTGACGGCGACGGCATAGGAGACACACCATACATTATAGACGACGACAACACAGACTATTATCCGCTTATGGAACCCCTTGAATTCCTCGAGCCTACAATACCAGAAACAATTCCAGAGTTTCCATCATGGATCATTCTGCCCTTATTCTTTGTTGCTACTCTAGTTAGTGTAGCCATCAAAAGGAAAGTTTTCCGTCCAACTTAATAGCTAATACGTAGAGAATTAAGAAATACGGGTCACACAATGTTCTACGAGAAATACTTGAAGGCAACCAAAGAGAAAGGCAGCTTCATTAACATCAACCTTGATCCAGCGTTACCAAAACAAAGAAAGGAAAACGTTGTTCCCGACAGATACGTTTCCAAGGAAGATGCAGAGACTCTTCTTAATTTTTCTTTAGACATCATAGAGCAGGTCAGCGATTACTGCTGCTCCATAAAACCGAACACCCAATATTATCTCGGCTACACAGGCATACTCAAGAAAATCGCAAAAAAGATTCACCACGAAGGAATGCTCGCGATACTAGACCATAAACTCAGCGACATCGGCTCCACCAACGGCTCCGCCATATACTGGATCAATGAACTGGGCTTCGACGCCTTCACCTTCTCTCCCTTCGCCGGCAACACACAAAAAACCGTAGAAAAAGCTCATGAAAACAACTTGGGAGTCATAGTTCTCACCCTCATGTCCAATCCAGAAGCAGAAAACATGATGATCCACACAACGGTCAACGGTCAGCCATACTATCTGCATACCGCCAAAACCGTGAAAGAATCCAATGCTGACGGCTGTGTAGTAGGCTTAACATGCTTTGTTGAGGACGAATACATCAAAAACATCCAGAAAGTTGTCGGAGACAAGGTAGTGCTTTTGTTGCAGGGCATAGGCCCCCAAGGGGGACAAGCCAATAAGATACGGTATGCTCGTAACCCGCTGGTGAGCCTAGGCAGAGCAGTTATCTATTCTGATGATCCTCGAAAAGCCGTCAAAGGATACCATGACATATTCAAGAAATTTATTTGATGATGCTTCAGATTACCTGCATGTATTTTGTTCCTTTCTCCGTAATCCTGTACATTCCTCGGCTAACCCGCTCAATATACGCCTTCTTCAGCAAATAACGCAGACGATTATCAAATCTTGTTCTCGTAGCCAAAGAGTGACACGTAGTCAAAACCTTCTTCTCTAAAACCGTCCAACGTATGTGCCCATTCTTGAGGGCAGCGAGGATAACCTTGTCCATCATGTCCTGTTCCTCTCGGCGACGACTCATGATAGCTTCACCTCAACAGGCTTCTGACTGGAATAGTATGGAGGAGAATGGTTATTGCATACGTAAACGGTTTCAGCAGTCCACAACGGCGACCTCACAGATTACCCCTTCAAAGCCACCCCTTCTTCAGCCCTGTAACTTCTGGGATTCAGAACAGGATTAAATGGTGTCATTTCAGCGCCGCAAAGGGGACAGTAACGATAGCAGTCGCATATTACCGTGTCGGCGGGTCGCTTCTGACGTAGGGTTTTTCCGCACCGTGAACAGGTTCCTTCAGCCCATCCGATTATCGCTTTCAATGTTAACTTCCCACCCATGTGTAAGGTTTCGAAATGTTCAGAACGATTTTTCCGTTTTCGTCAAGCCACAATTCTGGAAGCCTCACCTTGTAGGCGAATATGACGCTTACGCCGAAGGTTTTTGAGTATGTTTCAGCCTCAACTGATCCAAAGTAAACATCTAAGCCAAAATTCTTTGTCAGATCCAGCTTCTTGAGCAGAACATCTATCTGCTTTGATATGGTTTGGGTCATCAAGGCGCCGAAACGGGCATCCACTGTGAAGCTTTTGACTATGTGTCTTTTAAGGAATTCAGCGTCTATCCCGAAGGTTTCCTGAATGTCCTGCTTCTGGAAGGTAGCGTCTACGCCTAAAGTTTTTGGTATACCCAATTTTTTGAAGAGAGCATCCGTTGTCCAAGTTTTTGTGTAAGTTTCTCCTTCCGCTTCCGGTCCAATGTATGCGTCGGCGACAACAACACAATCATGATAAACATTAGTTGAACCGCCAGCATATACAGTTCCATATATGCGAGCTTCTGTGAATCCTGTGTTGTCAAGGTTTAAACCAGTTAAGGAACAAACGTCTACACTATCAACATAAAGCCGTAGTTCACCATCTGCTCCAGTGCCCTTGTATCCCTTAATCTCTACACAATACCACGTGTCAACGGAAGGAGATGAGGAAGAAAGTGCATTGGAAATCTCAGCATTATCGTTTTTGCAGACTATTTGCCACTTAACCGTTCCAGCATCATTATACAAACGCACCTGTTGACCATAGTAACATGTTATCATAAGTAATTGAAGCCAATCACCGGCATCGTCAGGAAGATGGTCAAACTGAAGATAATCTCTGAAATAAACCGTTGCCTGCTCCGTAAATGTTATTTTTGCACTCGCAGGATGCCAACCAGCAGCGGCATAAATCTTACAGGCATAGGTTCCTGAATATTTTATTGTTGATTGTACTTCAATGGTTGATGGGGATTCCGCAGAAGTAGATGTCCATGCGCTAAAGTCTCCGCTTTCGAAACCGTCACTGAATAGTTCTGTGAAATACTGAAATAATAGCTCTCGTTGTTTTGGAGTTAACTTCGGCGCTAACACTTTGTGAGCATATTCGCTCATAGCATCATGGCTTTTGAGAAATCTCGGTGGAACCCGCCATCTCTTTTCGTCGAAAGGCGTTTTGCAGTTAGGACAGAAAGACTTGTTTGATTCAACGTAAGTACTGCAACATGGACAACGATACTCCCACATAGGAAACAAGCTTAGAACTTCTTTCGGAAGCTTAACTGGAATCATTAATCGCCTTTCCCTCTTCGTTTATCTGAAAAATCTTTCCGCCTTCAACACCCAAAACGTAAACTGTCTTTCCGTGGTCAACTCCGCCTTTCAGCATCTGCAACTTGATCGTGTTGGTTCTATACGCCACGAGCCTATCGCCTTTCTCCACTGTTACTGTGTATGACCGGTTTCTGGTTGGAATTACACCCTTTTTTTCTCCCTTCAGTATCTGTTGAGCCAGTTTCAGCGAGAAGGGATACCATCCGAAACGATGGAGTTTCCCGTGATTAACCTCTGAGAACCTGTTTTCTCTACCTGTTTCAGGATCAAACTGCGGCAACGCGGAGCCATCAGTGTACTCGGCTATCCAAAAATAAACAAGTGGACGGTAGCCGAGCATTTTTTGTTATCCCCTAGATTTCGTCGTATTTGAAGCTGAGCGTCTCGTCTGTTTGTTCCCCTTGCACAGCATCATTTGCTACTTTGCATTGTAGAACAACGGCTTTCGTTTTTTCAGCACCTGTGTGATCTGTGGAATCTATCAGAGCCGATGAAGCCTCTGTGTCGCTGGCAACGCTTGCGGTGGGAGTTGTTTGAGCGTTGTAGTAGCCATGTCCGTTGGTGCCATCTTCTATGGAATGCCCAGTGTCTCCTTCGCTTCCAGTTGCCACATCATATTCTGATGGCATGGGACATCCGTGGTCGCCTGAGTCTCTGTTGCCGCGTCGCAGTTCGCCTCCTGTTCCGAAGTTCCAGCCTACGGCGCCGTCAGAGTAGAAGCGCACATTGTTGATTTTCGTGAAGGTTCCGCTGAGGTCCAAGCAGACGTGAATCCAGTAGCTGTACTTGAAGCCGCTGGTTGGTATGGGAATCGGGTAGGACGTGTCTGCGGGAGCGAACTGATCCTTTGTCTGCAGTCTAGTGTTTGCGGTAATGTTGTTGTAGCTTCCTGGGGAGCCGTCTGATCCGCCAACTGCCTGATGCACATTTACTGTTGCAACCATCTTTTTCATTCCTCCATCATTATTTTTTTATGAAACAAATTCTGAAATTTCCTCAATGAAGTTACTTGGGTCTCGGGTGATCGTGATTGTTTTTGTTACTGAGCCGTGGGTAACCTGAACTTCTGTGATGTAGCCTGCTGGGTTGCGGGTAATCGAGACGCTGTGGGGTGTTCGTATTCCGTGAATGGCATCGTGAATAGCCCTGTAGGCTTCAGTATAGTTGCCCCAATTAATTTCACTCATTTAATGTCACCAAAAAAATGGGGAAGTTGGCTCATGGCAGCGCAGACTAGATTACCAGCCTGTTCCTCTTGCCACAGCCTTGCTCCGTAGTACACCGAGGCCAACGCGTTCTGAGGCTGCGATGCCGTATCTGTCTTGTTTGGGGTTTTCGAAGGGTTCGGTTATGATGTCTCTTCGCAGGAGCATGACGGCGGCAACGTCTGTGTCTATGCAGTAAACGGTTCCAGCTGTTACTTTTGTGCTGACAACGATTTTCATGCCCAGATATGTTTCTCCAAGGATTCCTCGGCGAATGTCAGCCATGCCTCCGAAATAGAAGCTGTGGATGAACTGGTCCTGTTGCCACAGGTCAGCGAGTTGAGCAGGGTTGATTACTAATACTTTGGCGTTGAAGTTTTCAGCTTTCACT
>Ga0315545_1002668_pt1 | contig 15864 bp, 12 predicted proteins | sample SalMarSW160210MG_FD_203096 | JGI IMG/M metagenome (GOLD analysis project Ga0315545, IMG submission 203096) | Salt marsh sediment microbial communities from the Plum Island Ecosystem LTER, Massachusetts, United States - Salt Marsh Sediment SW1602-10 ...
GCTACTGCGCGACGGCCATGCGCTAGTGCGCGACGGCCAGGCGCTACTGCGCGACGGCCATGCGCTAGTGCGCGACGGCCATGCGCTAGTGCGCGACGGCCAGGCGCTACCGCGCGACGGCCATGCGCTAGTGCGCGACGGCCGGCTGTTTGGTGAGCAGGAAGGTGGCGCTCGTGCGATCTTCCGTGAACGGGATCGGGATACCGGCGGCAAGCTGTTCGGCCGTGACCGGCTGGGGCTCGCCGCCGTCGATGCGCAGGGTCCAGTTCCCAGCCGAGAGGCCCGTGACGGCCAACGAGCCCTGGTGGTCGGGCGCCCAGCCGCGGGCGACCTCGACCTCGATCCGGTCAGCCTTCTTGGTCGCCGTCATCTTGGTGATCTGGTCGGCGCCGACCTCGAAGACGAGCTGATGCGGTACGCTGACGACGCGCTTGCCCATCCCGTCGGCGGGAATCACGCTGTAGGTAGTCTGATCCGCGGTCACATGGCAGCCGTAGCCGAGCATGCCGAACGAGCGGTCGTACGTCACGTAGGCGCCCAGGTAGAAGAAGGTGGGTGCGAGCGCCGCGTCGACGTCGCCCGAATACGGGTCGAAGCGCATCAGCTTCGGCTCCCACGTGTAGAAGCCCCGCGGCTCGCCCGTGGGTGTGACGCGGGCCCAGGGGGCCAGCAGGCCGGCGTAGCCGAGTTCGGCGTAGCGCGGATTGCGCCAGTGCACGGCGGCGTCGAGCAAGGCGGCTGCGTTGTAGGCGCTCGGGTGGTTGAGCGCGGTCGCCTCGAGCGTTGGGTACTTGGCCAGCTCGCCAGCCCAAGCCAGATCGCATCCGTACCACATCCAGTGGCGCCCGATGCCGCGGGTCGCCTCGAGCACCTTGAGCGAGCGGGTCAGGCCCTCCTGCCAGTTGTGCAACCGGCTCAGCCAGTAGGTGCCGCTGATGCCCTCGGTGTCGGCCGGCCAGAAAATGCCGGCCACGTAAACGCCGTAGGCGGCGTAGGATTCCTTGGCCAGGGTGTTGATCTTGTGCGACACCGCCTGCTGGAGCTGCGCGGCCTCGGCGCTGAGGCCCTCGCGATGCAGCGCGGCGATGATCAGGCCGAGCGTCCCCTCGCCGGGGTGACCGAGGGACAGGTTGATGGGCGGCTGCATCTGGCGATCGAGGTAGGCCATCGCGGTGCGATACGCCCGCCTGAGGTACTCGACCGGCTCGGTCTTGGTCAGCCCGTAGTAGGTGCCGATGCGGTACATGGCCAGGTACAAGTTGAACACGTGCGGGTAGACGTACGAGTCGCTCGTCGGGCCGTCGCCGGCGGGGTCGACAAAGGTGTGGACCTGGTAGGTGTTCGTGTCCTGGATGCGGCCGAAGAGCTGCTCGTCGATGTACTGCTCGAGCGCGGCGACCTGGTCGGGCTCGGGGAAGATAGTGTTCTTGGCCGCGAGGAACAGCGGCGGGCCGATGCCGGTGACGGTCGAGCCGCCCGAGCGCTCCTTGTTCTCGGTGTCCGCGACGAGCTCCTGGTTCTCGCTGTCCCACATCCCGAAGGCGAGATAGCGTCGATCCTCGGCGGTCTTGAACTGCTGGTGCTCGAGGATGAACGCGGCACGTGCAGCCGCCAGCTCGGGCAGCGGCGGCAGCGAGTAGACGTGCACAGCGGTCGTTTCGCCCCGGCCGTGTGCGACCAGGATCTCGTGGGGGCCGGGGCGGGAGAAGGTCAGGCGATGCACGAGCCCGTTGCTGTCGAGCTGCTCGACCGTGGTGGCCTTGTCGGCCGTGACGCCGCCGACGCCGGCCGAGCAGCTCAGCCGGAGCGTGGCGGGCATGTTGGCCGGCACAACGTAGCCGGGCGATAGCTGCGTCATGAGACGCCCTTGGTCGGCCAGGATCTGGTCGACCTGCGCCTCGTTCATCGCCCAGAACAGGCGCAGCCCGAGCGTGCGCGACCCGCCTTTTTCAAGTGTGAACGAGCGATGATCGTTGAACCAACCGCCCCAGCTCTCGATCTCGCTCGAGGCCTTGCTGTACAGATACAGGTACGGCAGACCCTCCCAGTCGCGGCCGCGGGATTTGTGGCCTCGTTGGTCGTGCGCGAGGCACTCGAACCATGTCCCGCCCACGGGCACAAGCACGAGAAACGGCGGCTCGCCCGAGCGGGTTTGGAGCACGACGTGTGACGACGCGCCGCAGATGTCGGGCCGCGCGATCACCCGCCGCTCGTAGACCTCCTCGATCGAGTGCACCATGTACGGCCGAGCCTCCTCCGGGGTCGGGCGGATGCTGGCGTTGTTGAACGCGAGCGGGATGTGCACGTCGCCGAGCTCGATCGGCTTGTCGCCGGGGTTCTTGACGACGATGCGCCACTCGATGCAGTTGAGGTTGGGGTTGAACCAGAAGGCCGATGCGCACCGGACATTGTTGAAGCCACCGAGCTTGCGTGATGGTTCGTCGAACTTCGTTACGACCATATCGCCCTCGATATCGGTCGTGCGCACGTCGGTCGAGTGGATGCTCGCCTCCTCGAGCCACGACGAGCCGGGCGTGCGCGATGTGACGAAGAAGCTGCCGAGCAATGTGAGGTCCTTGGCCTCGGCCAAGGGGGAGTTGAACTCGTTGGCGGCGAAGTCCAGATCCGGGGCTTGCTTGTGCAGCAGCCCCTTGATTGCGCCGGTGACCTTCTCGAGCTCGAGCAGCCACTGCTTGGTCTCGATGGCGTAGACGAACCCTCTGTCGGAGGCGGTGGCGGCCGGCGCGGAGGGCCGAACCACGTAGATGCGCCGTGCGAGCTGAGGCTGGTCGTAGACGGCATCCTCGGTGCCGACGACCGCGACGAGGTGATAGAGGCCGGGCTTCATCGTCGTGCCGAACCGGCCCGTCTCGCGCAGCTCGCGCCCGGCGTGCATCGCAATCTCCTTGCTGATGACCAGCTCCTTGAGTTGAAGGAGCCCCTCGTCGTCGACCGTGCAGAGCCCGACGTTCAGGATGGCCTCCTGAGAGGTCCGAGGTGTGCAGGTGGCCTCGACGTCGATGGTGGAGCCGCGCTCGACGAACAGCGTGCTGTCGCCGGCGATCTTGCTCAGATACCCGATGTGTGTGGTGCCGACCCGCTTGCCCTTGGTGTGCAGGGTGAGCTGGAAGCTGGCGGGCGAGCTCAGGTAGCGGAGGATGTTGACAGCGAACGCCCGGTTCACCCCGGCCGGGTTGCCGTTCGGGCCGCTGAAGTTGAAGCCGTACTCGCCGACGGCGATCACGATCCCGTCGCCTGGCCGCCACTCGTACACCGAGCGGTAGGTCGGCTGCTCGGTGCCGTCGATCACGGCGTGGGCGAGCAGCCGCCCCTTCTGGGGCTTGGCCTTGACCCACCGGGCGAACGTGGCGGGCTGAAGCGTGCCGGCCATGCAGAGAAGGAAGCGCTCCTCGAAGATGCCGAAGATGCCGTGGCTCCGGTTCGAGCGCAGGGCGAGCTCGGGCACCTCGGCGCGCGCCTTCCAGCCGAGGCTGTCGGGCGCCACGTCGAAGCCGAGCGGGGCAACGTACTGGCACGCCTGGAGGCTCAGCAGCAGGCTGCCGCCGCGGCGCACGTAGCGGCTGACCGCGCTGACGGTCTGCTCGGCAAGCGCGGCTTCGGGCAGCGTGGTGGCGCTCGCGTAGTGCCACCAGACGATATCGTAGTCCGAGAGCCTGGCCTTGCCCGCGGCAAGCGCCTCGAACGGCACCAGATCGATCGGCAACTCAAGGTTGATCCGACAGAAGTTGAACGCAGCCACCTCTTCGGGCAGCAGGTCCTCCAACTCGGCCGCGTGACAGATGAAGCCGATCCGCGGCTTGCCTTGTTGCTCCTGGGCGGCGAACGCGCCGCCGCCCACCGCCAACAGCACCGCGAGCACCAGGCAACAGGTCCACCTCATGGGCAGCGCTCCTTCGAGAGTCTCAATGTGCGTGGAATCTTGTTCTGATCTCGGCCTTCAGCTCTCCGGAGGGAGTGCGATAGAACACGCCGGAGTAGGATACGACCATCGCCGAAGGACGGCCTACGGTGACACCGAACGTCCCGTTGGCGAGGTTGCATACCCAAGGGCCAATATCCACCTTGTTGTCGTTGCGCATCTCTATCTTTGCTCTTCGCAGTCCCGGCAGAAGGCTTTTTAGGAAGCGCTTGTCGGGTGGAAGGGATTCAAGCATGTCAATCAGCGCCTCCTTGGCCGATTCCGGCGTGAGCTCGTATCTGTCAACTCCCGGCTCCAAGTCAGCAATCGGCTCGCTCTCGGGTCTCTCAGCACGCCAACAACCAGCCAGCCACGCCAACAGCACCAGAAGCAAGACGATACGTTGGATTCTGACCACGTAAGGCAAGAGACTACCGTCTGCATCAAACCTCAGCATACCGCTGCCCTCCTCGACGCAGCCATACGCCAGCATAGCACGGCGACGACACACCGGGAAGGTGGTTTGGGCTGTCGAAACACGCACCGATGTGGGCCGCGCCCAGGCGGCGGCGCCGACGCGCGCGGCGTCACTCGGTGGGCTCGTCCGGCGCGGCGTCCGGCGCCAGGCGCCGGAGGCGCTCCTTGAGCAGGGCAATCTCCTGGGCGAGCCGCTTGGTGCGCTCCGATTCGATCGAGACGGCGATCGAGAAGTGGAACACGATCAGGATAAGGAAGAACAACACGACCGTGAACAGGCCGTTCGACGGCACCTCGAACCCGAGCAGGCTGGTGACCTTGAACAGCAGCTTGCCCCACGCCGACAGCACGATCATGACCACCCCGGCGGCGAGCCACAGCAGCGCGTACCGCTCCTTGAGCCGGTTGCGGCGGATGAAGTCGATCACGGCGATGGTGAACAAGGCACTGACTATGATGGCGACAACCCGGAACGTCATGACCGCCTCCTTGTGATGCCACGAAGCAGATCTATGAGAATGGCGATAGTCACCTTGACAGCATAGTAGGCGCCGACCTGGGCGTTGATCGACGAGACGCTCGCGCGCCGCACGGCCATCGTCACGGGGACCTCGGCGACGCGCAGGCCGAGCCGATGGGCGTACACGAGCGACTCGGGCTCGGGGTAGTCCTCGGGGTAGCGCTCGGCGAATCGCAAGATTGCGCGGCGATTGGCGGCGCGCAAGCCGGAAGTCGGGTCGGTCACGCGCCGCTTGGTGATGGCGCCGATGAGGCGCGCGTAGAAGGCGATGCCGAGCCGGCGCAGCCTCGAGGGCCTGAAGGAGCCCTCGACCACCTCGAGAAAGCGCGAGCCGACGACCACGTCGACGTCGCCCTCGCCGAGCCGCGCGAGGAGCGTCGGGATCTCGTCGGCGGGGTGCTGACCGTCGGCGTCGAGCCGCACGACGGCGTCGTAGCCCTCCTGGGCCGCGTAGCGATAGCCGACCTGCTCGGCCCCGCCGATGCCGAGGTTGATCGGCAGGTCGAGCACGACAACGCCGGCCTCGGCGGCTCGGGCGGCCGTCGCGTCGGTCGAGCCGTCGTTGACGACGAGCACGGTCGCCTCGGGCACGGCCGCGCGCACCTCGGCGACGACGGCGCCGACCGTCTCGGCCTCGTTGTAGGCCGGCATCATGACGAGCATCTTGTGCACGGGCACGGCAGCCTCGCACAACGGGGTAATCACTCAACTATATCGGCTGTTCGCGTGGGGTGTCTGCCGTTTTTTCCGGAAGACCCCGTCGGTTCTTTGATATGCTCGGTGCGTCAATGGCCATCTCGGCACGACGGGGCATCGGAGCGTTGGGCACCGGGCAACACAGACCACTGGTCAGCGTCGTTATCAACGCCTACAACGCCGAGGCGTACTTGCCCGAGTGCCTCGACAGCGTGCTGACCCAAACGCTCACCGATTTCGAGGTCATCGTCGTTGACGACGCCTCGACGGACGCCACCGGCCGGATCGCCGAAGACTACGCCCGGCGCGATCCGCGCGTGCGCGTGGCGCACAACGAGCGCAACCTGGGCATCCCGGCCACGATCAACCGGGCGCTCACGCTCTCGCGCGGCGAGTTCATCGCCAAACTGGACGCCGATGACGTGTCGATGCCCCAGCGGTTCGAGAAGCAGGCCGCCTACCTGCGCGCGCACCCCGAGGTGGTCATGGTCGGGAGCTGGTGGGGGTGGATCGATGCGGACGGCCGCGAGCTCGGAACCCAGCGGCCGCGGCCGTCGAACCGGCGGCTCGCACAGCAGATGCTCAGGCGCTGCGCGCTCGTGCACACGGGCGTGATGGTCCGGGGCGACTTGCTGCGGCGCATCGGGTACCGGGAGTTCTTCCGCTCCTCCGAGGACTACGACCTGTTCCTTCGGCTCTGTGAGCACGGTGAGATCGCCATGCTGCCGCAAGTGCTCGTCAAGCAGCGGCTCAGGTTCCACGGCGTGACGGTCCGGCGCTTTCGCGAGGAGGCGCAGTTCGCGCGCTACGCCCGCCTGTTCGCGCGCCAGCGCCGCCGCGGGCATGACGACTACGAACGCGTGGCCGCCAATCCCGACGCCGTCCGCCCCGCCACGTCGGAGCGAGCGAGCCGTGCGTTCTACCACTACCAGCGCGGGCTGCTCCGGGTGACGCTCGGCGATATGACCGGCGCGCGGCGTGAGTTCTGGCGCTCGCTTGTCGCTGCACCGTGGGACGCGCGGCTGGTGGCCTGGCTTGTGCTGACGCTCACGCCGAGGCCGCTCGTCGAGGCATTGCGCGCGCTCGTGTGGCGGCTGCGCTGGGGCCATCCGCCGGAGTAGGGGGTGAATCGGTGCGGGCATCCGTCGTCATCTGCACGCTGAACCGGAGCCAGGCGCTTACGCGCGGGTTGCGGGCGCTCGAGGCGCAGACGGGTGTCGCGCCCGAGCAGGCCGAGCTCGTCGTGGTCGATAACGGCTCGACCGACCAGACGCCGACCGTGGTCAAGGAGTTTCGCCGCTACGCGCGCTTCCCGGTGCGCTGGTGCGTCGAAGAGCGGCTTGGCCTCTCGAACGCGCGCAACCGGGGCGTGGCCGAGTCGCACCACGAGCTTATCATCTTCCTCGATGACGATGCCGTGCCCATGCCCGGCTGGCTCGCCGCGCACATCGCCGCCGCCGCCGAGACGCACGCCGACTGCGTCGGCGGGCGGATCACGCTCACGTGGGAGGCGGCGCGGCCGACGTGGCTGCATCCGGCGCTCGACCCGTTCCTCGGGCGGATCGATCTCGGCGACGAGCGGAGCACATTCGATTTCCCGCACGCGTACCCCGGCGGCGGCAACATCGCGTTCCGGCGGGCGGTCTTTGGGCAGGTCGGCCTGTTCGATCCGGCGCTCGGCGTGCGGCCCGGCCGCCTCATCGGTTCCGAGGAGACCGACCTGTGCTACCGGCTCGAGCGCGCCGGCGGCCGCCTCGTCTATGAGCCGCGGGCCCACGTGACGCACCCCGTTCCGACGGCGAAGCTGACGAAGCACTGGTTCAGGCGGCGGGCCTATCATGCCGGCCGGACGGCGTGCCTCGTCGAGCTTCGGCACGCGGGTCGTGGTGCGTTGCTGGCGCGCAACCTCCCCAGGGCAGTCGGTCGGCGGAGATCGGCTGCCGGCGTCGTCGCAGGCCCCGCGCCGCCGATGGCCGCTCGCTTTTTCCTCGCCGAGTTCCGCCTGCTGTTCGCGCTCGGCTACCTGCGCGAGCTCCTCAGGCCGTCGGCGCGGCGCTGAGCAGCACGTCCAGCGTGTGCTCGGCCGTGCGGCGCCACGAGAAGCGGGCCAGGTTGCGGCGGCCGCGTTCGACGAGGTCGCGGGCAAGCGTCTCATCGTCAAGCACCCGCTCGATTGCACTGGCCATCGCGGTCTCGTCGGTGGGATCGAAGGCGAGCGCTGCATCGCCGTAGATCTCGGGCAAGCTCGCCGCGTTCGAGCTCACGACCGGCACGCCGGCGGCCATCGCCTCGAGCACGGGCAGACCGAACCCCTCGAACAGCGACGGGAACGCGAACACGGCCGCGTGCCGGTAGACGATCCACAGCTCACGCTCGCTCAGCCAGCCGGAGAGGATGATGCGGTCGGTGCGCGGCGACTGCGAGACCGCCGCGTCCACCTCGGCCATGCCGCGGCCGCGGATGCCGACGATCGCGAGCTGCCGGGCGCAGCGCTCGGGCAGCATGGCGTGCGCGCGCACGAGGGCCGCCACGTTCTTGTGCGGCCATGCGTTGGCGACGGTCAGGATGTACGGCTCACCCAGCCCGAGGTGTGTAAGAAGCGTCGCCTGTTCGTGACCGGGGATCTCGCCGCCGGCATTCTCCTCGGCGGCGAGGTGGGTCACGTGCACGCGGTCGGCCGGCACGCAGCAGAACTCGACGATCTCGCGCTTCGAGTGCTCGCTGAGCGTCAGGATCGCGTCGGCTCGTCGCGCGGCGCGCGGCACGAGGAAGCGCGTCGCGGCCAGCGCCATTTTCGAGAAATCCTCGGGATAGTGGACGAACTGCATGTCAAACGTCGAGACCACCGACGGACACCCGAGACGCAACGGCGCCGTGTAACCGGGCGACCACAGCACGTCGACGGCGTGCCGCCTGACCAGCTTCGGCAGCCGGAGCTGCTCGAACAAGACTCGGCGTGCGCGGGACGTGGCGCGCACGCGGCAGTGGACTTCAGTCACGTTCGGGCGCGCCGCTTCGGGGAACGTGCCCGCGTTCTCGCGATTGCAGAACAGGACGTACTCGTGCGAGCCGCCCAGCTCGACGAGCTCGGCGAGCGTCTTGCGCACGTACGTCTCGCTGCCGCCAACCTTCGACGGGATCAGGAACAGCGTGTTAATGCCGATGCGCATGGTTGCTCCGTCGCTTCCGCACGAACAAGGCGGCTTGCCAGAGCCCCGCTCAGGCGGGGCGACTGGAAGTAGCCTCGGGCGCAAGCCCGTGGATCGCAGCGTCCCGCAACGCGCTCGGAGCCCCTTTAGGGGCGACTGATGTTTAGGAGATCCACTTGCTCACTCGCCCCTGAAGGGGCTCTCTCACGTTCCTGTCTCTCTTCACCACGGGCTTGCGCCCGAGGCTACTCCCACTCGGCCCTAACGGGCCTCTTGTACTGGTGTCATCTTGGCCCATCAACCGTCAGGGCGTCGCCTTCGGCGATGCGTGGCGCTTCCACAGCCGGTCCCATAGCCCCATCAGCGTGTAGGCGACGATGATGCGGATGGTGAACCACACGTGCAGCCAGTAGTATCGGCGCCGGCCGCGCGCATACCGCTTCGCCACGCGCAGCGCGGCGCGCTCGGCCTTGGTGAACAGGTTGCTCGTTTTCGACGCCGGATGCCACCGGAACGCCGCCAGGTACTCGTTGATGATAACGGGTTGGTAGCGCTGCGCGATCCGCAGCCAGTACTCGTAGTCGAACGCCCAGTCGAGCGACTCGTCGAGCGCGCCGAGTTCGTCGAACAGCTCGCGCTTGAGAAACACGGCCGGCTGCGAGATGAAGTCGCACACGAGCAGCCGCTCGGCGCGGTAGCGCCGAATCCATGAGTTCTTGTACGCGGTAACGCCTCGGCGCACCTCGCGGTCGTCCTCGTCGATCACGCGGCACAGGCCGAAGCACCATTTCGCCTCGGGCCGGCGCGCGAACGCGGCAGCGACCTTCTCGAACGCGCCGGGCTCATACACGTCGTCGCTATTGAGCCAACCGACGATGTCGCCCGTGACGCGACGGAACCCTTTGTTGATCGCGTCGACCTGCCCGCGGTCCGGCTCGCTCACCCACTGGATGCGGTCGCCGTAGCGGCCGAGCACGTCGAGCGTGCCGTCGGTCGAGCCGCCGTCGATAATCCAGTGTTCGACGTCGAAGCCGCCGCCCTGCGCCAGCACGCTGTCGATCGTCCGGCCGATAAAGGCGCCCTGATTGAACGACGGCGTGACGACCGAGAACGTCGGTTTGACAACCGGGGTCGTCGGTTTGACAACCGGGGTCGGCGGTTTGACAACCGGGGTCGGCGGCTTGGAAATCGGAGCCGTCGGCGTCACGGGCCGGACTCCTCACCGAGGGTGATCCGCGTCACGGCGCAGTAGCTTTCGGCGATCACGCGGTCGCGAGGCACGAGCAAGCGCCACGGCATCTCGACGGGCGGACTGCACACCACGCCGATCGTGTACGTGCCGGCGGGCACGCTGGCGGGGATAATGAGCGCGTGCTCGACCTCGAAGCGCTCGCCCGCGTGCCACTCGGCCGGCGCCAGGGCGAGCTGGCCAAGCGCGGCGATTTCGCCCACCTCTGTCTGTTTGTCGCCGCTGGCGACGGTGACGGGCCGGCCGGCCTCGTCGAAGAGCGCGTAGCGCACGAGCAGACGAGTCGGCAGCGGGCGCATCAACTCCCAGGCCGACCGCACGCGGACCTGCACGTCGCCGTCGAGCGGCTCCTCGGTCGCTTCGACGCCGAGCAGCTTGACCGTGTCGCCGTACAGCGGCTCGACGGGGAAACGGTTCGCCACAGTCGGTTCCTCGACGCGCTCGATAAGCTTCGGCAGCTCGGGCGCGTTCTTACGCAACAGGACGAGCTGGCCGCGGCGCGCGGCGATACCCCAGTTGCCCTCGTCGAGCATTCGGTAGAAGTTGTCGGCGTCACCCGGCGCGGCAAAGGCCAACGCCCACATCGCCTGTGGTCGCAGATCGAGCAGCGCGTAGCTGACCTCGTCAGGCAGCGTGTAGGCGCGCTCGGCGGCGACCTTCTCGTGTCCCATGTAGACGTAGTGGAACGAGGCGAGCACGCGGCGACCGCTCAGCGCAGGCAGGAAGCGGAACGTGGCCACGGCCGGGGCTTCCTTCGGCACCTGAGCGAGGAGCTCGTCGTGATAGCGCGCATCGGCCCGCTCTCGCATCTGCGACCCGGCCATGTTGCGCGGCGGGCCGGCGCGGGGCGCGAGTTGCGGGCTCCACAGCACCGACGTGGCGCCGCTGACCAGCACGACGACGGCCGCCGGGATGTACCAGAACTGCTTCAGCACGCGGATGCGCAGCAGGCGCGCCAGCCCAAGCACCGACGAGAAGAACAGCACCGGGATGAGGGTGGCCGTGTACTGGAAGTAAATGGTCGACGGTGGCGCGTGAATGCGCGTATCGACCAGAAGATTGAGTGCGAACTGCGGCGCACTGATGAGCAGCGCCTCCGGGTTGGCGGCCGCGAGGTAGGAGAGCGGCGTAAACGTTTTGCCGAGATAGCCTGGCTTGTTGACGCGCGGATCGTCCGGATCCTTCTTGAGCGCGATGCGGAGCGTCTTCGCCGGGTTGGTCACCGCCGTCTTGATCACCTCGCCGGGCGTCTCGCCCATCTCGCCGTAGAGGCGGCCGAAGATGTTCTTCCCCTCGTTGAAGTGCGGGATGATGACGTGTAGGCAGACGATGAACCAGACGAGGGCCGCCGCGGCCGGCGCAACGATCCAGTGCCAGCGCCGCCGCGCGATGAGCGCGTAGAGGCCGATCATCATCACCGTGAGCGCCACCTCCTCGCGGCACAGCATCGCGAGCCCGGCAAAGACGAGAAACGGCACGTACCGCTTCGCCCGGAAGAAGTAGAACGCGAACAGCAGCAGCACCGGCACGAACGAGAGCGCGTGGAATTCGAACAGGTTAATGAACCCAAGCGCCGGATAGAGCAGGTACATGACCGCAAACAGGATGCCCCAGAACCCGTTCGTTTCTCGTCGAGCAAGCAGGAATAGCGGCACGGCCCCGGCCGCCAGCATGACCGACTGCGCGTACAGCAGCGTCAGCGGCGACGGGAACAGCTTGTAGAGCGGCACGAGCACAAGCAGGATGGCCGGCACGTGGTCCTTGAAGTAGCAGCCGGCGCGGATCTCGGTGAACATGAACTCGCCGTGCGCCGTGTTCCACATCGAGTTCGAGAAAATCGCCAGATCGAAGTCGCTGTAGTCGAAGTGGCGGTACTTGAAGTGCGAGATCGCGCAGAACGCGGCCGCGTACGCGACGGCGAGCACGAGAACCAGGACGAGCCCGTAGCGCGTGCACCAGCGCAGAAAGCCTGGGAGCACGGGCCGCGCCGCGACGCCGGGCTTGCGCGGGAAGCGCTGCGCGCTCGCGGGCTGTGGCCGCGAGCGCGATGGTTTGCGTTTCTTCCGCTTGTGCGATGGCCGTTGCCGTGTCCGTCTCGTCACGACTCGCTCCTAGGTGCGCATCGACCAGAACCGCCGCCGGGCAAGCAGCCGCAGCGTGTCGAGCACGTTTCGCAGCACGCGCATCTTCGAGCCGCCCTGCTTGCGGTCGTACCGAAGGTGGAACGGCACCTCGGCCACCCGCGCGCCGGCCGCACACAGTTTCAAGAGCACGTCGAGCATCACGACGAAGCCGGCCTGGTCAACGAACCGGTCGCCGTAGACGTCGAACCCGCGCTTCAGCGTTTCCCAGCGGTACGCGCGGTAGCCGCACGTGTAGTCGCGCACGCCGAACTCAGGAAACAGCGCGCGCATCAGCAAGCTCGCGCCCCAACTGCAGGCTCGACGGGAATACGACAACCCCTTCATCGCCGCCCGCGCCTGGCCGAAGCGTGAGGCGATCACCACGTCGTGCCCTTGGCGCAGCCGTGCCAGGAGCGCGGGCGTTTCGGCCGGGTCCATCGTGTCGTCGGCATCCATCGTCACCACGAGGTCGCCCGGTCCCCCGTGACGGATGCAGTAGTCGAACCCGGTTCGGACCGCCGCGCCGAGCCCGCGATTCCGGCTGTGGCCGAGCACTTCGAGTGGCGCCGGCGGCTCGAGGGCGCGGGCGGCCTCGGCGGTGCCGTCCGTGCTGCCGTCGTCGATGAGCACGACTCGGTAGTCCCAGGCGTTCGCGGTCGCCACATCGCGGATCTTGCCCACGAGCGCGGCGATCGCGGCCGCCTCGTTGTATGCCGGCAGCATGAAGCTGATCACGAAGCTCGCTTCCAGCTCGATGCGGATCTGTTGGTCCCCGTCGTCGGCAAGCCATTATAGGCGAACGTCACGGCCGCGCGGCGAGGAAACTGCGCACGGCGCGGGCGATGCGCTCGCCGGCGCGGCCGTCGCCGTACGGGTTCGGTGCGCACGCCATCGCGTCGTAGGCCGCGTGATCGGTCAGCAGCTCGTCGACGGCGCTGACGATGCGCTCGGGATCGGTGCCCACGAGGCGCGTCGCACCGGCCTCGAGCGCCTCGGGCCGCTCGGTCCGCTCGCGCAGCACGAGCACGGGCGTCTCCAGCGACGGCGCCTCTTCCTGCACGCCGCCGGAGTCGCTCAGCACGAGCGCGGCGCGCTTCATCGCATGAACAAAATCCGGGTAGCACAGCGGCTCGATCAGATGGACACGCTCCACGCCGTCGAGCAGCTCGTGCGCGGTGCCGCGCACGTTCGGGTTCGGGTGAACGGGGTAGACGATCTCGACGTCGGCCCGCCGCTCGGCTAGAGAGCGGAGCGCCTGGAACACGCGGCGCAGCGGCTCGCCGAAGCTCTCGCGCCGGTGGGCGGTCACCAGCAGCACGCGCCGGCCCGCCCAGTCGAGGCCGCGCAGCGTCTCATCCTCGAACTGGTGCGGCCGGCCCGCCACATCGAGCAGCGCATCGACGACCGTGTTGCCGGTGACGTGGATCGACGCGGCATCGATCCCCTCGTCGAGCAAGTTGCGCTTGGCCGCCTCCGTCGGCGCGAAGTTCAAATCGGCGACGACCGAGATGAGCCGCCGGTTGATCTCCTCGGGGAACGGGTTGTGCTTGTCGCCCGTGCGCAGGCCGGCCTCGACGTGGGCCACCGGGATTCGGAGGTAGTAGGCCGCAAGCGCCGAGAGGAACGCGGTGGTTGTGTCGCCCTGAAGCACGACGAGGGCAGGCTCGAGCCGGGCATACGTCTGCTCGAGGGCGGGGAGCAGGCGCGCCGACAGCTCGAACAGCGTCTGGTCGGGCCGCATGATGTCGAGGTCGAGGTCGGGCGTCAGGCCGAACACGTCGAGCACCTGGTCGAGCATCTCGCGGTGCTGCGCGGTCGCCACGAGCATCGTCTCGACCGCCTCGCGCCGCAGCGCCTTGACCACGGGTGCGAGCTTGATCATCTCGGGCCGGGTGCCCGCGAGCACGGCGACGGTCTGCGTCATGGTCGGCTCTCCGGTTTCGTGCCGGTCACGATAAGCGCGTAGCCCAGGCGCCGCGCGAGCGGCGCGAGCAGCACCTCGAACACGTCGAGCACGCGGCGAATCCAGCGCGGGTACAGCAGCCGATACCCGTCGCACGCCGGCGGGAACAGCAGCAGCGCGCGCGTCCGCACGCCGTCGAGGCCCGCGCGCCGCGCGACGCGCCGCATCGTGCGCGCGCTCACGTGGCGTTCGGCGCCGAAGCGCCAGCGGCCGCGCTTGATCAGCCACGCCTTGGCCCACCGATACCACAGGCATGCCGCGTTCGGCACCACGGCGAGCACCTGTCCGCCGGGCCGTGCGGCGGCCACCATGCCGCGCAGGGCGGCCTCGAGCCGCGCATCGTCGAAATGCTCGATCACGCCCGAATTATACACGAGGTCGAACGTCCCGTCCGGAAACGGCAGCCGGAACAGGTCGGCCTGCACGAGATCGAGCGTCGGCGGCCGGTCGCGCGACGCGAGTGCGAGCGCCTCGCCCGACAGGTCAAGCCCGACGGCGCGCGACCAACGGCCGCTCACGAGCATCTGCCGCAGCACGCCGGCGCTGCCACACCCCGCCTCGAGCACGAGGTGCGCCGCCGGCACCAGGCGCGGCAGGGCTCCAAGGAACGCGCGCTCGTAGTCGGACACGTACCGCCGCTCGGCCCACACCGCGTCCCAGACGGTGTCGCCCGTTGCGTTCATCGCTCGGGTGTTCCCGGCTCGAGCGGCAGGTGGGGTTGCCGCGCTGCCTCGAACAGCTTGTTCCAGTTGAGCTCGACGACGATGAAGGGGACGGCGGGGTTCCCCCAGAAGCCGACCCCACGCTGGAGGAACTGCTGATCGAGCCAGCGGGGGTCCGGGTAGATGATGCGCATCGCGCCGTAGACGATCATGCTCGACACGTGGTCGATGAACGTCTTCGTGTACTGGACGCCGCCATAGCTCTCGTCGGGAACGATCCTGCGGTTGTCGATCAGCAGGTACTTGATCACCTCTCTATAGTAGGGGCGAAGTGCCTTCCAGCGCTTCGCCTCGAACATCATCGAGTTGAGCCGTTCGACGTTGACGCCCGCCCATGTCGTCGGACAACCCGAGTAGTACCACGTCGCCGAGGTCCACACCGAAAGCACGGGCCATCGTTCCTTGTTGAAATCGCGGATCGCGTGGGCGGCCTCGATGAGCGACTCGGGCGCGTTTTGGCCGAGGCCCCGCCATTTCCACCACTGCCCCTCACGAAACGTGAGCGCGTGCTCCTTGCTCGGTGGACGGAAAACGGGCGTGCGGTAGCTGGGGATCAGGGCAACGGTAACCGCGGCCCACACGAGCACCACACCGCTCGCGGCAAGCAGCAGCAGCCGGCCGTGGCGCCGGACACGGCCGAGCAGATCGGACAGGCCGATGCCGGCGCCGGCGGCCAGCACCGGAATCGCCGAGATGAAGTGGCGCCGGTCCACGGTCTGGATCTGGACCGCGCCGAGCAGCAGCAGAACGACCGACATCAACATCGGCGTGGTCGCGCCGAACCCGGCGAGGCCGCCGTGGCGCCGCGCGACAAACAGGTACCCGAGGCAGAACAGCGTCAGCGCAGCGCCGAGCCAGCCGTGCGCGGCCCACCACTCCCTGAGGATCTCCCTCGGCGTGCGGCCGAAGGTCTCTTTGAGCATCTTCTTGGCGTCCAACGGCGGCCGCTTCTTCGGCGCCGTTGTCGAAAGACCTCCACCAGCGGGCTGGAGGTCGCCCGATGGGTCATGGACCGCGGCAGGCTGCGGCGGCGATGACGGCTCGCC
>Ga0315545_1002673_pt1 | contig 15850 bp, 14 predicted proteins | sample SalMarSW160210MG_FD_203096 | JGI IMG/M metagenome (GOLD analysis project Ga0315545, IMG submission 203096) | Salt marsh sediment microbial communities from the Plum Island Ecosystem LTER, Massachusetts, United States - Salt Marsh Sediment SW1602-10 ...
AGTGGAGCGAGCTGGTGGAAGTTAGTGAGCCGATACAACTTCAATGTCCGGCCGGCAGGTTCTGTCAGTACAAACTGATTTTGCGAAGTCAGGATGGTCAGCAAAGCCCCCTTATAAGAGAGGTGGCCGTTGCTAATACCATTCCCAATCTGGCGCCAAAGGTTGAAGAGGTCAGAGTCAAGTTGGAAGAGGCAGCAGATAAAAAGGGAATCTTTGAAATCAGCTACAAGGCCAAAGATGACAACAACGATAAGTTGATTTACAAAATGGATTTTAGAAAGGTTGGCAGAAACAACTGGATTGAACTTGAGGACGAAGTCGAAGAGGACAGCTTCGAATGGGATGGTAAGACTGTAGAAGACGGTCGATACGAAGTCAGAGTTACCGCAAGCGACGAACGGGATAATAACACTGAGACCCGTTTGTTCGGCAGCAGGATAAGCGAGCCGGTAGTTGTTGATAACACCGGGCCGATTGTCGCGAGATACTCAATTGAAAAACATAATAAAAGCGTAACGTTAAAACTGAAAGTGTCGGACCAATTAAGTGCTATCGGCAAAGTGGATTATACGGTTGATAGTAATGCCGAGTGGAAAGGTGCCGTGCCGGACGATTTGGTTTACGACACGACGGAAGAGGATTTTACGGTTACGATTGAGTCCGCCGCAGGCGGAGAGCCTGGCGAGCACGTAATCTCGGTTAGAATCAGTGATGACATCGGCAACACGACGTACAAAACTTTTGAGGTCAATGTTATTGGCGAGTGAGAGTTTTGATTTTTTAGTTCTAAGTTTTTCGTGTCGTTGTTGTGCGCTATATTGAATTTGAAAAAGTTGCTGAGGTTGTTGAATCGCTTTGCATAGCGGCTGCTTATGAATTACCCACTGATGTTTTAGCTGCTCTTGAGCAGGCCGCCCGAAGAGAGACTAATCCGACCGCTGCAAGAATATTGAGCCAACTCGTCGAGAACGCGCGCATTGCAAAAGGGGAGAAGATACCGCTATGCCAGGATACGGGTTTGGCAGTAGTTTTTGTTGAGCAGGGCGCTGATGCGGCCGTTAAGGCTCAAGGTGGTAAGACTTTGGTGGACGCGATTAACGCCGGTGTCGCGGCGGGGTATGAAAAAGGGTATCTTCGAAAAAGCGTAGTGGCCGAGCCCCTAAATGAGCGCAAGAACACAGGTACCAATGCCCATGCAATAATTCATCATACAGTAGTTGCTGGTGATAAGTTGAAAATAGCCGTTATGGCCAAGGGCGGCGGCTGTGAGAACAAAAGTGCGGTTGCGATGTTCAGACCCACAGCTGAGAGAGCTGAGATAATTGACTGGGTTGTAGGTGTTGTCAAGACCGCCGGTGCTGATGCGTGTCCACCGTTTATTGTCGGTGTTGGTATTGGCGGCGATTTCGAGCTTAGCTGCTTACTGAGCAAAAAGGCGCTATTGCGAAATCTGGGGGAGCAAAATTGCAATAAATTTTATGCTGACCTTGAGTCGGAGTTGCTTTTGGCAATCAATGCACTCGGTATAGGGCCTCAGGGTCTTGGTGGTGATACTACCGCTTTGGCTGTTAGGGTTGAGACTGCTCCGTGCCACATTGCGTCGCTGCCGGTGGCGGTAAATATCGAATGTCACAGTCATAGACACAAGTCTGCGGTTATTTAGTACAGGCGCAGGGGGGAGTTTACGGTTCGGCTTCTTAACGTTATATGTTCACAGCACCCTTCGACAAGCTCAGGACAAGCAGGTTTGTGATAGCGATGTAGTTTTCCGGTGAGAGCTGTTCGCCGCGTTTCCGAGGGTCGATGGAACATTGCTCAAAGATTTGGGGCCAATTGCTGATTTTCCCTAAGGGACCGGTGGCGAATTTTGTGCAGGCCTTTAACATCTTTCGGCGGTGCTGCATAAAGAGATTTACGACGTCGCTGAAGAATTTGAAGTTCTTAATCCGGCCTGCCTTTTCCTCTTTGCGGACAAAGCTTATCATTGCCGAGGCTACCTGCGGTTGGGGCCAAAAGACAGTCGGCTTCAGAGTCCTTATTGTTTTTAGACTGCCGGTAGCGCCGAGGAAAATGCTTAACGTTCCGTAATCACTGCTGCCGGGTGCGGCTGTCATTCGGTTCGCCACTTCTTTCTGAATAGTGACATACATAGCATCCGTTGTAATCGGGCCCGTAACCAAATTTATCATTACCGCGGAGGCGACATTGTAAGGCAGATTCGCGACTAATAGAAAGCGGCCCGACTGTTTCTTGCGGGCTGTCTGAAGTGATTCTGTGACGATTTGGCTGATGGTGTTTTTGTTTTCGAGAATGTCGGTATTGAGAATAGTGACGTTTTCCGAAACAACATCGGGCTCCAGACGTGCGGAAACGACACCGCAGGTGTCAACACCAGTGAGTTGTTTTTTTGCGATTTTTGCGAGGTTAGTGTCGATCTCGACGGCTATTGTTTCGCCGGCGAGGCGGGCTAATTCTTCTGTTAGTGACCCTGTGCCGCATCCAACCTCGAGCACAATGTCGCTGCTGCTGATATTTGCTGAATCTACCAGCAGGCGCATAAGGTTCAGGTCGATGAGGAAATTCTGGCCGAGGCGTTTATTTGCAGTGATACCTGCAGAGGTAAGCAACTGCTGGATTTGGCGTTTAGTCTGCATTAGAACTAAACTTTCCCGCCGCCCTGACTTGCGTTGGAAGACGCGGGGGCAGGCAATTCCAAATTCTTTTTTGTTGTGGCCATCTGGACAGCTGTAGTTATTGCTGATTTCATGCTGGCTGGGTTGGCAAGATTTTTGCCGGCGATATCGAAGGCAGTTCCATGGGCTGGTGATGTTCTGATGATAGGTATGCCGATTGTGATGTTGACCGCCTGCTCGAACGCGAGCAGTTTTACGGGTATCATACCCTGGTCGTGGTACATTGCCACAACAGCGTCGAATTCGCCGTGAGCGGCTCGCAAAAAGAGGGTATCGGCTGGGAATGGGCCGGCGCAGTTTATCCCTACTTCCTGCGCCAATAAAATTGCTGGCGAGATTATCCGCTGCTCTTCATCGCCGAATTGCCCGTTTTCACCGGCATGCGGATTTAATGCCGCTACGCCGATGCTTGGGTTTTCAAGGTGAAAGTACTCTTTCAATGCAGTGTTTAATAAATCTATCGGTTCGAACACACAGCCGATGGTAAATTTATGACGAACTTCGAACAGCGGCTCGTGAATTGTGGCAAGAGCCATCTTCAGCGGCCCGGCAACAAACATCATCGCTTTTCGGGGGGACCTGCAGCGGTCGGCCAACATCTCGGTATGGCCCGGCCAGGTGGCACCGGCCAACTTCCAGCTTGTTTTGCTGATGGGTGCTGTTACTACCGCATCTATTATACCAGCCTGGGCTGCATCGATGGCATCCAGACAGAACCTTATGGATGCCTCGCCGGCAACTCTACTGGGACTGTTAATCCAAGGGGGTATGGAATAGTCGTCGTAGTCTGCGACAACGACTTTATATGGATAATCTCTGCTGATTTTTTCGTGCTGGTGTCGGCCCCAGAATGGTTCGATTTCAGCCTTGCCGGCGGCGTAGCGAAGCTGTTCATCCATACCGAAGATAATAAATTTTGCGGCTCGGCGTATGGATGGTTCAGCGAGGGCCTTTATGATAATCTCCGGTCCGATGCCGGCTGGGTCGCCCATAGTTATGCCTATTACAGGTTGATTAGCTATCGAATTGTCGCTGGTCTTGCTCATTACCCTTTTAAAAACCTAATTCTTTTAATCTTTCTACTGTTAGTTTTTGTTGCTGTCCGGGCATATTTTCAAGCTGTTTTTTTACAGTTTTTGCGATTATGTCGGTTTCGATATTTACGGAGTCACCGATTTTTGTTTTGCCGAGCGTAGTTTTTTTTAGCGTTTCAGGTATTATGGCGGCGCTAAAACTGCCTTTATCCAGGCTTGCGATTGTCAGCGATATCCCGTCGACAGCAACTGAGCCTTTGACAACCATCTGGTCCAGCAGCATTGAAGGGGCTGAGAATTTTATATTCCAGAACCTGTCCTGTTTGTGGACCGCGGTGATTGTTGCGGTGCCGTCGATGTGGCCGGTGACGATGTGGCCGCCGAGGCGGTCGCCGGCTTTGATGGCTCGTTCAACATTGACCTGCGAGCCGGCTTTCAACTTACCCAGGGCCGATTTCCTTGATGTCTCAGGGCTGACGTCAAAGACGGCAACACTGCCCGTAAGTTGGGCCGCGGTCAGGCAAACGCCGTTTATGGCAATGCTGTCTCCGACTTTAGTTTCGTCGGCGAGTTTGCCTAAATCCACAGTTAGTTGCATCGAGCCGACAGCGTGTCGTACCGACTTTACTATGCAAAGCATCTCTATAAGCCCTGTGAACATTTGAAATTGACAGTCTCCTGCTGACTATTTACTCTTGATAAAAGTATACCAAACGCTAAAATCAATTATAAACAATCGGTTATCAATAATCAACGATTGATGTTCGAAAGGCAGGATACAGTTATGAATACATTCTGGCTTAAGGTAGCGGGCGTTTTGGTCGTAGTTGTGGCGATAGGTGCTTTTGTTATGTGGATGCGGTCGGGTATAGAAGAAGCACAGCACCCCGAGGTAACTTTCTATGATATGGTCGAAAAGGACAGGAAAGAGCTGCTGGCTGAACCTAACACTAAAGACCTCACCAGCCAACCGGCCCAGTCGCAGGCACCTACGGTTTCCGAACCTAATGAATCAACCCAGCCGAATGAGCCGCAACTACAGAAGGCCGAACCGGTAACATTCTACTTTACCCAGCTTGATGAAACCGAGCAGATTGAAGCAGAGCAACTTCTTGCCATGATTCCTACCGGACGCAGCATCGGAAGGCTGCCAATGACGGGTTACAATCTTATGGTTGAAACATGCCGTCAAATTATGGGACGATGGCCGGGCAGTATCTACGACTACAAAGCCAGAAGGGCCCTAAACCAGATGCCTGAGCGGTTCAGGCAGAGGTACAGGATAACTGACCAGGAGCTTGACCTGACGCAATTTACTAAACCCCGGCCGAACACGACGCCCTACACTATCAAAGAGGAAGACTGATGACGACATCGATGGTAATTGCCGACATACCGGTATTATTCATCGTCGCAAAATCACTGCCAGAGGCGTGGGAGAAAGCTGTTTTGGCTGTTTGGGATAACGGTCTTGAGATTAAGACTCAGTATGATAAAGCAGAAGACCCGCCGAGCAAAGATGCGACAGTTATAATTACAGTTAATAATCCATTTGCCGAGCCGAGGATTCATAAGAATTTTCCGGGCGGCCCGGAAGAACTCGAAGCGTATCGGCAGGAGGTGGTCAACGGTATCCATGACCACTGGATTGACCCTGCCGGCGGCAAGTGGACATACACCTATCATCAGCGGCTATTTGCATACTCGCCGGTAGAGGACATCAGAAACCCAAAAACACGCAAGCCATTCAAAGAGGTGAACCAGATACAATATATTATTGATGCTCTGTCAGAGGTAACACACACGCGAAGGGCGCAGGCGATAACGTGGATGCCAACCGCCGACCCGAAGACCGCAGACCCACCGTGTCTTCAGCGGATATGGTGTCGGCTGGTTTCCAACAAGGCGGGCGAGCTGTCACTTAATATGAATACTCATTGGCGCAGCCGAGATTTGTATAAAGCCTGGTTTATGAATGTCTATGCCATAACCTTCCTGCAGAGAATGATTGCCGAGCAAATTTCACAAAGAAAAGGTGAGCCGGTGAGGGTGGGCAGATATGTCGATATAAGCGATTCACTTCATATCTACGGCAGCTACTTTGACGAAGTAGCACCTGAGGTCGAGAAGATGCGCAACAGCCCATTTACCGAACGGGCGTGGGAGAGTACGCATCCTGCCTTTGAGATGATGACCACCGAGGCAAGAGAGAAACTGGCAAGGGACCCCGACTGGTATGCGAAAGCTAAAGGCTAATTGAGTTCGCGGTCCATTGACCACCAATTCAAAAGGGCAAACCTGCAACCACGACGCAAATTTCCGAGAAGACATCGGGCAACAGGCATCCGGTAACGACACCGGAGTTGTCCGGAACGACATCGGGCAACGGACATCCGGAAAAAACGCCGGAGTTGTCCGGAACGACATCGGGCAACGGACATCCGGTAACGACACCGGAGTTGTCCGGAACAACATCGGGCAACAGGCATCCGGGAAAACGCCGGAGTTGTCCGAAACGACATCGGGCAACGGACATCCGGTAACGACACCGGAGTTGTCCGGAACAACACCGGGCAACAGACATCCGGAAAAAACGCCGGAGTTGTCAATCTTATCGGGCGGTTAAAAAGCAGAAGTTCCCCCATTAGAAGTGAAAAACTTATTTCTAACGGGGTTCAATTTGCCCCTTTGCGATTTTTATATTAAATTTTACGTGGTTGAGATAATAAATTCAGTGAGGGCGGCTGGGGCTTGCTTTTGGGGCGGGCCCGGTATTTGCCGGTGTTTTCAGGGGCTAATTGATCCTGCTTAGGGAGATAGAGTGAAGGCTAATCGTCAGGACGCCGGCAGGACCGAATAGGAGCTTCGCATAGTGCGGAGAGTTTGGGTATAGTTTTACACAGGGGGGCCATATAAGTTTCTTTCCGAGTTGGGCCTCTGCGCCGTTGGCACAGAGGCCTTATTTTTTACAAACGGGCCAGTGGGGAAAGCTGTGAGTTTTTTTAAATTTTTTCCATTAGTGCTTTGCCAGCCACGAATTGGGGGCATCGGAAAGGAGATTTAACAGCTTGCAGTCTGGGCTTGCCGGAAGATTTTCAAAATTTTTTTTGACATACTATATGTTGGGTTTAGAATAGCGATTCCGGCGAGATATAGTGTTATTGGGAGGAGTTACGAACAAGTTTTTCTATTTTTTGGGATGGACTTCACTTGTGAGATGCCCTTTTTGTAAGGAGGATAGAGACAAAGTTGTAGATTCGCGTTCAAGCGAGGCGGGCAGGGTAATAAGGCGCCGACGTCAATGCTTGGCGTGTGGAAGACGCTTTACCACTTACGAAAAGACAGGTGAAAGTTTTAAGCTTTGTGTGGTGAAGAAGGACGACTTGCGTGTACCTTACGACAGGGATAAAGTTATTGGTGGTTTGCAAAAGGCTTGTTACAAGAGACCTGTTTCGGCGGAGCAGATTCAGCAAATAGCTGACAAGGTCGAAGAAGATATTTTTCGTAGTTTCGATAAGGAGGTTTCATCCGCCTTCATCGGTGAGAGCGTGATGCGGCATCTCCGCGCGACGGATAAGGTTGCCTACATTCGTTTTGCAAGTGTGTATCGCGATTTCAAAGATGCGGATGAACTGATTGATGAGGTCAGCCAGGTTATTGCGGAGGCTGAGCATACAGGGCAGCCGAAGCTATTTGATGTGTGAGAAAGGAGGTTCTCATCGGCTGCGGAACAAAGAAAGCGGAGGTGTGTCAGAGCTTAGATTGGATTTATCAAGGAGGGTGGCCAAATGAATATCAAAGTCATAAAAAGTGACGGCGTAACAGAGGAATATCTGCACACGAAAGTAGTGGGGGCTATCAGCAACGCCCTTGGCGAAACCGGTGAGGCGGATGTGTGTATTGCCGAACAGCTTGCGGAGGTTGTAACATACTTTTTGCATCACAGAGAGAAACCGCGGTGTGTAAGCAGTGACGAGATTTTTTCTATAGTCAGTGCGGTTCTGACAGTTACGGGGTATGAAGACGCTGCGATTGCCCTAAATGAACATCGTTACAGGCGTCGGCTTAAGCGTTGCCGAATTGAGGTTGTTTCGGTTGATGCGCGAGAGATGGATGATGCTGACGCACTCTATGAGGCCCAACAAGCAGCAGCTAAATCGCCGTGGAGCAAATCGAGAATAGTCGATGACCTTGTAAGTGAGCATGGTTTTTGCCGACAGACAGCGCGTATGATTGCCTCGATGGTTGAAGAAAAGATATTCAGTATGGGGATTACGCTGGTTCCGGCCAGCCTGGTAAAACAGCTTGTTTTGGGTGATGCTGCTACAGTTCTGCGTGCCGAGAGACAATTGGCGACTGTTTAAGCCTCTTGTCTGATATTTTTCAGCAGTTTCTCTGTACGCTCGAGGATTTTTTCAGCCGGCTCTTCAGGCTCGATATCGAGCCAGTTTACATTCCTGAAGGTTTTGAACCACGTTCGCTGATTTTTTGCTAACCGCCGCGTATTTTTCTTTATAAGCTCAGTTGCTTCTTCTAAGGTTGTCCTTCCACCCCAATAATCTATCATTTCCGCATAGCCGATTGCGCATCGGGCCTGCCGGCTTAGTCCACCTTTGGTGGATTTTTCAGCAAGCAGCGCCTTGACCTCATCAGCGAATCCCGCCTCAATCATATTTTTTGTGCGTTTGTTTATTCGGCTGTTAGTATCGGCCCTTTGTCTTCGCAGTCCAATTACAGTCCAGTTGTGCAGCGTTTTCTCAGCCTTGAATTGTTGCTGCAGGCTGGAGATGGGCTTGCCGGTGATTTTATAGACTTCCAGAGCACGAATTATACGTTTGGAGTCGTTTGGATGGATGCGCTCGGCAGCGGCCGGGTCGGCTTTCACTAATTGCAGGTAAAGCTTTTCGAGTCCTTCTGCCTGTGCTTGCGATTGAAGTTCAGCACGTATTTGCCTGTCTGCTCCAGGCCCTTCGAACAGGCCGTAAAGAAGTGCTTTTATATAAAGAGCTGTTCCTCCAACCGCTATGATGGGTATGTTGCGACGTTTTATATTTTCTATTGTCTCGTAAGCTGAATCGAGAAAATCGCCAACACTGAATGAATCGCTCGGCTCAATAATATCGATTAGATGATATTTGACCTGCCGACGGGCATCCTTGGGCGGTTTGGCGGTACCGATATCCATCCGCCGATAAACCTTCATTGAGTCGATACTGATTATTTCGGCACCCAGACTTTTCGCGAGAGTGAAAGCTAATTGCCCTTTGCCTGAAGCAGTAACACCAAGAATCAAAATCATACTTGCCTCTGTGACTTTTGGCCTTGCTTTTTTCGGAAGAAGGAGAATAGGAAGCGGCAGGCAACAATCAGACGTTGGGGCATGGCGGCATTACTCTGCGGCACTGGCGGATATGGCGTTTTTAAGCGCGACCACCGCTGGCGACTCAGGCATCCTCTCAAAAGCCGCATAGATCATTTTTTCAGCCTCTGTTTGTCTTCCCATTTGATAATAGACGTATCCCAGCAGGAATTGTAGTTCGGCGGCACCGCTTTCGTCCAGCCATTCCTCAACATTTGCTATCCGGCTCTCAAGCTTGTCCTTGTCACCCACCATAGCCACAAGGTCAATCTTAAATTGCGCATATTGCGGGAAAATCTCAAGCGCTCTGGCAAGGAATAGCGCACTGCTCATATATTCACCAGCTGCAAACAAAGCGTGGCTCTTGCCAGCATAGGCAAGCGGGTCGTCCGGCTTATAAATCGACGCAAGAGTGTATGCGTCCGCAGCGCGATAGAATCTGCCGCGCTTCAGGTACTCTTCCGCTGCCCACATATGTCTATTGAATTTATCCTCTGCAAAAGACGCGAAAGTTTTATATTCACCCAAAATCTCTCTCGCTCTGGCTGCCACGTCATCCCTCGAGCCTAAATCCACCCCTTTAGCCTCAGACTCTCTTTCAGAAAGTTCCTCCAAAAGAGAACCCTTCTCTTGAGAACTGACCGGCCCCCGCTTTTTTTCTTCTTTTGCGGAGGTATCACGCATTTCTTCTTGTGCCTTAGCCGTCATAAAAAGGAATTCTTCCTCATCATCTTTCCTTGCCTTATCAGCAGCTTTAACTTTCTTGGTCTGCTTCACACTGGTGGGTTGTTCAAGAACCCTCTGTATATTATTAATCTGCCACTTCATTTGCTCATAAACATCAACCTGTGCGTCCGGAACCCCAAACACATCCTCTTGCTCTTGAGAAACCTCTTCGCCCATTCCGCTTGCGGTGGACTCCAGCGCCTCTGTCTTGAGTTTATCTTGTTGCTCCTCATCCTTCTTAAGGCCCTTGAGAGAACCCGGCTCAGTTTTCGTCGGCAGCTGCAACAACTCATCTTCGACTAACAGGCTCCGCCTAAGTTCAGCTGCCTTGTCACTTACCGTTCTCAGGTCCTGAAGCAACGGCTCAATCCGGGGTTGATGCCGCTCCTCCGCTAACTTCTTATTCTCTGAAATTGTCCCCGGGCCCAAGGTCTCGATATCCTCTAAAATCACTTGCTCAAGTTCCGCCGGACTCATCGACAACGGCCTAAGTTTGATACTGGTGTAAGGCACCATCACATATTCATATTCACGAACTGGAACCTGCTCCAAACTGGGCGGTAGCAGAACAGACTTGCTGCTTGCACGATAATCAATCCTTGTACCCTCCGGCCGAAAAATGACTCTGTCGCTTGGCCCTGCAGTTGTCACCGTCTTTGTACCAGAATAATACGGCTGCGTTCCGTACGTGCTGGCACCACCAATATCTTCTGAGCCAGCCGAATACCTTAAAAAGGAATCCAATGACGATGAAGGTAAATCTGCTTCAAAGCTATACCTCGACTGATACGGCACGATACCTCGAAAGTGCCTGCCACCACGAACATTGCCGGTGACAACCAAATTTCCACTGCTATCTATCGGGTCAGGGCTGCGAACCAGCCCACCACGATAAATCCCCTCCGGAACTCTCCCCGATCCAACGCTGCTTGCAGGAGCAGTCCCGCGTCCAACAGGGCTGTTAATCCCATGGCTGCGGGCCGAGAATGCGGCCAAAAACATCAAAAATAATACTCCCATTCTTGCTTTCGCGAGAAAGCACAGGTGCGCCCGCATTCTTCTACAAGCCGACTCCCATCCCATAATAAATGACCGATTACTCATAACATTACTAAGATACTCACCCAGCTCCCACTATGTTCACACCCAAACCACATTTTATATAATCTCATACTTCGGCTTCTCCGCCCAGCTCAGCTTACTCGCCAACGTATCCCATTGAGTCCGAAGAGGATTATTCACAACAAGAAAATCATCCCTATTCCTCTCAATCCTCACCACATCATCGCTCGACAACCTGCATGAAACCTGCCCATCGATCGAAACGGTTGTTCCCTCGTTCACACGGATACCAAAAACTTCCACTCTGCTTTCGCCTTTAATAACAATTGGCCGAAAGCTCAGCGAGTGCGGACAAATCGGTGTAACAACCATTGCCTCCATCTTCGCAGACAGTATCGGCCCACCTGCCGAGAGATTGTAGGCGCTCGAGCCGGTTGGAGTACAAATTATTAACCCATCACCTACACAGCCAGCAACCGGCTGGTCGTCCACCGACATTTTCAACTCAATCATCCTAAATGGCGGCCCCGCTGTGATAAAAATATCATTGATAGCCGCAGAACAAAACTTCTCCTGACTGCCACTGACAACGCTGCAGCTCAACATCATGCGCCGCTCTATCGCCGCTTTTCCTGAGGTTATATCATCAAAGAATCTTTTGATCTCACCAACACTGAACTCCGCTAAGAATCCGAGCTTGCCAAGGTTTACACCTACCACCGGCACACTACTCTGACTTAAACTTCTTGCAGCTGAAATAATACTCCCGTCACCACCGAAAACAACAGCGAAATCAGCCTCTTTCAACACACCAACCTCACACTCCTCTATCCGACAATTCGCAATAACCTCAGCTTTGCCCTTCACAAAGCGGATAAATTCCTCGATTACCTCTGAAACTCGCCCCTTCTTTGGGTCTCCAAAAATCACCAACTTGGCCAAACCAGCTTTACTCATTCTAATCGTATTTATCAAAACCAGCAAAATGCCATAAGACGAAATTCACAAATAATTTAGAGAGCACTCGATACAATTTTATCTTTTGTGTCCTAAACCGCTTGTTCTCAGCATTTCCTTAGCCGCTTGTAATATTCTATCGGCATTTATGCCCCCATCCATAAGTTGTGCATCCCGCGAATCATGCTTTATAAGCCTCTTCGGCATACCAAGCACCGCTATAGGCCCCGTAATGCTGCCAGGCAGAGAATCTGCCACCATTTCTATTATCGCAGAGCCAAACCCGCAGGCGCTCGAATGGTCCTCTACCGTAATTATACCTTTGCCCTCGCGCAACCACTGTATAATCCTTTCATCAATAGGAGCTGCAAACCGCGCATTTATCACATCGATTTCAATCCCATCCTTGGCCAATAGTTCAGCTGCTTTAAGCGCTTCTGTAAGCACACTGCCGTAGGTGACAATTGCGATAGAGGAATTAGCGCTACTTCTAACAATGACACTTTTGCCCAACTCAAAGGCTTTAGAACAAGCGCTTCTGTCAAACTCCTGCGAAGGAATAACGTCTTTTGGATACCTTAAACAAACCGGCCTATCTTCACCCAGGGCAAATTCCAAAGCCAGCCTCATCTCAACCTCATCGGCTGGAGCTGCTAAAACTATATTAGGCATCATTCGCAGAAAGCCAATATCCATCAAGCCATGATGCGTCGGACCGTCCGCGCCAACAACACCCGCTCTGTCTATACAGAAAACAACCGGCAGATTCTGCAACGCCACCTCCTGGAATATCTGGTCAAAACTCCGCTGCAGAAATGTTGAATAGATACAGACCACAGGCTTCAAACCGCTCTTAGCCAGTCCTGCCGCAATATCAACCGCCGCACTTTCCGCTATACCAACGTCATAAAACCTGTCAGGGAACTTTTCCCTGAACTCGCCCAGACCTGTGCCATCACACATTGCAGAGGTTATCGCCACAATTCGGCTGTCCTTTTCAGCTAACTCCGACAGATGTTCGCCAAACACTTCGGTGAAGCTACGCCTACCACCTGCCGACCCGCCTGCGGCGGGTTCGCCATTACTCTTAAATGGACCTGTCGAATGAAACTTACTCGGCTCCCTGCCGGCAGGACTAAAACCCTTGCCTTTCTTGGTGTAAACATGCAGAATCGCAGGATGATTCAATTGATCCAACGCATGGAACAGCTGTATAAGAGAGTCAATGTCATATCCATCCACCGGGCCAAAATACGGAATGTTTAAACTCTCAAACATCTGACTGGCTGGCAGAACCATACGAATACTCTTCTTAATCCTCTCGATTGCCTCCTCTACCCCCTTGCCAATCGCTGGCATATGTTCCAGAATGTTCCTTGTGGTCTTGCGCAAATCCTCATAGGTCTGACTCAACCTTACTTTGGAGAAGTATTTTGCCATAGCCCCTTGAGTAGGGTCGATTGCCATCGAGTTGTCATTCAGCACAATAAGCAACTGTCTCTTGACTAACCCAAGATTATTCAACGCCTCAAAAGAAGTCCCGTTCACAATACTGGCATCACCAACAACCGCCACTATTTTATCATTCCTGCCCTGCTGCTCCTGCGGTTTCCTATCGGAAGACAGGAGCTGGAGTCCCAAAGCCATACCAATCGCTGTTGCTACCGCAGTCCCCGCGTGCCCAACGATAAACTGATCGTATATGCTTTCAGCGGGGTTAGGAAATCCGCTTATTCCATCGGCCTCCCGAAGCTGTTTGAAAACCTCCCTCCTGCCGGTTATTATCTTATGCGTGTAACATTGATGCCCCACATCCCAGAGCAGCTTGTCCCTTTTGAAATCAAACGCATAGTGCAGCGCCAGCGTCAGTTCCACAACACCAAGGTTACTGGCCAAATGTCCACCCCTTTTACTAACTGTGCTGAGAATAAACTGGCGTATCTCATCCGCCAAAGATTTCAGCTCAGCAGCTGAAAGTTTTTTCAAATCATCGGGACCGTTAATCTGTTCTAATAGCTTGCCCATCAAAAATTCTCCTGTCCCCTTGCTTCCTTTGGGAGAAAGAGAGAGGAAGGCCAGCGAGTGCAGGCGATTCTCGAAAAATACTTTAATGCTTTTATTATAACAAGTTATCCAAAAAATAACACTGGCAAAAAGTTTACTCTGTTAGAGACCCAAAGTAAAAAATCTCTAACGGGATTTAGCCGTAGGCGGTATGGCGGTGCCATACGATTGCGTAAATAAAAAAGGCTGTAAGTCTAATACTCACAGCCCCATAATAAACAACCCAAACACGTCTAAATATGACAAACTGACAACCTACCCGGAGGCGGCGGCCGGCTTTGAATGGGCCAGTGGAATTTTTTTAAAAAAACTCTTTTTCTTCTCATTTCAAGTTTACTTCGGCAGGCTCTCCTCGCTGTAGTCGCACCAGCAGGTACGAATCCGCCGCCCCGCCTTGCGTCGAAAGACGCTGGGGTAGGCAAAACCACCAATCCCAAAATGGGCTCTGCCATCCTGCGGAGGAACGTCTCTGTCCACATAATTTATCCCCCAAATCACACCCTAATCTATCGGCTGATTCCGAATCATTTTCTTAATTAAATCATCGCTTTACCCAGATTACCACAACACCCTCAAAGACCCGGACCGCCGACCTCAAGCCGCTTAATAGCACTGGGAAGGCAATTTTTGGTTGAGTGAGAAGCTTGCTCCCCCATCTATCTTGTTCTTTGGAGCAATGCCACGACCAATTGCCGCAGGATATGAGCATCTTTACCAAATGGCTCCAAAGCCGCCACCGCCCCGTCGGCAAGCCTTTTCTCCAGCCGTCTTGACTTTTCCATTCCCATCAGTGAAAGGTAAGTAACTTTCCCGGCTCTGGCATCTTTTCCGACGGTCTTTCCCAAATGTTCACTTGTAGCTGAGGCATCCAAGATATCGTCAGCTATCTGGAAGCCCAAACCTGTCTTCAGGCCATATTCACAGAGTGCATTGAGTTGGACATCATTTGCCCGGCCGCAGATAGCACCCATTGCAGCGGCGCAGCGGAATATCTTTGCAGTTTTGTTGGTGTGGATAAACTGTATAAGTTCTTTGGTGGCTGCCTGCCCTTGCCCCCGCTCCTGTCTTCCGACAGGAATAGGTGAGGACACAGGTGTGCTATTTTCTGCTTTTAAGTCGGCCATTTGTCCGGCGATCATACCGGCGGGACCGGCATCGTGTGCCAATCGGCGAATGAGCTTTACAGCGATCGCCGGGTCAGAGATTCGCTCGGCTAAGACCTCAAAGGCAAGCGTCAAAAGGGCATCACCGGTAAGGATAGCCGTGGCCTCGTCAAAAGCTTTATGGCACGTGGGCTGGCCCCGTCTGAGGTCATCGTTGTCCATCGCCGGCAAATCGTCGTGCACAAGCGAATAAGTGTGCACCATTTCAATGGCTGCTGCTGCGACCTCAGCATCGCGATTACCTGTGGCAGAGCTAGCCGAGCCGCTCACAACTTCGCAGCACCAAAGCACCAAAGCCGAGCGTATGCGCTTGCCCGGTGCTTCAAGGGTATACTTAATCGCTTCTTTCAAGTCATTATCAATTTCAACACCTGTATCTGCCTTTTTGCTTTCCCGAGAAGGCAGAGAGGTGCAGGCGTGCTGAGCAAGAAGCTTACGCAGTGTATCATTGACAATTGCGCGTTTATTCTGCAACTGAAGATTGAAATCTGAATTGACAGTCTCAACCATTTGTCTATGAACTCTCGAAAATCTTCGGCTTTGCCCCGTTAGAGACTTTTTGAGGCTCTAACGGGGTTTGTCTCCCAGCCTTAGAATTTGTATTATATCTACCCTTACGGACATTTACAGAAAATTATGAAAAGCGATCTACTGCCCCCCCTCCTTCTTCCGAAGGAAGCAACGGGGAGTCACAGAGGCAGGCAAGAGTAGGGACAAGAACGAGGGTACAGATGCAAAGCGGTTATTCCGAGACGGCATCGGGCAACAGACATCCGGCAACGACACCGGAGT
>Ga0315545_1002674_pt1 | contig 15849 bp, 13 predicted proteins | sample SalMarSW160210MG_FD_203096 | JGI IMG/M metagenome (GOLD analysis project Ga0315545, IMG submission 203096) | Salt marsh sediment microbial communities from the Plum Island Ecosystem LTER, Massachusetts, United States - Salt Marsh Sediment SW1602-10 ...
TATGTGAGCAATGCCCTCGGAATTGGAGCGAAAATTTACAAGACAGGGCTTTCTTTGGCTGAGCTTGGCCACAGGATTGAAAAAACGGAGCATGATATTTATCGATCGTTTGTCAATGCGATTGGCTTGAAAGAGTATCGACATAATTTTCCCGCTGAACGGTCCCGAATTGTCTCGGAGGTCGAGGCCGCTTGGGCGCAGGTCAAATCTATGGCCGAGCCGCTCGACGTTGTCGTGGATGATCCCGCTACAGATGCAGCCCTGTCTCGATTTAAGACGGAGAAAGTCGATGGCTATGACCTCTTTATCCTGGAATCCATGAAGAACCATGGCGTTGTCCAGCTCATCACCGACGACGGGGATTTTACCACCGTCTCAGGCATCCAGGTCTTCACCGCCAACAGAAACGTCATCATCGCAGCACGCAGCCAGGGCAGGTTGCTTACAAGATGAACGCTGCCTGTCGCTCAGACTCTTGAGAGAATGATTTGAAAAGAGACACTTTGAGAATGTGTACCTGGCCCGAAAGAGCCAACACGGAACCGCATGCTTATTTTGGTATGATAAGCTATGACATCAAGCTATGACATTGGAAATGGTGTAAGTTGTGGTTCTTGTGAAGGGGATCCAAATCTGGCGAAATATCTTGGATTTTCATGTAATAAGCCCCTCTTTAAGGAGGGCAACAGAGCCTTGGAAAACCAAGAGCAACCTTGTGAGAAAGAAAGCTCGATGCCTGAAGGTTTCTGTCTTGAAAACCAATCCAGGATGATTCGCAGGAGCCAACCTTCATTGTATAGATCAGTGGATGGGAATACGTTTTCATTAGAATCGCAACGCTTTAGAAGCTCGGCTACGATATTCAAACAGGATGGTTGGCTTTGTTCATCCAAGATCACCTCCACGTCTATCGATTCAGGATATTCCAATACAGATCGTCAAATTGAACAGGCATGATCTGATCCCGATGTTCATCTGCAATGAACTGTCTCACAAGTTCCTGGATGGATACGTATATTGACTGGCTCACGTTTTCAACCGTTACAGGCCAAAGTTCAAAATGGTCTGGATATTTCGATTTCAGGAACGCCATCATTTTAGTGTCGACAGCCGCATTCAGGTATTTTGCGACTCTTTCTGATCTTGGTTCATCTGGCCACTTACTGTAGTAGATGACGACCTTCAGCACCACGTCTAAGGTTTTGGCAACTTGACCATAGCTTGGTGGTCCGCTGTGTTTTATTATTCTCCCCTGACGCTTCTTTTCAGCCAATGACAATCCATTCATTCCCCAGATGCAAAATTCATTGTGGGTTTTTTTAAAGCGTCCGATTGATTCTGCATTTGCGATTTCAGGTAGAATAGTGACTATTTCTTCGTGGATGATTTTTTTGCTACCCTCCTTGTAAAGGCGGATCATCGCAGAAAATGTCAATCCCATGTCTGCAATATTGGAAACTCGTACATCCGCTGGATCTTTCAACTCTAGGGTTTTCACTTTGTCAGCCCCCACCAAATTTTTACGAGGTAATAAATGAAAAAGCCCGGTCAGATTGGACAATTTCCATTTTATCATAATTTGTGCGATATTTCGTTGTGTTTTTGCATAAGCGAATTGGCTTCAGCCCTTAACATTGGACATGTTATTGAGCGGGAAAGCCATTGTTTCTAAAAGTCATGATTGTAAAAAACTCTCCACAGAAACTGATCGTTCCAGATATCTCTTCACGACCTCAGGATATCAGCCAGCTCAAAAACCGGTGATATGTCTGACTTACGGCAAAGGAGGTCTCAATGCATGTGTGAAGGCCAAGGAGTATCTTGTAGTTGGACAGATTTTGGAAGCTCATCAATGCCGCCTGCCTGAGGCAAGTCTTATCCAAAAATTGTAACTGCACAGAATTCCATAGGTATTCGGGCGCAACCCTTTTGAAACTGCCAGCACCGCCAGAAAATTGTCAGCTAAGATTGACAAACTCGTAAAAAGTCGTATTCGTTGAATCTGTCATTTCGACTGCAAGGAGAAATCTATTGTTTTCATCATGTTATATTGATAAGATTTCTCGCTTCGCTCGAAATGACATGCTATTGAGACTTTTTACGAGTTCATCAAGATTCCTGAGTGTACAATTTCGCCAGCTAACGACAACGCAGTTATCACAACTTACGTTTTTCCTCAGACACTCCTCTGGGCCAAGCTTAGGGCCCGGGATGTAACCAAAAAGGCTCTTGGTGCGACTATATAGTATAGCGGGGCTAGAAAGGATTATTATTTTGGGGTCATTGGACGTGCCTGGGTAGCCGGTTAGAGACCATCAGTGTCAGAAACCAGACTGAAGTGATTGAATTGATACTACCAAAAGCATAAAGGAGAGACACATGCTGAAACTACAATTTATCCTCTGTCTTTGTATCGTTGTGGCATTAGCGGCATTTGGGCCGGGATTTGGCCCACAAACGATTGTCGCCGCCGAGGAAACAGCACCAGAACTGCCGGAAGATGTTCAAGTGCTTGCCTCGGGTCCCATACATGAGGCATTTGCTGAGGCTGTGGCATTGGATCCTGAGCCGGGAATCGTGGCGACCAAGGCACCGCCGGCCCTCATTGAGGAGATTCCGCCCAATCAGAAGCCTGAAGGAGACGTGCAGTGGATTCCCGGTTACTGGGCCTGGGATGATGAAAGGAACGAATATATCTGGGTGAGTGGGATCTGGCGAGTACCGCCGCCAGATCGGCAATGGGTACCCGGTTATTGGGACCGCCTAACACAGGGATATCAGTGGATTCCCGGTTACTGGGCCAGTGCAATGGCGAAAGAGACGGAATACCTGCCCGAGCCGCCTGAATCCGTAGAAGTTGGACCCAGCAGTAATGCCCCTTCGCCTGATTACATCTGGATTCCCGGTTGCTGGCTATGGCAACGTGGACGCTATCTCTGGCGGCCCGGCTATTGGGCCGCTGTTCACCCGGATTGGGTCTGGGTACCTGCCCATTATAACTGGACGCCGCGTGGCTATATCTTTGTGAGTGGATACTGGGACTACACCGTCATCCATCGGGGAATTTTGTTCGCGCCGGTTTTTTTCCCGCGGGTGCACCTTGGGTTGATCTTTTCGTTCTCACCCGGCTTTGTGATCGATCTGAACATCTTTGATGACGCCCTGTTTCTGCGCCCCCGGTATTGCCATTATTATTATGGTGATTATTACGCGCCCAAGTACTACAGAAGGGGGATTTATCCATGGTTTTCGCTGCATGCGAGGCGGGTTGCCTATGATCCCCTCTATGCCCATCAACGCTGGAACCATCGAAACGATCACGAATGGGAGAACCGTTTGGAGGCAAGATTTCGTGAGCGTCGCGAACACGAAGGATCACGACCTCCCCGGACCTTTGATCACCGCACAGGGCCTGACAAGGCAGGCAGATCATCAGGACCCGCATGGCCCGACTCTGTCATGCCGCTCGACCATGCCGGGAAAACCAAGGCCGGTGCCTACCGCTTCCGGCCCCTGAGCGAAAAAGAGCGGAGGGAGTTCTCGCAACGGGAAAAAGAGGTTCGCACCTATCAAAAGGAACGTCAAAGTCGAGAGACCCAACGGCAGAATATGCCGGCGCAAAAGGCTCTAAAAAAACCAGTGCCGAACAAAGAAACATTTTCCAGATCCCCGATTATGGACAAATCAAACCAAAAAGCGGATCGAAAAAAAGCCCCTCCCGCTCTGTACAAGGGGCCGAAACCGAACCCCAATGTTGAGCCCCTGGAGAGAAAATATGATTTGTCGCGCCCGTGGGACAAGTCTCAGAAGTCGGAAGATGGAGAGCAGAAGCCTGAGGTCAGGGGGGTGCGGTCAATGGACAAGGTCAAGAAATCAGGGCTCAGAGATGGGCAGTTGGAGGACAGCAGGCAGAAGTCTAATGACAGGCAACAGAGAGGGGATGACAGACGGCAGATGTGGAATGAAAGATAAAGGCTGAGGGGAAAGGGTGAGGCGTAAATAGCGAAGCGTCAAGGGTCAGTGGTGGGGTAATCCCCCTCTGTCTCTCAAAGAACAACAGTCGCAGGCTTATCCTGGCACGGCATATATTATCTCGTTCGTCCACCAGTGAACAGGTGGATTCGTCATAGGGTTTTACGGAGTCGGCGTCTTCAGCCTGATGACTTCTGAGATATTCATACAAAAAGCAAGAATATCATCCACCTCAAAAACCGGTGATATGTCTGACAATCCACGCTTGGCCATAATTGCAGATCACTGCTATAGACCTGCAATTCCCGAGATATCTAAAATCATGTGATATGATTTTCAGATCTCCAGCATCGTGAATTGGCATAATGCAATGCTAAGCCGCCTTTTTTCTGATCAAATCTGTTTGCTTCCGGGTGCCTGAAAGTGAGCCGGTAGGATATGTGGATGTCGCTGGGCTTAGATTGAGAATGGAATAAATTGAAGGCCCAAGGCAGATCGGTAAAGGCATAGGGCATCAAGCTCAAAAGGTAGCAGGTTGAGGTGATAATCGGGAGTAGAAGGGTTGGGAAGACTACCTTGCTAGACAAAACAAGCCATCCTTTTTAGGCAGGTCATTGACCCCGCCGAGGGTGAATGCACAGGTCATGTCAGCGGGTTAGCATGTCTTTGAGTTCCATTTCGTATTGCTCGAGCAGGTGTTGGGCCTGCTGTTCCAGATCGAGGGTTTTTTCATAATATGCAAGCACTTCGACCGGCTCTTTGTGAAGCCATCGCCAAGGGAGTTTGCGGTTTCTTTTGTGTGCCTTGATACTGCGTTCAAGGTATCTGATGTGTTTGGCATGTCGCTCTCTCAGAACACGGCACCGGAAGATGATCTGCTGCCGTGCGAGATCCAGCCTTGATCTGTCGATCAGGGCTCCCTTCGCCTTTTTAAGCAACCTGACTGCCTCCCCGATATTATCATGATCGAGTGCATCAAGGATCTCCTGCACGTAATATCGAGTGGGAAGGAGGCCTGTATTCTCAAGGGGTTTTCCGAGAAGCCCTTTTACTACCCTGAGCAGAGTTCCGAGACCGAGCATGGCTTATTAGGCGTGTTTGGCGCGCACACCAGCTTGCATCAGTTTTAGAAAACTCTCCCGGAGCTCTGGAAGGTCGAAGGTGAGTTCATCGATTCTCCTGAGAATGTGCTGGTAGTCATTATCAGGTTGAACGTCCATTCCCTTGAGAAGCCGAACAGTGGAATCATAGATTCTCTTGTCGATCCGAAGCAACCCGAACCCTGCTCCTATGATCTCCAGGATTCCGTTGACAACTTCAAATCCTGTAAGCTCCCGTATGGCTATATCGGCCCCGAGCCCGGCTAACGCTCCAAAAAGCGCCCCGGGAAGGCTCAGCTTTTGTTCCTTCATTGTTGTATTCCTTTCCAAGCAATGTCACCGTTGAAGGTCAATGAAAATACTCTAAGGTTCATGTACTTCTGAGGGCTTGTGGTGTTTAAAATCATGAGCGAGTTTCTCCGCGTGGCCCATCATTTCATCAATATACTTATCCTTTTCATGAAGCCTTTTTTCAAGCGCCTGTTTCTCCTGCCTGAGCCTCCTGGTCTCACTGGATGAGAACAAGGATTTCGTTTTTACCACAATCATGGTCAGCAAGACCCCGGCAAGGAATCCCAAGATGATGCCGATATAAAATAGGCTTTGAGAATCCATGGAGAACCCCTCTAATTAGCACATGACCCCCACCCTAACCCTCCCCCTTCGAGGGGAGGGTTAGGGTGGGGGTGAGAATACTCTAACGTAGATAACTATAAGATGTAAGGCCGGCTGTGTCAAACTGGTTTATGTCTCACGAAGGTTGGGGTCTTATGCCATTGATAAGGGGCTTTGCAAAGGGAGAGCATTTGGGACCTCATCTCCTCGTATCCCAGCTCCATCAGGGGCTTGAGGTGTACGATATCAGCGGTGTTATACCGGATCAGCCGTTCAAGGGCGCTCCTATCGCCTGCCAGATAAGCCCTCCAGAGCAAAACCGCATCAAACCCGTCCATGCCGTCGATATCGGAGCTGCGAGACAGATTAAAATCTCTTTCGATCGCCTTGAGGCCGCCGCGGTAGCCCAGCCTCCTCAGGAAAAAGCGCAGGTCTATATGGGCCGGGGGGAGGCTGATATCTGGAAATTGCTGCCGGATAAAGGGCAGATCGAATTGCGATCCATTAAAGGTGATCATGAGATCATAGCGGCTGATCTCCATTTCAAAGGCGTCTAGGTTGATTCCCTGTATGTAGGTCTTGACCTGCTCTCCATCATAGATGCCGATCACGGTTATCTCGTCAACCCCCCGGTAGAGTCCGCTCGTTTCAATGTCGAGGTATACCGCCCTTTGCTTGAAGGCGCCGAATATCCGCCATAGCTCTCCAGGGGAGAGCCTCTCGCGGAAAAACTGGATGTTATTCCTGTTTTCAAGGGAGGCCTCGAGGGTCCGGCGTACAAAGGTATCCCGATCAGGTGAGAGCAGCAGCTTTTTGGTGTCGAGGTAGTGATTCCAGGTGAGGATATCCTGTTGCCAGAGGTGCTGTTCGGTCTTTGGGCCGATGCCCGGGATGTGGATAAAGGTGCGTTCCAGCACGGGATTACCCTCTTTATTTCGTCTCAGAAAACCATGTCCTCTGGGCATGGATTCTTTATTGTACAATATTTCCCAGGCCGTCAAGGCCGTAGAGTGGTTCACCATGGCCCGGGTAAACGGAGTGTACCTTCAAGGGCAAGAGTTTCCGAAAGGATTCCTTGATGTTCTCGCCATCGGTGCAGAAGGTGTTCAGCTCGCCCCTGCCCCTCATGTTGAGGATCGTGTCACCTGATATAAGAATGCCTTCATCTCTATTATAGAGGCAGATGCTGTCAGGGGTGTGGCCCGGGGTCTCGATCAGGTCCCAGTGAGGCAGGTAGGGGAGTGCATGCCCTTCCTCCAGGGTGCATTCAGCAGAGTAGCGGGTTGGCAGGATGTTTCTTAAAAGGGGCAGGGGAATGGCAACCTTGTCGCTTGCAAGGGAGGCCGCGGTATTCCTGATGTGATTCTGCTCCGCCATGATTACCGGCACCAGAGCCTTGAGCCATTTGGCAGGCGGGAAGAGGGCGATCTTCTTTCTTCTTTGAAGGTAGTCCCCGACCGCGGTGACGAAGCAGACCCTTACCTCTGGGAAGAGCTGGACCATCCTGGAGATGCCGCCTACATGATCTATATGAAAGTGGGTGGCGGTCACCGTCCGAAGGGGAGGAAGGGTTCTCTGTTTCTCACGCAGGTACTGATAGATATTGTTGGCTGCGGTTGCGGTGCCCACATCAACCGCAATGAGGGAGTTTTCGTCCTCTATGAGATAGGTATTGGCATATCCGCCTTGTATGAGATGGACGGGCATGATTTTACTATCGGGTAACGTTAGAGAAGATGTTTTTGTAGATCTCTATCATGCATTCCTGATGAACTCGTAAAAAGTCCCATTTCCCCTCCCCGCTCGTGCCTTGCAGTGGCAGGCGGGCATCGAGGGAGAGGGATTTTTCGACTTTTTACGAAACCATAATTCTCAATCCCTCAATCCCTCAATCCCTCAATTCCCTCGATCAACTCATAGGCCTTGGACAGGGCATTTTTTAACTCAGAGACCGTGGTGCCGCCACCTTCTGCCATATCCTTCCTGCCTCCTCCTTTCCCGCCAACGAGGGTTGAGAGCTTACTGATAATCCGGCCCGCGTGAAACCGTTCGGTCAGATCAGCAGTGACCCTGCACAGCAGGAATACCTTACCATCGCCCCGCGCACCAAGCACGATTATGCCCGAGTTAAGCTTATCTCTCAGATGATCGCCGAATTCCCTCAGATCCCTGGGGGTATGGACCGCGATCTCCTGGCTGATCACCTTAATGCCGTTTACCTCCCTGATGGTCCCGATGAGCTCCTCGGATTGCCTGGATGCGAGCCTGGATTTGAGGGACTCAATCTCGCGCTCCTGTTCCTTCTGCTCCTTGATAACATGCTCGACCCTCGTGATGAGCTGCTCCGGAGTGGTCTTGAGCATGCTCGCTATGGTCTTGAGGTTATCCGTTTTTGCCTGTATCTCCCTGATGGCTCCTTCGCCGGTAAGGGCCTCGATCCTCCTAACCCCTGAGGAAACCGCTCCTTCGCTTATGATAAGGAAGGCCCCTATATCTCCTGTAGCGTGGACATGAGTTCCCCCGCAGAGCTCCCTGCTCAGGCCATCCCCCACGGTCACGAGCCGTACCTCGTCGCCATATCGTTCCTCAAAAAGCGCAATCGCATTCTGCTGAAATGCCTCCTCCCTCGGCATTACCTGGGTGGTGACCGGAAGATTCCTCTGGATGGTGAGGTTCACGAGCATCTCGACTTCTTGCAATCTCTCGCTGGGTATGTGGGCGAAATGGGTGAAGTCGAACCTCATCCTGTCAGGGCCCACGTGGGAGCCCGCCTGTTTCACATGCTCTCCCAGGGTCTCCCTCAACGCGGCCTGAAGCAGGTGGGTTGCCGTGTGATTATGGGCGGTATTGGTTCTCCTTCGTTCATCAACGGCAGCCTCGACCGCATCTCCAACGGAGATTATTCCCTCGATGATCGTTGCCTTGTGCACAACCAGATTGGTGAGATATTTGACCGTGTCGGCGACCTCAAGGCTCGCGTTCTCATTGCCGATCCATCCCGTATCACCCACCTGGCCGCCTGCCTCGCTGTAGAAGGGGCTTTGATCGAGAATAACCTCTATCTCATCTCCTTTATGGGCTGAATCCACCTCATGGCCATCCCTGAGTAATGAGAGAACCTTCGCCCGTGCCGTGAGGCTTTCATAGCCCAGAAATTCCGTGCCGATGCCTCTTGCCTCAAGCCGTATGTAGACCTCCGGCACCTGCTCTTCGCCGCTTCCCCTCCAGCTTCTCTGAGAGGCGGCTCTCTGCTCGGCCATGGCCTGCTCGAATCCCCCCAGGTCCACTCTGAGGCCTTCGTCCCGAGCAATATCCTGGACGAGGTCAGGTGGAAACCCGAAGGTGTCATAGAGCCTGAACACCAGTTCGCCCGGGATGGTGTGCTCATCCCTGGCGTGCAATTCATCAAGGCCCTCCCTCAAGAGGGAGAGGCCGTGGAAGAGGGTGCCTGCGAACCGCTTTTCCTCGTTTATCATCACCTCATCGATAAATTTCCTCGATTGGATGAGCTCCGGATAGGTGCTTCCCATCTCATCGACGACCCTGTCTGTGAGACGATGAAGGAAGGGCTTGTCCAATCCGAGCATGTGGCCGTACCGTATGGCCCGGCGAATGATCCTCCTGAGCACGTAGCCCCTGCCCTCGTTGGAAGGCATGATCCCGTCGGCAATCAGAAACGCCGCGGCCCTGCTGTGATCGGCAATCACCTTGAAGGAGGTATCGCTTTTCGTATCCTTGCCGTACCGGATGCCTGCCAGTTCCTCGGTGAGCCTGATGATCTCCGAGAAGAGATCTGTTTCGTAGTTGGAATGGACCCCCTGCATGACCGCTGCCAATCTCTCAAGGCCCATGCCGGTGTCGATATTCTTGCTTGCTAAGGGGGTCAGCGTGCTGTCTGGGGCTCTGTCGAATTGGGTGAAGACCAGGTTCCATAGCTCGAGGTACCGATCGCACTCACAGCCAACCTGACAATCCGGCTTACCGCATCCGACTTCAGGGCCTTGATCGAAGTAGATCTCCGAGCAGGGGCCACATGGTCCGGTTTCACCCATGGCCCAGAAATTTTCCTCCTCGCCAAACCGGACGATCTTCTCGGCGGGTACCCCGATCCTTTCATTCCATATCTTGTACGCCTCATCGTCATCGGTGTAGATGGAGACCCACAGCCTTTCCGCAGGTAGGCCGTAGCCGATGGTCAGCAGCTCCCAGGCCATCTCAATAGCCCCCTCTTTGAAGTAATCGCCGAATGAGAAGTTTCCCAGCATCTCGAAGAAAGTATGATGCCGGTTGGTGTGGCCCACCTCATCGAGGTCGTTGTGTTTTCCTCCAGCCCTCACGCATTTCTGGCAACTCGTAGCTCTCGTGTAGGGCCTCTTCTCAAGGCCGAGAAAGAGGTTCTTGAAGGGAACCATGCCGGCATTGGTGAAAAGCAGCGTTGGGTCATCCTTCGGGATCAACGAAGCGCTCATCACGATCTCATGGCCGTGTTTCCTGAAGTGCTGTATGAATGTATCTCTAATCTCCCTGCTATCCATAGGCTATTCCCATGTCTATTGTGTCTATAGCGTTTAACCCAACGAACCCAACGAACCCAACAAACTCAATAAACGGTATTTACTCGTTCTCCTCATGGGGCGTATCGGCTTTTTCTCGCATGCCGAGCTTTTCCCTCACCCTGCGGGTAATCTCGCTCATAATATCCTTATGCTCGGCCAGGAACCTCCTGACATTCTCCCTGCCCTGACCGATCCTCTCCTCGTTAAAGGAATACCAGGCGCCGGATTTCTCAATAACATCGAGATCCACTCCGAGATCGAGCAGGTCACCTTCCTTTGATATCCCCGTGCCGTAGATGATGTCGAACTCGGCCGTTCGAAAGGGAGGGGCAACCTTGTTTTTCACTACCTTCACCCTGGTCCTGTTCCCGATTGCCTGGTCCCCTTCTTGTATAGAGGCGATTCTGCGTATGTCAAGGCGCTGGGTTGCGTAAAACTTGAGCGCATTCCCGCCTGAGGTAGTCTCAGGGTTTCCGAAAAATACGCCCACCCTCATCCTGATCTGGTTCGTAAAGATCACGCACGTCATCGATCTGTTAATGGTGGCAGCCAGTTTCCTCAGGGCCTTGGACATCAGTCGAGCCTGGAGTCCCACCTGCTGGTCTCCCATCTCCCCCTCAATCTCAGCCCGTGGGACAAGTGCCGCAACAGAGTCGATCACCAGGACATCCATGGCACCGCTTCTGACCAGGATCTCGGCGATATCCAGGGCCTGCTCGCCGCTGTCGGGCTGAGAGACGAGCAGCTCGTCAACGTTCACGCCCAATCTCCTGGCATAGGCGAGATCAAGGGCATGCTCGGCGTCGATAAATGCAGCCATTCCATCCCGTGCCTGGGCCTCTGCGATGATGTGGAGGGCCAGGGTAGTTTTTCCCGAGGCCTCCGGCCCGAATATCTCAACCACCCTTCCCCTTGGCACGCCACCGATACCAAGGGCATGATCCAGGGCGAGCGATCCTGTCGAGATTACCGGTATATCTACCACTGCCCCGTCGTGTCCTATCTTCATGATAGAGCCCTTTCCAAACTGCTTTTCGATCTGGCTGATCGCGAGGACCACCGACTTTTCCTTTTCTTTATCTATTGCCATGATAATCCCCCTTGTAACAAAACCGTAACTACGTATGGAGCCACTAAGACACAAAGTATAGATATAGTTTACTCCCTGTCTGAAAAAGAAAAAAGCCTTGCAAGAAAGGCATAAAAAAATATTTTTTTATTCTTGGTGCCTTTGTGTCTTAGTGGCTAAGTAAATACCCAAAGACCTTGTTATTCCATTTTTAATGGCCATGAAGCCATTTTCGTATACACCGGACCGCTGGACTTAAGGTCGCTCTTGAAGAGAACGAGTTCATCGAGCGAGCATAGCTCACTGGTTATATCATGGTACCGGTCGAGGACCCGTTTGAGCTCTTCATCGTCATCCAGCCGATCCTTGAAACGGCCAAGCGTGAGATGGGCTTGAAAGGGCCTTTTTTCCTCCTGGATGCCAAATACCGTGAGCGCCTCCTGGAGTTCATCCCTCAGCCTCGACAATCCCTCGATGTCTCCATCAAGGCCGATCCAGAGAACCCGCGGTTTCCTGAAGTTGGGGAATACGCCCACCCCGCTGAGCCTTGCCGTAAACCCCGTAAAAGCCCTTACCACGGAGCCTACGGTTTCCTTCAGATCTTCTACTACGTTTTCCTCTATCGATCCAAGGAAAACGATCGTGAGGTGGATATTTTCCACTCGTACCCACCGTGCCGGCAGTCTTGATTTCCTCAACTCCCTGGAGAGCTCCCCGATCCGCTCTCGAATCTCCGGGGGTAGTTCAAATGCCAGGAATGAACGGATACCCATAGAGATATCTCCTCACCCAATCAAGGGCCATTTCAGATGTATGTAATTTGACCTTGTCCCTGTCTCCTGAAAAGCGATAGCGGGCGGAGCATGTCTGCTCTTCGGCTGAAAGACCGATATATACAGTGCCCACCGGTTTGTCATCGGTTCCTCCCTCAGGCCCGGCAATCCCTGTGACCGCAAGCCCTATATCGGTGTGAGCGGTCTCCTTGATCCCCTCTGCCATCTCCCGAACTGTCTCATCGCTCACTGCGCCATGTATTGTGAGGGTTTCCTGTTTTACCCCCAGCATCTCAACCTTTGATCTATTGCTGTATACGGTAGCACCCCTGTCAAAGTAAACCGAGCTTCCCGGTATGGAGGTTATCCTGTGTCCGATGAGGCCGCCTGTGCACGATTCGGCTACCGATAGGGTCATCCTCCGCTCTTTGAGCGCCTCTCCCACGACGGCCTCCATGGTTTGCTCATCCGATGCAAAGACATAGGGCCCCAGGAGATGCCGTATTTTTTCCTCCGCCCTCTGTAGTTCCCTGTCAATCTGAACATCCTCCTTGCCTCGAACCGTAACGGTGATATGGTTCTCGGGGAAGGAGGGATAGAAACCGAAGATCACCGTATTCAGTTTCTCGCTCAGCCCTTTAAAGACATCCGCTATATGGGATTCGCTCATCCCGTAGACCTTTAGCACTCTGTGTCGAGGGATCGCGCTGGGCCTGTGTTTCTGGAGGAGATCGGGAATAACGGCCCTGTTCATGAGTTCCCTCATCTGCTCAGGCACACCTGGCAGGAAGTAGAGGTGACGATCGCCTCGAGAGATCGAAAACCCACACATCTCTCTGTTGGGGTCCAAGATCTTGGCACCCTTGGGTAGCCATGCCAACTTCTCAAGAGATGGGGACCAGGGGATGCTTAACCGAGCTATGCTATCCCTTATATGGGCGAGAAGGTCTTGATCGAGCACAAGAGGCCTCCTGAAGACGCGGGTTACGGCCTCGGTGGTTCGGTCGTCCTCGGTGGGTCCCAATCCGCCCGTTACGATAACAACCTGGGATTTTTTCACCGCTGCCCTCAAGGCAGAGGCTATGGAAGGGTAGTTGTCACCGACTGTCTTTATTTCACTGACCGGGATCCCGCAGGAAAGAAGACAGCCCGAGGCATACCAGCCATTAAGGTCTCTGGTCTTGCCCGAAATCAGTTCATCGCCGATGATGATGATCTCCGTGGACATGGTTTCTTCCGCGTTACGCGTGAAAAGCACGGTAACTATTTATGCAATAGGGACAAAAAGGTTGAATGCGGAATCGGTTCGCTGAACAGAGAGCCCTCAATTCCCACATCGTTCGCTCGTTCTGCCCATCAAGGGATTATATATACAATCACCCCTACACATACAAGGGCGTACACGCCGGCAAGGAGGTCGTCGAGGACGATCCCAAGACCGCCTCTCGTGATTCCCTCTATTTTCTTTATTGGAGGGGGCTTTAGGACATCAAAGAACCGGAATAGACAGAAACCCGCTCCCAGGGTGAGCCATGCGAAAGGGAAAAAGATAGTGGCAAGCAAAAACCCGGCAACCTCATCAATAACTATCTCCCTCGCATCACCCCTCCCCAGGATACTTTGTGCCCTCCATGATGACCAGATTGCCACACCAACGATTATTGCTATGGAGATGATCTTGCACCAGGTACCCAGCGCCACGATAATGAAATACAGCGGCACTGCCCCCAATGTGCCGAAGGTGCCGGGCATTCTGGGCAACAGGCCTGCGCCGAACCAGATGGACAGAACCAGGGCAACCTTGTCCGCAGGGTGAACCCTTTTGAAGGCCTTTAGCGTTTCTACGCTATCAGATTGAGCCAGAGACATCAAGCAAGAACCTATGTTACAGGGTTAGTTTGAGCTCCCTTGATTTCACAGGGGATGGTGGAACACTCGTAGTGTTATCAGAACAACGGTTCACAAGTCAAAGCTTGTTCCCCGGGTATGTGCAATTCTGCCCTGAGGCCTTTTTCGCTACGAATGATCGTCAGGCCTACCGGTTTTCCTGGGCTTGGTTCTTCACCAGGGCTCGAAACTGCTTGAGAAGGAGCGGGTGGTATAGTTCTCCTGCCTTACGATCCATCCAATTGATTGCCTCAGTCATGGACAGGGCCTTTCGCTTCGGGCGGTTCCTCCGGAGGTTATCGTAGGAATTGGTGATAAAGGTTATCATGCTCGCCATATTGAGCTGCCTGGGGCTTTCCTGCTTTGGGTAGCCCCCACCGTTATACTGGAGATGGTGCTCATAGGCGACAATAGGCACGAGATCGGGCATTCCCGCTGAAGACAACAATATTTCAGCACCGCGAATGGGGTGCTCATACTGGAGTTTCTTCTCGTCCAGGGTAAGGGTCGAGGTCTTGGTCAGTGATATCGAGGGGGATGAGTGGAGACCGATATCGTGGAGCAGGCCGGCGAGGCCCGTCTCTAGAATGGTTGCCTCCTTGAGCTCGAGCATCCGGGAGATCCCCATGGACAAGGCCGAGACGTTAATGGCGTGCACATAGGGGTCGGGATCGCTGCTTCTCAGGAGAATGAGCTTTGTAAGGGACATGTCCCCGGTTGCCGCCATCCTGTAGATGGTCTCCGTGGTCTCCTTTGCCATGGTTACCTTGGCCTCGGAGAGAGACCCCTCAAGATCCGTGAACATATCCTTGAGCTGCCCGGTGAAGGAAAGAGCGGATTGACCGGCAGTCTGGAGGGCACTGGCGATCTCCTCGTGAGAGAGCTGAGCCCCGGTATCGTAAGGGAGGCTTCCGGCAAGCATATGGGGCAGCGTCTCCTGGTTTTTGGAGATGATCAGATCTGCATCGCTGGGATTCTTCAAGAGGGGAAGCAAGAGCTTTAAGAAGTGAATGAGCTCCTTCTTGCTGATGCCGCGGCGAAAGGTGATCCGCTGGAGCTTCATGTCCTTCATGCGCTTAATAAACTGTGCGAGGGTGTTGCTCAGCTCTGGGAGAGGTGTATTCTCCACAACTATCTCCCCGCCGATAAATATGAGAGATAGCGTGGATCGCTGTTCCAGGAATTTACTCGCCCGTTGCAAGAAGCCGCTCACCTTTTTCTCGGTTTCGGGGTGATCCTCGGGATAGAGGGAAAGGGCGCGAAGGCTCCCCACGAAACTCACGCAGAGGTCCCGGTAGAACTTATAGAGCGTTTCATCTTTAGCCTGTGCGGCCATGACTATCCCCTCTCGCATTATAGAAGTTCCCGGCAGAGCTTTTTAAGCTCTCCCGGCCCTTTATCTGCAACCTGTTGCAGGGCCTCTCGTGCCTCATCCGTGCCGATTTCTGCCAGGGCCTTGACAGCGGCGATTTGCTGTTCTTTCAGCTTTTTGGTTTTAAAAACCCTTTTACGCAGTGCTATCTCAATTAAACGAGGCACCATACGTTCTGCATGAAGATGCCCGATGACGGCGGTCGCCTTAAGGCGAATACCGTCGTCCTTATGGTCCAACAGTTTCTCCACAAAAGGGGCCAGTTTGAGATCTTTGGATATCGCGGCCAGTTTGAGAAGCCGGGGGAGCATGCGGTCCGGGGCCCCCCGCAATCTGGTGCTTAAAAGGTTGCCGAGGACTGGACCCAGTGTCGCCAAGGTGGTCGTGATCCATTGTATTCGAGGGCTGTCATCGTCTTTTGCCTCACCCAGGAGGTCTATGAGAAGCGATCCTGACTTGTCCTGATAGAGTTGGCAGATGGCATCGATGACCGAGGTCTCGCTTG
>Ga0315545_1002681_pt1 | contig 15819 bp, 20 predicted proteins | sample SalMarSW160210MG_FD_203096 | JGI IMG/M metagenome (GOLD analysis project Ga0315545, IMG submission 203096) | Salt marsh sediment microbial communities from the Plum Island Ecosystem LTER, Massachusetts, United States - Salt Marsh Sediment SW1602-10 ...
AACATAGGTTCCAACTGTTTAATTTGTTTGGCGTCCATTCCGTATCTCCTTTCAGAATAATAGGTTCTGAAAGAAGACATCGGCTAACCGCCTAAAAATCTTGAGCTAAAATGGCGTTGTAGTACTATGATTGCATTGCCTGGGCCTGTTTGAGGCAGGCCCAGGTAACGGCCTCAACTCTTCTACAATGGCGATGGTCTTTTTAGCTATCAATGATTTTGTCGAATGCGGCAACTTTATCCACTTGTTGCAGCGTGTCATTATTTGAACGGTTGATTTGTCAGCACCGATAGCAGCAGAGGTGTTGGCGATTATCATATCAAGGTTCTTTTCTTTCATCTTCTTTTCAGCACGGCTTCGGACAGCTTTGTCTTCAAGGGCAAAACCGACAACGATTTGATTTTTGCTTTTATGTTGTCCCGCCCATTTCAAGATGTCGGCTGTCGGTTTCAATTTGATAGTTATATGTTTGCCGGTCTTTTTGATTTTGGTTTTAGCCAGCTGGGTAGGGGTGTAATCGGCCGCAGCCGCTGCCATAATCAGACAATCGCACTTCTCAAAATGCTTCTTGACCGCATCGAACATCTGGGCGGTGGTTTCAACTTTTACGAGTTTCACCTCGCTCGGTGGCCTTTGGGCGGTTGGCGCGGTTATGAGGGTTACTTTATGCCCGGCCTTGAGCGCCGCATGGGCAAGGGCGTAACCCATCCTGCCGCTGCTTGCGTTGGAGATAAAGCGGACCGGGTCAATGTATTCACGAGTGCCGCCTGCTGTGATAAGGATGTGCATTTTAAACCACAGATTACCCGGCGCAGCCTCGGGCTTCGCCCTTGGCCGCAACCAAAAAGTTCTTTCTGTAAAAATATCTCATAACTTCTTGTAAATAATGATATTACAATAAGTCATAACAAAAAACACACATAAAAAACAAGGAGTTGAAAGATTGTAGTACAGATAAAACCCCCGTTAAAACAGGGGGACTAAATAGCAACAAAAGTTATTCTGTCTTTTTTGGTTTGACTTCGGCGGCGATTTTTTCGATCGCTTCCAAAATGTCCTGCGTCTCTGACATTCTGCCGATGCCTTCAACTCCGCTGGCGAGTCGGCCCTCGACAGGGCCTATCAACTGAAAACCCATTTCTTTGACCGTCCTGACATTGCGCTGCACGGCCGGATTATTCCACATATTATTGTTCATCGCAGGAGCCAAAAGTGCCGCCTCTGATTTAATCAGCCGCCAGGCCGCACAAAGAACCGTACTAAGTAAATCATCGCAGATACCGTTTGCTATTTTTCCGATGATATTGGCCGTTGCAGGTGCCACTACAACAATATCGGCCCGATCAACCAACTCAATATGGCCGATTTTATATTCATCGGGCATACTCCACAGGCTCGTAAAAACGGCTGAGCAGGTAACCGCCTCGAAGCTTTTTGGGCCAACGAGGCGGCAGGCGTTTTCGGTCATTACGGTATTTATCCTTGCACCGGCAGCGGTCAACTTGCCGGCTAAATCGACCACCTTGTATGCAGCGATTCCACCGCTGACACCTAACAGAATATTCAGATTCTCAAGCATCTCGTATCTCGTTTTACCCCGTTAGAAATTTCCCCTTTTTGTTCCGCATCTTTATCATTTCTGGAATTTCTAACAGGTTTTTTCCGCCGATGCGTATCGGAGAGCTGATTTGTCCCTAATTTTCCTTCGTTCTCTCTGAGGCCTTTGCGGGCAATCCGTCATCGACGGTGATTTTGTCCTGCAGGATCTCCTGAATAACAATTTCGAGCATCGTTTTGTCTGCGGCATTCTCAATCAACGGCCTGGCACCCTGCAAAAGCTCGCCCAATCGTTTTTGAATCAGCGCCGTCAATTTGAATCTACCGCCAACTTTGTTAACTATCTCTTCACTCTTGAGCTCTTCTATCATCTTTTACCTCATATCCGAGTTCGGGCTCCATCTTGAAATACGCTGCAAAATGTGAACCTTCCCAAACTTCCTTCGTCGCGTTTGTGGTCAGCCTCCTGCTTTACGGTTCGTGGTTTATCGCTCGTACCAACACCAGCGGGTTACGCCTCACTGCTCGAATCCTCGATTATTTGCACACACTCGTCCACTGCCTGCTGCAAATCCTCATTTATAACCATATGTTTATAATATTGCCAGGCCACGGCGATTTCATTGCTTGCCCCGCTAAGTCTTTCTTCAGCGGCATCAGCGGCTTCTCTGCCCCTGTTGTCCATACGTTCTACAAGGTCTTTTTCGGTCGGCGGTAAAATAAAAATCATCACCGCATCAGGGAAAATTACTCTGGCTTGTTTGGCACCTTGAACGTCGATTTCAAGAATAACGGTCTTACCGGCCCGCACAGCTTCTTCAACCTTGTCTTTCGGCGTCCCATATAGATGACCGAACACCTCAGCATGTTCCAACAACAGGCCCTTATTGATTCGCTCTTGAAACTCCTGTTCTGATATAAACCAATAATCCTGGCCGTCAACTTCAGCTTCGCTCTTCGGCCGGGTAGTAACCGAAATGCTGAGATAAATATTATCCAGCCGTTTAACCACCTCTTCGCAGATAGTGCTCTTGCCAACACCGGATGGGCCGCTCACTATCACCACTTTGCCTTTTCTGTTCCCAATGTCGTTCATTCCAGTTCCAGTTCAAACTTGCGAGGCCCTTTACGTTCTGCATCCTTTCTACTCTACATTCTGAACCTGTTCCTTAATCCGGTCTATTCGGCATTTTATATCTACCACACAGCGGATAATCTCAGTATCGGAGGCCTTGCTGGCAATGGTGTTTGCTTCTCTGAGCATCTCCTGGCTGATGAAGTCTAACCTGCGTCCGGCCTGGTCATTAGCCTGACAGCATTGAACAAATTGCTGCAGATGTGAATCTAGCCGAGCAATCTCCTCGGATATATCCGACCTGTCTGCAAAAACTGCAACTTCTCTGGCAAGGGTTTCTTCATCCAATGTCAGTCTTGCCTGTGCAAGCAGCTCATCGACTCTTTGCTTTAGTTTTTTTGCGTACTGTTTGAGAACTACATCGCACCGAGCCTGTATTTTCTGCAGGTTTTTTTGTATGGCCACGCATTGTTTTTTCAAATCATCATGGAGCAGCTTTCCTTCGGCGGCTCTCATTTTTTTGACCTTATCTATGGCCTGCTGACTTATTTGGCAAACCAGCTTTTTGATTTTCTCGGCCTCCTGTTTATCAGGGGATGCCGGCTGAATGATACCGGGCAGGTTCAACAAATTACCTACATCAACGGTCCCCTTAACAGAAGCCGACGACCCGGCCCGGCTCAATTTTTCCACAACCGCCCGCAGGGCTGACTCGTTAATATCAAAGAGCGCGTTGGCCGAGGTATCCTTGAGCCGAAGCACGTAATTTACCGTCCCGCGCGACATATTCTTTCGCAGAAGTTTTTCAATATCTTCTTCCAGAAACGCCGCTAATTCCGGCAACCTTACAATCGTCTTTAAATAGCGATTGTTAAGGGTCTTGATTTCAACGACGTAACTTACGCCGTTAACTTCACCCTGCGCCTCGCCATAGCCGGTCATACTATTTATCATAACGTTACGCTTTCAAGCCGAATTCGGCCGTGCACACAACCATTATATGTGCACCTTGAAACAATCTCCTCATTAACTACCGGGCGAATTCACATCAATACCGCCATTAGCATCACTTGTCGTATCCTCGATGCCGACGGACGGTGGTAGCTGCTCCGGGCTTGTCAGCGGCTGCTGCTGAGCCGGCTGGTCCGCTCCATAACCACTGTCACTCGGTTTGTAGAACCTGGCCATCACCACTGCAAGGGTCAGAAATATACCCACCAAGACTATTGTTACCCAGGTCAGGAAGTCACCAGTTTTGGAACCCAGAATCCCGCCGGCCATGCCGCCGCCGAACGCCGCACTTAAACCACCACCTCTGCCCTTCTGAACCAAAATGATTAAAATCAGCGCCACGCAGCAAATAATGAACAAGTATGCGACTACCGTCAAAATGAAACTTGCCGCCAACAATGGAAAAACAGTCATATTCGTTACCCTTTCAATTATATTACCGCCTGAATTATTGCGAGAAAATCATCTGCCTTCAAACTTGCCCCGCCGACCAGCAGGCCGTCGATATCAGGCTGGCCCATCAACTCTGCGGTGTTGTTGGGCTTTACCGAGCCGCCATAGAGAATACGAATTCCCTCAGCCAACTGGTCATCATACATCTGGCCCAACAGCTTTCGTATAAAATCGTGCACTTCCTGGGCCTGCTGCGGTGTCGCCGTCAGGCCTGTCCCGATGGCCCAGACCGGCTCATACGCTATGGTTACCGCTGAGACCTTTTCGGCACTCAGGCCAGCCAGCCCGCTTTTTATTTGCCGAGTTAACACCCCATTTGTTTGAGAGGCTTCCCGCTCGGCGAGCAGCTCGCCTACACATAATATCGGCAAAAGTCCACCCGCAATTGAAGCAGTAACTTTTTTATTTATCAGCTCATCAGTCTCACCGATTACGTGTCGGCGTTCCGAATGGCCGCAGAGACAATACGTGCAGCCGATATCCTTCAGCATCGACGAACTTATCTCACCTGTAAAAGCACCCTTGGATTCAAAGTAAACATCCTGGGCACCGATACCAACGTTCGATGCGCTAAGGGCTTTGGCCACAGCCTGCAGATAAACAAAGGGAGGACAAACCGCCACAGTTAACCTTCCGCTCGCCGCTACCTCCATTGCCCCGGAAGCAACACGCTCAGCCAGATCTACGCTGGTGTAACTATCGGTGTTCATTTTCCAGTTACCTGCCACAAACGGCTTTCTCATAAGACTCTCCTATGTTATCCGTGACTAAGGCCTCAGCAAAATCGAGGTTAGGCATACTTAGGAAAGAAAAAATTGTTTTTTAATTTTTTCTTTTCAAACAGCACGTTGTTGTGTAATAAAAAGTTAGCTGATTATTCAAGAAAATCGAAAACCTGATTTTCTTAAATAATATATGCCTAACCTCAATTTTGCAAAACTCCGGTTTTAGTTTTTAGTTCAACAATGAACCATCTACCCGACTAAAGCAGCTCCGTCGCTCTCGGAAAACTGCCCAATATCGAAAGCTGCAAACAATGCTTCCGCGCTTCATCTATTCCCTCCCGGACGTTCTTGTCCGTTCTGTGCCCCAAAAAGTCCACGAAGAAATAGTACTCCCATTCCCTTTTTCTGCTGGGCCTGGACTCGATATTTGTCAAATTGATACCGTATCGCTTGAAAACATCGAGCACATCGGCCAAGGCGCCGGCTTTATGAGCGGTGCTGAATAATATAGCTGTCTTATCTTCGCCGGTCGGCCTTGCGTCTTCTCGGCTGATTACCAAAAATCTGGTTATATTGTTGGCAATATCCTCGATATTCTCGCAGATGATTCGCAGTCCATATAATTCCGCAGCTACATTGGAGCCAATCGCAGCGGCCCTCGGCTCATCGGCTGCAATTTGTGCCGCCTTGGCGGTGGAAGCTACGGAGACAGTTTGTGCCTCCTTAAAGGTGGCACTTAGCCAGTTTCGGCACTGGGCGAAAACTTCCGGCTTCGAGTAAATCTTCTCGATTTCTTCCAACGGACAATTGCCCAAAAGACTATGATGGATTGACATCAGGACCTCAGCACAGACCTTCACATTCGACTCAATCAGGGCATCAAGCGTCTCTATTACGCCACCGCCCATAGTATTCTCTACCGGCGCAAGGCCCAGGTCGCAATGACCTTTGCTCACTTCATCAAAGATACTTGTGATATCCGCCAACGGTTCATATTCGACACTCTGGCCGAATTTGAGCATCGCTGCAGTATGACTGAAACTGCCGCCGGGGCCAAGATAGCCGATTCGCAACGGCCTTTCCAAAACAAATGACCCACTCATCAACTCGCGCCAAATAGCCACCAGACACCTGTCCGGCAGCGGGCCTTTATTGGCCTCGGCAATCCTGGCAAACACCTCTTTTTCACGGTCCGGCGAATAAACCGGTTTGTCGGTCCTGGTCTTTAGCTTTCCTATCTCCACCACAACGCGCGCACGCTCATTGAGCAGCTTGACAAGCTGATGGTCAAGTTCGTCTATTTTCTTTCTCAGCTCTTCGAGAGACATAAATTAAAAACAAAAAATCAAAAATAAAAAGCTGTTAGCAAATCTTGGCTGCTATCCGCTATTTCTGTAAAAACTAATATATTTAACAGAATTTTACTCTTGCGTCAATGAATTTGGCACATTAGAAAATATTTAGGCGCGCAATTCAGGTAAAAAAATGCAAAAAGTGATAAAATATGTGATTTTTAAGACCAAATGGGGCTATTTTGGCCTTGCCGGCACCGAATATGCCCTTTGCCGGACCCAACTGCCCGGGCCGAAACCCGAAAAAATCAAATCAATGCTTCTAAAAAATTTCCACAACCCGCAACTCGACAAAACCTTTTTAAGAACACTTCAGGAACAGATAACCGCCTATTTTGAAGGTGCGTACATAAATTTTAGCCGGGATATCCCTCTGGTCCTTGACAGATTTAGTTCGTTCGGCATCTCGGTTTTAACCGCCTGCAGGGCCATAGAATTCGGCCAAACAATAAGCTATTCTGGCTTAGCGAAAAGATCAGGCCGACCCAACGCAAGCCGGGCAGTCGGCAGCGCTCTTGCCAAAAATCCACTGCCGTTGATTATCCCCTGCCACCGTGTAATCCGAAGCAATGGCAAACTCGGCGGCTTCTCCGCCCCCGGAGGAATAACACTCAAAAGAAAGATGATTGAGCTTGAGCATAAAACCCTTAGGTTCTGAACCTGCTGCATATCTATATTTCAACTCTCTCTTCTCATCAAAAAAATTTTTTATAAATTTATCATTTTTCGTTGATAATTCAACGTTTATCATTTATAATTCAACGAAATATAGTTGAAATCGGAAAATTTTAGAAAGGAGCAATAGTATTATGAATGAATTCATTGAGAAGAACAGGCAGTTGTTAAGGTTTTATTGTTTAGCAGCGCGAATCTTTGGATGGGTACTCATATGCGGAGGCACTATATGGTTTTTGCTGTTTGTGCTCGTTACCTTAGCTGTGAGTGATGCAGCAGGTACGATAGGCTGGCCATATACCTCAGAGAATTTTATATATGCCTCTACATCGTTTGTTTTCGAGTTTGTTCTGCCCGGGCTGATTGCACTTTTAGTAGCACAGCTTATCAGATACATGCTTGAAAATGAATATACGCCGGGTTGGATTCTGCGATATGGTGACAAAGTCCTCTATGTGTATGCGGCACTTCTGACAGGACAAAATGTTTTGATATATTACATTTTGCACGTTGTCCTATTTGAAAGAAACAGTCCGGGGCGTTTGCTCCTCGTTCAACCTTTAGTGGTGCCGTTAGCAACAAAGATACTGATTTTAATTGGATTGGGGCAGATACTCCGCCGGATTCTGCTCGTCATTGAAGAGTCAAAAACGCTGGTCTAAAAGGAGGTTCGCAAATGATTAACGTTCGACTGGATTATGTGCTTTTGGACAAGCGGATGAAGCTAAAAGATTTAGCAGAGGCGACAGGTCTGGCGGTAAACAACCTTTCCATTCTTAAAACCAACAAGGCCCGCGCAATTCGCTTTTCAACTTTAAACAGCTTATGCAAAGCATTGAGCTGCGCGCCGGGAGATTTGATTGAGTATGTCCCGGATGAGGATAAGAATTCTTAAATTTATTCCAGATGCACAACGCCGGTTCGCTGGTCCGCCTCAAGGCTGGCCTTCTTGATAATATCGTAGAGTTCACGGGACCTGTGTATCTTTTCAAACTCAAACTTCGGGTCCGTCTTGTCGGTCGTTATTAGCCCCACAGTACCGATGCCGAAAATACAGTCGAGCACGCTCCTGCGCATCTTCAGGTCGATCACCCTAAACATATCTATATTATCAACCCTTCTGTCGAGGATACCCCGGCTCCATTCAATTCTATCAGGCGAAACTTCGTAGCGGGTCACTTTGAGCCTGACAACTTTTATCACAAGAATAAGCACTACAATCAAGCCAAGCCCAAAGCCTGCGATAATCCTGTACCCGCCAACTGTCCAGCTTTGGCTTTCGGTAAGTCCCAAACCTAACAGGTCATTAATGAAGCTCTCGAGGGGCAGCCTTACCAAAAGGCCCGCCAGAACAATAAAGAACAAGCCCTTGACCATCGCCGGGGCCATCCCCCACAGAGAAGGCCTGGCTACAAACAGGACGTTATCGTTTGTTTCTTCGTCCTCGGATGACTGCGAATCCGACTCCGGGTCCGCCTCCAGGGCCTTTGCCTTGTCACTGTTGAGAAATTCCCCACAAAATCGGCACTTTATCGCTTTGGCCTGTATAGTCTCAGCACAAAAGGGGCATTGCTTTGTCTTGAAATTAGTGAATATCATTAACTGTATATCGGAAATACACCAGAATTTGAGCAATAGATTCTTCGTCTATCACTTTCGAAGGCTCGAACTGAGAGATTTGTTAGTTTCGTTTGAACACAAACCAAGAACAGAGATTTACGCCGAGATTTCCACAAAAACAGCTCCCCCCCAAATCATTTTAACATCTTACCACCTGTGGATTTACAAGAAATTCCAGCCTTTTGTCAGCTGAAAAGATAAAATCTTTTACAAAAAATGTAAAATACACTTGACAAAATGTAAAGTTTACTATACATTTGCAAACATAGATAGGCCTAAAAGTACAAGAGGTTAAAAGCATTAGCTGGCATGCTGCACTACGAAATGCCTGGAAAAGCATTAAGCGCAGATGGGGAGGCACAAAATATAAGAGGCGAAGAGCATAAGCTGCGATACAAAATGGCTGCAAAGCATTAAGTTAAGAATGCGGGAAAGTGAGAAAAGTCATAGATAAAGTATCCTGCTATGAAAACAAATTGAAAAAAGGGGGAAAAAATGAATAAGGCACAAAAAAGAACATGGCTCCGGTTTGCAGTATCTTTTGCAACGATATTAATCGCAGCAGTTGTTATCGCATACATACGACGTAACGCTATAGATATTTACGATATGAGTCAGCCGACACGCTATATAATATTAGGGCTTCTTTCCGCTATCCCTCCGGTTCTAATTGCTGTCATAGATTGTCGCCGGAAAAAAGTCTATGATGAGCGGGATAGGCAGATCGATAACAAGGCAGCTATTTACGGCGCTATAGGAGCTTTCATTTTTTTAGCCGGGGCAGGATGGCTTTTAATCGTTATGACCAAAATGGGCTCCATTAAAGCTCCCCTGGTAATTCTTTTGGTCTACTTAGCCTACTTTGTCTGGATTCTGGTATCGTCCACGGCATCTCTATTTCAGTACGGCTGGACAGTTAAAGGAGAAAAATCATGAATAAAACACAAAAAATCGCTTGGTTTAATTTAGTGGGGACATTGCTATGTTTCGCTTTAGGTATCTACATAGTTGTCGAAGTTTTCATTTTGCGAAGACTACCCGAAGGCTTTGGCCGATTTTGGGGATTACCGGCCTTTTGGCTGATTACAGGCGTAGCGATTATTTTTATCCGAAAGAAGCAAAGCCCGGCTGAAGTTGATTGCGACGAACGTGACAACTTCATCAAGAAGAGAGCTGTATTGGCCTCCTTCGTTTCAGTTTGGATTTTATTATTCGCTTCAAGTATAATTCCACGATTTATTGTTGGACAGGATGGCTCGATTCCGGTTTGCCTGCTGCCAATTATAAACTTCGGCATATTTCTTATTGCTATGCTGGTTTGCTCTGTGGCGATTCTGGCTCAGTACGGCCGCACAGGCAAAGGAGAAAAAGCATGAATAGAGTACAGAAAATGTCCTTAACTATTGTAATCACATTTTCGCTCGGTATTTTTCTTGGGATTATATTAATCTTAATGCGATTTTTTGATGTGGGTATTCCCAAAATTGTCTTTCTTTTTCCAGTTTTTATTGCAGGCAGTGGGGGGATTATATCGATTACCTGCTTTAAAAAGGATAAAGGCACGATTATATTCGACGAACGAGATAAGCTGATTGAGAAAAATGCAAACTTAGCCGGCTTCGGCGCCGTATATTTGTACGTTATTCTCATGTCTTTCCTCCCGATTGGCATCCTGGGCGAGGAAGGATCCATACCAGTGACATGGTGCCCAGTACTGCTCATAGGAGCTGGATTCTGCCAGGCTTTTGCACAATCTATAGCAATCCTTATTCAGTACGGCCGGAGGGACAAAAATGGTGAAAAGAAATTTAAGTAATCAGATTCGACGGCTGCGCTTTGAGAATGGTCAAATGACCCAGCAGCAGTTGGCTGATAAAGCAGGTGTAACTCGCCAGACAATTATTGCCATCGAATCCGGCAAGTATGCACCATCGCTGCCCCTGGCCTTCAAAATAGCCCGAACTTTCGGTGTGCCGATAGAGGCTGTATTTCAATATGAGAACGAGGATTTATAGTACCCCGGCCCATAACAATTTTCCAGATTACGAGCAACAGAGCAACCGCTTTCAACCTATTACGATATGAAGCTATTCGAACTCCTGCAGTAGCTTCAGCAGTTTGCGGTCAAGTTTATGGCCGTGGAAGTCCTCGTACTCGACGTCTTTTCGGCCTGAGTTGAGAATGCCGAATGAACCTCGGAGGTTCCAGATAGATAAGCCGATGCCGTGGTCGGTAAGAATCTCCAGGACATCCTTCAGCCAGGCCAAGACCACTTTGTGCGGCGTTTTGTTATAGGCGCCGCCTTCACCGCAGTGCACGCCGACGCCTTTTTTAGCAAGGTCGGCCCATTTCTGGTAGTGCTGTTCCAGACGCTTGCGGTCCCAGCCGTGCCCGGGCCAGGCCGGCTCGGGGTATCTATCACTGTTTACCCACGAGGCCTTGTAATGGCTGATAAACATCGGCTGATATGCCCGTGTACTCTGGGCGATTCCGAGGTCAGCCAATTCCGGCGCCGGCTCATTGCCCCAGCTTATACCATCGGCTATGACGATACGGTCAGGACTTATTTCACGGATGGCCGCCACGGCAGTCCGGACTACCCGTTCATGGTCGGCACGGCTCATACGCTCACCAATCGAAGGCGGCTCGTTGATTAAATCGAAGCTGAGCTTATCTCTCGAAACGCCGCGATAGCGCTTGGCAAGCATCTGCCAGTGGAAACAGAATGCGTCGAGCGGCTCCTTGTCCTTCCAGAGATTGAACGGCTCGGTGAATTCTCTGTTCACCGAGTATCCTGGCCCGCGGTGAAAATTCAGACTGACATGCAGTCCGTATTTGCCGGCAAGCTCCACAGCCCGGTCAAGCTTCTCAAGCATCGGCTCATAGAGCTTGTAGTCGTCCCCATCTTCTATCCACAGCCGATAGCACATTGGAAAACGAACGAAGTCAAAGCCCCAGTCGCGCATCCAGCGGAAATCATCTTCCTGAAAATCGCCTTTGCTTCGCATTGTGAACATATCCAGCAAATTAAAGCCCCGCCAGCGCGGCAGAACCGTTTGCGCAACAGAATTGCCAGCCTTTTTCTTCTTCGGCTGTTGTGCATACGCCGGCAGCGCCGCAACAGCCGCTCCGGCAGCCATTATTTTCAGAAAATCCCGTCGATTATTGTCCATAAGATTTACCTCACCTGAAAAAACTCCTCACAGCATAAAATTTGAACGTTGACTGTTTGATACTAAAAATAGTAAATAATAAATATAAAATAGTCAATAGAAATTGGTCAATAGAAAATGGCACTACCTATAGTAGCAATAATTGGTCGGCCGAATGTCGGTAAGAGCAGTCTGCTCAATGCGCTGGCAGGGCAAATGATAAGTATCGTCGAGCCGACAGCCGGCGTTACGAGAGACCGCGTCAGCACGCGTGCTGTGTTGCCCAAACGTTCGTATCTTGAACAGAAACAGTAAATTTCCCTGAAAATGCTGTTGAAAAACCCAGTTTTTCCCGAAATTACAATAGGCGCTAAATTTCCTCTGAGATTGTGAAATACGAGACAAAATGGCGAAGAAAGACAAACACGAAGTGAGAGACCCCATTCACGTATTTGTACGACTCGATACGGATGAACGCAAAGTGTTGGATTCTCCGGAACTTCAGCGCCTCAGGAACATTCACCAGCTTGCCTTGACATATTTAGTTTATCCCGGCGCAACGCACCGGCGATTTGAGCACTCCCTGGGCGTTATGGAACTTGCAACGCGTGTATTCGACGTCATAACAGCGCCGCCTATCCATGACAAAATCAGGGACATCATACCCAACAAAGACAAGAGAAGCTATTGGCGCAGAGTTCTCCGTATGGCGGCCTTGTGCCATGATCTCGGGCATTTACCGTTCTCACATGCAGCAGAAACGGAATTATTACCCGAAGGTTGGGATCACGAGCGCCTGACGAAAGAGATTATCCGCAGCGATGAGATGAAAAGCCAAACATGGGAACTATTGGAAGTACCAGTTAAAATAGAAGATATAGTCAAGGTTGCATTAGGGCCGAAGGGGTCTAAAGAACTCATTTTCAATGAATGGGAGACAATACTCTCCGAAATCATCACAGGAGATACATTCGGCGTTGATCGGATGGACTATTTGCTGCGGGATTCACTTCATGCGGGCGTTGCGTACGGCAAGTTCGATCATTACCGCCTTATTGATACGTTGCGCATTCTACCCAAAGGAGGTGGCGAAGATGACTCAGATGAACCAACCCTGGGATTAGATTATGGAGGCGTTCAATCAGCCGAAGCCCTGCTGTGGGCACGATATTTCATGTTCAGTCAAGTATATTGTCACTCAGTACGCCGTATCTATGATATTCATTTAAAAGACTTTTTACAGAAATGGCTTGAAAACGGGAAGTTCTCGACTGAGACAAAGGATCATTTGGAAATGACGGATATTGATGTATTGGCAGCCCTTAGAGAGGCGAATTCGGATACAAAACATCCTGGCCACATTCACGCAAAGCGAATCATTGGAAGAGACCATTTCAAGCTTCTGTATTCCAGGAACCCAAACGACCAGAATATAAACCCAAATGCAGCAGTAGCAATTTACGAGGCAGCCTGCAAGGAGTACGGCCCAGATTTCGTCAGGTCTGATGAATATCGCCAGAAAGGGGAAAGTCAATATTTCCCGGTAATATCTAAAGATGGCAGGGTATTGCAATCCGTTGAGTTATCTGATACACTATTCAAAGTTCCAGTTGTGAAATCTGATTTTGTATTTATCGACAGAAAACTACGGCCCAAAGCCCTGAATTGGTTGAACGAGAAACGTGAGGAGATAATTAAACCTCAAAAGGAGACAGAAGAATGAAACGATTACAGCGATGTGCAATAATGCTATCTCTTGTAGAAGCACTTTTCCAAAGAAAAAGTTGGTGTGGTGAGACGCACATTCAGAAATCTACGTATTTCCTCCAAGAGTTGTTGCGCGTACCTCTTGGTTTCGATTTTATCCTCTATAAACATGGTCCATTCTCATTCGACCTCAGTGATGAATTGATGGCTATGCGAGCTGATAACATGATCCAGTTGAAGTCCCGCCCACCCTATGGCCCTAGTATTGTACCAGGCGAAAATGGAGATCGGCTTAAGGAACTATTTACCAAAACAATCCAAAAGTACAAAGAACGAGTCGGATTCGTAGCGAAGGAATTAGGTGTCTACGGAGTAGCCGAGCTCGAGCGCATAGCGACAGCCCTATACGTTTCCCTAAACGATTCTACACCTGCCAAGGATGCCATAGAGGAGAGAGCCTCCTGCATTAACAAGCTTAAGCCACATATTTCGGTGCATGAAGCCCGTCGTTCGCTTGAAAGTAGATGGGAAATCAGCAACAGGGCAGTGAAGTTAGTTCAAACTACATAGTTAGATGATTCCTGAAGAACTCCCTAAAAACTAGGGCCACAAAACTAGAGACAGTCACGAATTGATAGCTGGGGCGAGTTTAGAATTTAGAATGAAGAATGTAGAATTTAGAAGGGCAGAATTAAGCCCTTCGACTCCGCTCCCACCTTCGCTAAAGCTACGGAGGGCAAGAAGGGCGCAAAATGGCGTGAACCCCCAGCACAGGTCTGGGGGCTAAATATAAATGAACCCCGACCGCAGGTGTCGGGGCTAAATAAAACCAAAAAATTTCTGTTGAAATATGTTTTAATATTGTTAAAATGCCGAGTTTAAGATATTTCGGGGCATTTTCGTTATGAAAAAAGATATACATCCAAAATACGATAAAGTGATGGTCCACTGCGGCTGTGGCAACACATTCGAGACCTACAGCACAGCAAAAGAAATCCACGCGGAGATATGCTCAATGTGCCATCCGTTCTATACCGGCAAGCAGAAATACGTCGATACAGCCGGTCGAATAGAACGGTTCCAAAAGAAATACGGCACAAGCTACATCAAGAAGACGAAAAAAGACCAACAGCAATAGCTGCTTCTACAGGTTACCCCGCACCAATTAGGCGTGAGCCTATGCTCAATTGGCGCGGGGTAAATTTCTTTAAACGAGAGACAATTCGCGAGATACGTACTTATGGCTGAGAAGAAAGATATCTTACCGGCAAAACTCGACGAAATCGAGGCACGCTACAACGAAATCGAAAAGCAACTTGCCAACCCGCTATTTGTCAATGACTCGACGAAACTCGTAGCACTATCCAAAGAGCAGGGCAAACTCAGGGCAATAGTCACAAAATATCGCCGGTACAAAAAGACATTAGCGGGCATTGAAGAGGCGGAGCAGATATTAGCCGACAGTACCGCCGATGAAGACTTCAGGGCACTGGCACAAGAAGAGCTCCAACAGCTTGAAGGCCAAAAGAGCACCCTGCTCAAGGAAATTACAAACACTTTAGTAATGGCCTACGATATGGGCATCGACTCGGTCATAATGGAAATCCGGGCAGGTACCGGCGGTGAAGAGGCGGCCCTTTTCGCGCGTGATTTGTACAATATGTATGTCAGATACGCTGAAAATCGCAGGTGGAAAGTTGAACAGCTTGACTTTAGCATATCAGAAAAGAACGGTTTTCGCGAGGTCATATTCAATATCAAGGGCCCCGGCGCCTGGTCTGAATTAGGCTATGAGGGCGGCGGCCACCGCGTCCAGCGCGTTCCGGAAACCGAATCGCAGGGCAGGGTTCACACATCAGCGGCAACGGTGGCGGTACTGCCTGAGCCGGAAGAGCTCGATATCCAGATAGCCCCTGATGATGTCGTCGAGCACGTCAGCAGGTCAAGCGGACCGGGTGGACAAAACGTCAACAAAATAAGCAGTGCCATCAAACTCGAACATATCCCAACGGGGATTACGGTCAGCATGCAGGACGAGCAAAGCCAGCACAAAAACCGTGCCAAGGCATGGCGGCTCCTAAGAAGCAGGGTTTACGAATATCATCAGAGCAAACAAAGGACCGAGCGCGATTCGCAACGCAAGACGATGATTGGCTCAGGCGACAGGTCTCAAAAAGTCAGAACATATAATTTCCCGCAAAATCGTGTAACCGACCATAGAATCAGCTCATCGCGTTACAACCTGGATAAAATAATGGCCGGTGATATGGGCGAGCTGATTGCGGCGCTCAAAGATTACGACAGAGAACAAAGACTGAAAAACCTTTGAAGACTGGAGTCTTGCCTGATGATAATTGTCGTTACTGGAATGGTCGGCGTTGACAAGAAAAGCTATCTTGAGAAAGTTTGTCAGCTCGCTACTGAAAATGACAAAGATGTGCTGCTATGTAATGTCGGCGACCGGATGTATGCCGAAGCACCCGATATCCCAG
>Ga0315545_1002682_pt1 | contig 15818 bp, 12 predicted proteins | sample SalMarSW160210MG_FD_203096 | JGI IMG/M metagenome (GOLD analysis project Ga0315545, IMG submission 203096) | Salt marsh sediment microbial communities from the Plum Island Ecosystem LTER, Massachusetts, United States - Salt Marsh Sediment SW1602-10 ...
GTGGATATTAAGGGCGGCAAGGAAAAGGTTCACGTCTACGTGGAGTAGGCGGTCAGCCGCCGCTGATAAAGGGCAGGAAGGAAATAATATCGTCGGCCTTTAAAACCTGGTCCCGCGAGGCTATGTGCTGGTTGACGACAACCAGCACCATCCCCTCGACCAGTTTCAGCTGGGGATATTTACTCCGCACATAGTCCAGGGCGTCATCCACGCGGCTCCGGGCGGTGATGGGTATCTCAACGCGGTCGGCCCCGGCGGCGGTGCGTTGCGTACCCAGAAACTCGATGGTAACTTTCATGTCTGGCTTCAGACTCCCATTTCGCTGAGCAGCTGTTGGGCCGGCTCGTCCAGCAGGCCGAATTTAGCTACTATTTCCCGCTTCGGTATCCCCTCCGGGGTAAAGCCCTTCCGCTGGTAGACGGCGTCGCAGAGCTGCTGGTAGTCCCGGCGCCTCCGCTCGATGAGCAGCTTGTGCCTCTGTTTGGGGCTGGCCGGCAGTTTCTTGACACCCCCGTTTTGGCCCAGCCAGCGGTCGTAGTAATCGGCCCGGGACTGGTACTCGTTAAAGAAGGCCGGCGCCATGGCCCTCAAGGGTAGCTGGTCATTAGCTCGCGTCCCCTTGCCCTGGCGCAGGTTTATCAGCTTCTGCAAAATATAAAGCCGCTCCGAGTCGTCCAGGATATCCTGGAGGCTCTTGTGGCTGCCGGTGGTGGCGTTGAGGTAGTCCACGTAGTGGGCCAGGGTGGGCAGGTTCTTGGACGGCTCGTCGGTGGCCGCCGCCTCCGGGTTACGCACATCAATCCAGTGCAGCTTGCACAGCCCGGTGGCGTTGAACCAGGTGCGGATGAGGGGGAACCACCTGAGCGCCGCCGCCTTTTCCTCCAGGGTGGGCAGCTCCTGGTAGACCTGGTCGATAAAGATAAGCCAGGCCTCGTCGTGCTGCGGGCCTTTGAGGGAGAAGCCGTAGCCCCCCTGCTGGGCCAGCGATTCCTTGCTGATGTACATGGAAAACTCCAGCCCCTTGACCTCCATGCCGAATTTATCAAGCTCGGCCATGACCTCGTCCTGGCTGGCTTTATTGCGGGCGGCGTACTTCCGGGCGACCCACTTCTTGCCCCGGGCCACCCCCTGCCCGGCCACTTTGCCGAAGCCCCGCCCGTCGGCTATCTGGTGCAGGCACCGCTCGGCGGCGGCGATGTTGCCGAACTTCAGCTCGTAGCCGATATCCTCAATGCTTAAATAGCCGCGCTCAAAGCACTCCATGAAAAAGGCGATGGTCACCCCGGTGGAGATGACATCGATGCCGTACTGGTCGCAGTACCAGTTGTACTCCATGACGAACTGCGGGTCGAAGATGCCCATGCAGCAGACGGCGCCCACCGTCTCGTACTCCGGCCCGTCGACGCTGACTTTGCGCCCCGCCGCCGGCCCCCGGGTCAGCTCGACATTCTCGGCGCCCTTGGCGCAGGCCAGGTTGCAGCCGTAGTAGCAGCCGTCGGGAATTCGCTTGCTGAAATAGTTATCCAGGAAGACGTGGGCAAAGAGCTTGGCCGAATCGGGGCTCTGCCCGTACTGGTAGTTGTCCACCGGGAAGATGTGGAACTTGTCCATGTACTCGGAGAGGACGGTCGTTCCCCAGGCCGAAAGGTGCAGCTGGGTGGGGTCGGCTTTATTGATGACCTGTTTCAGCGCCCGCCCCGCCGCCCGCACCCCTTTCTTGTCTACGGGGTGGTTGCCGTTGGCCTTGGACAGGCTGGAGCGCACCACGATGCTCTTTAGCCCCTTGGCTCTCATCACCGTGCCGGTGCCGCCCCGCCCCGCCTGCTTGGCGCGGATTCGATGCCGCCTTCTATCGTAGAACAGGCTGTGGATTACCCCGTAGCGGCTGTGGAGGGACCCCCTGCCGGCGCTGACCGCGGCCAGGCAGTCGCTGTACTGGCCATTGTTGACCTCTTTGAGCAGCCTGTCGCCGAAGGCGAGGGCGCCGTCATCGGTCTCTTTGTCGTATTGGGGTGCTTCGGCGATGGTGATAGTCCGGGCGTCGCCGTCAATCAAGATGACCGCTTCTTTTTCCGATATGCCGGTGACGGCCAGGGCGTCGAAACCGGCCAGCTTTAGCAGCGGCCCGAAGTGCCCGCCGACATTGGAGTCGATAAAGGTGTCGGTCATCGGCGAAATCGTCCCCACGATGAACTTGCCTGTCCCAGGAAAGCCCGGCTCGTTGCCCAGCGGCCCGCTGGCCATGACCAGGATATTCTCCGGGCTGTCGTAACGCGTCTGGCGGGTGGTGCCGTCCCAGATAGCTTTAAGGGCGTAGCCCCGCCCCCCGGTGTACTTATCCTTGAAATCGGTGGGCAGCTTCTCGATATTAATTTCCCGGCGGCCCAGGTCCACCCGGAGGATGCGGTCGGTGTAGCCCCCGGCCACCCGGGCCGGTTTATACTTGATTTGCTTTAGTATTTCCATGGGTATTCTAGTATTTATAGCACATTATGCCTGGGTTCGGCAAAAAGCGATTTTGCCCTCCCCTCCGGAACGGCTTTACATCGGCATGATGCGCCGAGTATAATTACCCGATAAGATGGCGCTCATTTCTGATGCAATAAAATACTCGAGGCTGGCTCTCGGCCTGCGGGGTTTCCTCAAAGGCACCATCACCCTGGAGGAGAGTAAACAGCGTATCACCGAGCGGCTGCGTGACCGGGAAAAGAACTTCCTCAATTTAGTTCAAAAAGGCATCTACCAGAACCCCCAAAGCCCCTTCTTCCAGCTGCTCCGGGTGGCCGGTTGTGAGTACGGTGACATCGAGCCCCTGGTAAATAAAGAGGGGATTGAGGCCGCCTTAAAGAAACTGCTGGCGGCCGGGGTCTACGTCAGCTGGGAGGAGTTCAAGGGGCGGAAAGAGGTGGTCAGGGGGAGCCAGCGTTTCCAGTTTAAGGCAAGGGACTTTGACAACCCCTTCCTCCCTGTTTACTACCAGAAGCAGAGCAGCGGTTCCCGCAGCGCCGGCACCAGGACAACCTTTGACCTGAGAAATCAACTCGAAAAGAGCTACTATGAGATGCTAATTCTTACCGTCAACAATGCCCGTGATGTGCCTATGGGTCTCTGGTACCCGGTGCTACCGGCCGCCGCCGGCATCAGCAATGCCCTGCGCTACTGGAAGGTGGGCAATCCGGCAACCAGGTGGTTTTCGCCGGTGGCTGAAAGGCAGGCGCAATCGCCCTTAACCCACCGGCTGGCGATGAGATACATCATATATGGCAGCAGACTTTGGGGAGCCAAACTGCCCAGGCCCGAGCATGTTGCTTTAGAGGAGGCGGTTAAGGTAGCGCAGTGGGTGGCTGATACCAAGCAGCAGTACGGGGGGTGCTCTTTTAGCTCCTATGTCAGTCTGGCTGTAAAGGTATGCCAGGCGGCCATAGAAAATGGGCTGGACATTGCCGGAACACACTTTTTCTCTGGTGGAGAGCCTCTTACCCGGGCCAAGCGACAGCAGATAGAGGCCGCCGGGGCCCATGTCACCTCCAGATACTCCATCAGTGAGGTGGGCAAAATAGGTTGCGGCTGTCCTAATGGCGGCGCCACTGATGACATGCATTTCTTTCACGATTCTGTAGCCCTGATTCAGAGCCGGAGGAAGGTGGAGCCGGCTGATATCCAGGTTAATGCTTTTCTTTTTACCCCGCTCCTGCCGTCAACGCCCAAGATACTGCTCAATATGGAAAGCGATGACTACGGAGTGGTGGAGACGCATAGCTGTGACTGCCTGTTCGGACAGCTGGGATTCAATACCCACATACATGATATTAAGAGCTTCGCCAAGCTGACTGGCAGTGGCATGACTATAGTTGGTACCGACCTCGTCCGCATCCTGGAGGAGGTCCTGCCCGGTAAGTATGGCGGGGTGGCGACGGATTACCAGCTCCTCGAGGAAGAGGACGAGCAGGGGCAGACCCACCTGAGCCTTATCATCAGTCCCACCGTCGGGACAGTGGATGAGGACGAGGTTATCGCTACCGTGCTCAAGGAGCTGCGCCGGGTTCCCCACCCCGGAAAACTGACCTCCGGGGTCTGGTCTAAGGCAAAATTGCTCCGGGTAAAGCGGATGTATCCAATATCCAAGATGGGGAAGGTGATGACCCTGCACCTGATGAAAACAGAATAATAGGAGGTTACCATGACCGGAAAGTTTGCCGTGATAACCGCGGTATTGCTTCTAGCGTTGATAATAGCCGCAACCGGCTGTCCCCCGCCGGTGGAACTAGCGCCGGCCGACTTTTATAAAGGCAAGACCGTAGATTTAACCACCACCAGTTCCGCCGGAAACTTTAACGACCTTTCCACCCGCATAATAGCCACCTATCTCGGCGAGGATACCGGGGCCAATGTCATTGTCAGCACCAGGAAGGGTGCCAGCGGTCTGGAGGGTATTAACTACGTCTATAAAGCCAGGCCAGATGGACTTACCCTGGGAACGGTAACCTCAGCCAAGTTCGTGGCCAACAAGATACTGGATGAGCCGGCTGCGGTATATGAGATCGACGAGCTTTCCTACATTATGAGCGTTGACCGTCAGATGTACTACTTCCTTGTATCGCCGGAGGGACCCTACCAGTCTGTCGCTGACCTGCAGGCCGGACAAGAACTTAAAATTGGGGGCAGTACCCCCTCGGGCCCCTCAGCCCTGGGTAGTTTAACCGTTATCAGGCTTCTGGGCCTTGATGCCAAGGTCGTCACCGGCATCGGGTCGGAATCAGAGCGGGCTCTGGCGGTAAAGCGGGGGGAGGTCATCGGATATTGTATGCTCATGCCTAGCGCCAGGGCCAGCGTAGAGGCGGGCATGGTAAAACCAATGTTTGTCCTGGCCACACAAAGAGACCCGCTTAATCCCGAGGTGCCGGCCATCACCGAACTGGTCAATCTGACCGGCCAAGACCTGGACCTGGTTGAGCTATGGAATACAACTTTCGTTACTTCCAACTTATTGTTCGCCCCGCCGGGGGTACCTGAAGACAGGCTGGCCTACCTCCGTGACCTGGCCGACCGGTGGACTCAGGACGAGGCCTTCCGCCAGAAGATAAACCAGGCCGCCGGCTACGATATCCAGATTTACCTGACCGGAGACGAGGTGACGCAGAACATAATGGACACGGTAGCCACCCTGGACCAGTTTCAGGCCATCTTTTCCGATTTAATTGAAAAGTACCGGGCTTAGAGCGCTGACGGCGGCCGCGGGAAATATGTTATATTGGTATTAGCGGCTAATCTCCGGCAGGAGCGGCTAAAATGTTCAGGCGTTTATCTTTTATCGTTTATCTGGCTCTGGCCTTTCTGGTACTCTCCGGGGTCGTCTACTTCGTCCACTACCTCATCTTCGGCGATGTCCACCATATCTTTATCTATATGGTCGGCGACCTGGCCTTTCTCCCCCTGGAAGTTTTGCTGGTGGTGCTCATCATCGAGCGGGTTTTAGCCCGCCGGGATCAGCAGACCAAGCTGCAAAAGCTCAACATGGTGATGGGGGCTTTCTTCACCGAAGCCGGCAATTACCTGCTCAACGACCTGCTCAAGTACTTTGATAATAAGTCTGAAATCGCTGAACAGCTCAATATCACCGAAGACTGGACCAAAAAAGACTTTCGGCGGGCGGCCGCCTACGCCTATAATCTCAATGTCGAGCTTGACTGCGCCAGGGTAGACCTGGAGGCGCTTAAGGCCTTTCTGGCCAGTAAGCGGATTTTTATCCTGACCATGCTGGGAAATCCCAACCTGCTGGAGCACGACCGCTTCACCGATTTGCTCTGGGCGGTCACCCATTTAGACGAAGAATTAGAGGCCAGGCCGTCGGTCACCGGTCTGTGCGGTAATGATTCCGAGCATATCGCCGGTGATATCCAGCGGATGTACGACCATTTAGCCAGCGAGTGGCTGGACTACGTCGAGCACCTCAAAGCCAACTACCCCTTCCTCTTCTCGCTGGTTCTGCGGACGCACCCCTTCCAGGAAAACCCGTCGCCGGTATTTGACTAGGGCGCCGGGCATATTCTGGGGCGGCCGTTTTATAGTATACTGTGGGCAGGCCTTTATTTGGAGGTAAAGAGTATGAGGTTCAAGAACAAGGTAGCCATCGTTACCGGCAGCGCCCGGGGCATGGGGCGGGTGTTCGCCCGGCGTTTCGCTGAAGAAGGGGCAAAGTTAACCGTCTGCGATATCCTCGACTGTAGCCCCGTCGCCAAAGAGATAGAAGCCATCGGCGGCGAGGTGCTGGCGCTAAAAACCGATGTTACCAGCGAAAAAGATACCGCCGAGATGGCCCAAAAGACGGCTGAGCGCTTCGGCCGGATAGACATTCTGGTCAACAACGCCGCCGTTATCGGCACTATCGAGGTAAAGGATTTCGTCAAACCGGTGGAAAAGATAACGGCCCAAGACTGGGACCGGATTCTGGCGGTCAACATTAAAGGCGTCTTCTTAAGCTCTAAAGCGGTTATTGCCTACATGAAGAAGCAGGGCGGGGGTAAAATCGTCAATATAGCTTCAACCGTTGCCTTCTCCGGCTTGCCCCACTTCATTCACTACAGCACCTCCAAGGGCGGCGTGGTCACCATGACCCGCGGCCTGGCCACCGCCCTGGGCGAATTCAATATCAACGTAAATGCGGTCGCCCCCGGGCTTATCATGACCGAGGCGATGCAGGGGGCCTATTCCCCGGAATTTTACCAGGAACTGGTGGCCACCAAACAGCTTATTCACAAGGAAGTGCGGCCGGAGGATATTGCCGGGGCGGTGCTCTTTCTGGCCTCTGACGAAGCGGACAAGATTACCGGGCAAACCCTGGCCGTTAACGCCGGCGAATACCTGCACTAGGTCGCCCTGACCTGTCTAGTAGCCGGAAGAATAAACGTTGCGCAGCACCTCGGGGATGGTGGTGATGCCCTCCTTCACCTTATGCATGGCGTCGTGTTTCAGCGTTTCCATACCATCTTTTACCGCCTGTTTATGGATTTCAAAGGCGGTGGCACTATCCAGGAAGAGGTGTTTCACCTTTTCGCTCAGGGTCATCAGCTCGTATACGCCGCACTGCCCCATATAGCCGGTGCCGCCGCACAGATTGCACCCCGCCCCCCGGTAAAACTTATCGGGCAGCTCGTCCATTTCCTCCCGGTAGGCCGTCAGCTCCTCCGGGGGCGGCTCATAGGCTTCGCGGCAGTGGGAGCAGATGCGGCGCACAATCCGCTGGGCAATGGTGCCGGCCAGCGACGAGCATATCAGGTAGGACTCAACCCCCAGGTCCTGCATCCGGAAAAGAATGCCCACGGCGTCGTTGGCGTGGACTGAGGAAAAGACCAGGTGGCCGGTAAGCGCCGCCTGGGTGGCTATCCGGGCCGTTTCGGTATCCCTTATCTCCCCCACCAGGATGATATCCGGGTCTAGCCGCATAAAGGCGCGGAGGCTGTTGGCAAAGCTGACATCGGCCTTGGAGTTCACCTGGAACTGGTTGATGCCGGGCAGGTGGTACTCCACCGGGTCCTCGATGGTCATAATATTGCGTTCCTTGCTGCTAAGCCGGTTAATGGAAGCGTAGAGGGTGGTCGTCTTGCCGGAGCCGGTAGGCCCCCCCAGCAGTATCATGCCGAAGGGAAGCTTAAGCAACTTCTGGTATCTTTTCAGGATATCGGGGAAAAAGCCCAGGTCGGTCAGCTCCAGCAGGGAAGCCGATTTGCGCAGGATACGCAGCACCGCCATTTCCCCGTAAACGGTACTGGCGCAGGCGACGCGTATATCGATATTCCGGCCGTCCACGCTAACCGTATACTGGCCGTCCTGGGGCCGCCTTCGTTCGGCGATATTCATGTTGGACATAATCTTCAGCCGGGAGAGAAGGGCATCGTGAATTTGCATGCTCAAGGTCGTCTTATCCATCAGCACCCCGTCAATACGGTAGCGGATGTAAAGCTTATCTTTCTGGGGCATAATGTGAATATCGGAAGCCCGGCTCCTTATCGCCTGGAGGATAAGCCGGTTAAGGGTGCGGATAGCCGGCACCTGAGCTTCCTCGGCAAGAAGCTGATCCAGCTTCGCCTCCTCCTCCTCATCGGGCGGGGTCTCTACCACCGTGACCTCTTCGCCTTCGCCCCCGCTCCCGCCCCCGTAGTTACGGTCGATGGCTTCAAGGATTTCATCGGGGAAGCCCATCATAGGCTCAATCCGCATCCTGGTCACGGCGGCAATATCGCCGATAGTGCCCACATCCATGGCATCGGCCATCACCAGGGCCAGGGACTTGCCGATAACATCCAGCGGCAGCACGTTATACTTCCGGGCCAGCTCCTCGGGGACCAGTTTCAGGATTTTGGGGCTGATGGTATGCCGCTTGAGGTCAATCAGCGGCACCTTTAACTGGATGCTGAGGGCTCTCATCAGGTCGCGGGGAGAGATATAGCCCTCTTTAACCAGGACTTCCTCGAGCTTCTTTTCCCCCTGGCCGGCAGTCTGGGCTACTTCCTGCATCTGCTCGGCGTCAATCAGGCCGATTCTTACCAGGATTTGCTCCAGGCTCTCCTTGGACAGTTCTTCGCTGGCGGTGCTCATTCTGACACTATTATGGCATTAAAGTTGCCTTTTGTCAATATATTATGTGCTCAATTGTATTGACTTCTGGCATAAAATAGCATATAATGTGCCTACTGGCATTTATTTCTTACTTCCGGAACTACTCCCGGTAGAGGCTATAAAAACAAGAAAAAGGGGTAATCGGCCATGGTCAATGATAAAAAAAGCAGCAACGGCAAGAGAATACTGGTGGTCGACGACGAACCCAATGTCATCAGGTCTCTCAACTTCGTCTTGAGCAGAGCAGGCTACGAGGTGTCTTCGGCGGGAAACGGCGAAGACGGGTTGGTCAAGATTCGCCAGCTAAAACCGAACCTGGTCTTCCTGGACGTAATGATGCCCAAGAAAAACGGCTATGAAGTCTGCCAGGAAGTAAAAAAAGATTCCAGCCTGCGGGATGTTCACGTTATCATGCTCACCGCCAAAGGCCAGGAGGCGGACCGGGAGCAGGGCATGGAGGCCGGCGCCGACGAGTTCATGACCAAGCCCTTCAGCCCCATTGAGGTTCTGGACAAGGTCAGGGAGCTGCTGGGGTAGGTGATTAACCCCGGCAAATATGCCCCTTTCTCCCGGGCCCCCGATTTACCGCCAGATAATAACCGGAGGGGACGAACATGAAGGTGGTAACTAAGCTAAGCCTTGGATTTATATTCTTTGTTCTGCTGATATGGGTCACCGTCTTTTTCGCCCAGAACACCTACAACCGGATAGAGAGGGAGTTCGAAACAGTCGGCGATGACATTGTTCCCAGCGTAGTCGCCATGTCCAAGATGGAAATAATAGCCAACCAGATAGCCTACAATATTGTGGCCTATTTGAATACCAGCGATGAGGAAGATAAACAGGCCGTGCTCTCAGCTGCGGAACAGCTTAAAGTGGTGGAGCAGGAATATCTGGAAAACGAAACCCGCCTGGGCCCGCAAGCGCAACAGGAAGCTGAAGAACTGCTGAAGAGGGTGGACGCCTTTGCTGCCTCGGCCGTTGGCCTCACCAGCTTTGAAAAGCTGGAATCAGGCATCGCTGACATATTACTGGACGAAGTGGTATACCCGCTTTTCCCGGCTATGATTGAACAGATTGAAGAGCAAAAAGCCGTCCGTATGGAAGAACTGGCGGCCGCCCAGGAATCGGCCCGTGTAGCCTATACTTCTGGTATCCAGCTCCTCCTGCTTATCGCCAGTCTGGTCACTATTTTAGCCGTTGCCGCCGCGGTCTTAATAGCAAGGTCGATTTTAAGGCCGCTTCGGGCTCTGCATAAAGGCATAGAGATAATCGGCAAGGGTGACCTCAGTTACCGGGTGGGCACCAGGGTAAAGGACGAGATAGGCCAGCTTTCCCGGGCCTTTGACCGGATGACCGAACAATTAAGAAGCTCCACCACCTCCATTGAAAATCTTAACAAAGAAATCGCCGAGCGTGAGCAGGCGGAGGCATCGCTCAGGCTCCAGACAGCCTACTTCCAGCAGCTCTTCGATAACTCCCCGGAGGCCATCGTTCTGCTCGATGACCGAAACCGCATTGTCAACACCAACCAGGGCTTCGAGGCGCTCTACGGCTACACCAGGGAAGAGGTCAAAGGCAGGGCTATTGCCGAGGTTATTGTCCCCCAAGACCGCGTTGAGGAGGCCTCGGTGCTGGCCAAGGCCATTCTCAAAAAGGAAATAAACCGCAAAGACACGGTAAGAAAGCGCAAGGACGGCAGCCTGGTAGACGTTGCCCTGCTGACCTACCCCATTCAGCTGGACGAAAAGGCGGTGGGAGGCTATATCATCTACGCCGATATCACCGAGCGCAAGCGGGCGGAGGAGCAAATCCGGCAGCAGAACGAGTTCATGAATACCATATTAAATTCCCTCAGCCACCCCTTCTTCGTTTTAAACGCCCGTGATTATACGGTAACGCTGAGCAACCAGGCGGCTAAAGAGGAAGGTTTGCCCGATGCCACCACCTGTTACGGCCTCACCCACAAAAGAGACAAGCCCTGCGGCAGCAAAGAGCATGTTTGCCCGCTGGAGGAGGTCAAAAAGACCAAGAAAGCGGTGGTGGTGGAGCACACCCACTATGACGGCAACGGCGGCGCCAGGAGCATCGAAGTTCACGGCTACCCCATTCTCGATGCCAAAGGCAAGGTCACCCAGATGATAGAGTACTCTCTGGACATCACCGAGCGCAAACGGGTAGAAAACGAGCTGCAGGAAAGCCAGAGGTTCAGCTCCAGCCTGCTGCAGAACTCACCCAACCCGGTAGTCGTCCTCGACCCGGATACTTCGGTAAGGTACGTAAACCCCGCCTTCGAAAAGCTAACCGGCTTTAACCTGGCCGATATTTTCGGTCTTAAAGCTCCCCTTCCCTGGTGGCCCGAAGAGCGGGGGGAGGCGATTACTGTCGCCATTAGAAAAGCCATGGCCGTGGGCGGCAACAGAGGTGAGCATATTTTCCAGAAGAAGAACGGGGAGCGTTTCTGGGTGGCGTTAAACTCGGCAATGGTAAAGCACGGGGGAAAGCCGCTCTATTTCCTCATAAACTGGCTTGACATCACCGACAGCAAGCGCATGCAGGAGGCGCTGCGGGAGAGCGAGGAGAAGCTGGAGAGGATGTTTGATTCGGTCAACGATGGCATCGTGGTGGCCAGGCTGGACGGCACCATCCTCAAGGTAAACGAAAGCGCCGCCAAGATGCACGGCTTCGCCTCCCAGTATGAAATGCTGGGCAAAAACGCCCTGGAACTGGCCGCGTCGGCTGAGCATAAAAAGATGCTCAGGAACATGCGCCGGGCGGTAAAACAGGGCAAAGTCAGCGGCGTGGAATACACCCTGGTCAAGGCAGACGGCGCCGAGTTCCCCGCCGAGCTGAGCACCAGCGCCCTGCGGGACGTCTCGGGCAAGGTCTTCGGCCACGTCACCGTCGCCCGGGACATCACCGAGCGCAAGCAGATGTTAGAGGCGCTCAAGCAGAAGATGGAAGAACTCCGCATCGCCTACCAGAGGCTCAAGGAGATGGACCAGCTAAAAGACAGCTTCCTCTCCACGGTATCCCACGAGCTTAGAACTCCCCTCACCTCGATAAAGAGCTTCTCCGAGATTCTGCTTACCTACGATGAAGACCGGGAAACCCAGAAGGAGTTCCTCAACATCATCAAGGAGGAAAGCGACCGCTTAACCCGGCTGATAAACGATTTCCTTGACCTCTCCAAGATTGAATCGGGGCGGATGCAGTGGGAGACGGTGGAGCTGTCGGTGGCCGAGGTCATCAAGACCTCCATAAACGCCGCCCAGTCGCTGGCGGTCAAGGCCAACCTTGAGGTCAAGACGGAGATAAGCCCCAGGCTGCCCACCGTCATGTGCGACAGGGACCGGCTGGTGCAGGTGGTAACCAACCTGCTCAGCAACTCCATCAAGTTCACCCCCGATGGGGGCAAGATCAGGGTTAAGGCGCGGGTTCTGAAACACGATGAGTCAAAAGAAAAAGCCGATATGGTCGTGGTCAGCGTCACCGATAGCGGTATCGGCATTGACCCCAAGGACCACCAGGGTGTCTTCGAGAAGTTCAAGCAGGTGGGCGATACCCTCACCGATAAGCCCAAGGGGACCGGCCTCGGCCTGCCCATCTGTAAGGAGATAATCGAGTACTTCAAGGGCAAGCTCTGGGTAGAGAGCGCATTAGGCAAAGGCAGCACCTTCTTCTTTAGCCTGCCCATAGCAAAGGCGGCCGAGGTGGAAGTGCCGGAAGCCGAGGAGGTGGAAGAGCCGGTCAAGGTGGCTATTACCGGCAGCAAGACCATCCTGGTGGTGGATGATGAGGCCAACATCCGCCGCTTCCTGGCTCATGAGCTTAAAAAGAGGGGGTACAGCATCATTCAGGCCTCGGGGGGCAACCAGGCCATAGAGCTGGCCCGGAAACACCACCCCGACCTGATAACCCTGGACGTGCTCATGGACGGCATGAGCGGTTTCGATGTCACCGCCGTGCTCAAGAACGACCCCGAGACCAAAGGTATACCCATACTCATTGTCTCGGTGGTGGAAGACCGGAAGAGGGCTTTCAAACTAGGGGTAAACGACTACCTGACCAAGCCCTTCAAGATAGATTCGCTCATGGAAAAGGTGAACCAGCTACTGCGGGATGCCCAGAAGAAGATACTGGTGGTAGACGACGATAAAAACCTGGTCAAATCGCTCAAGTACCAGCTGGGCAAGCGGGGTTACTTCACCAACGTTGCTTACAACGGCAAAACAGCTTTAGAAAAAGCGGAAAGCCGGCCTCCGGACCTTATCCTGCTGGACATAATGATGCCCGAAATGGACGGCTATGAGGTGATGAAAGCGTTGAAGTACAAACCGGAGACGGCCCAGATACCCATCCTGGTGATGACCGGTGTCGACATTGACGGCAGCCGGGTCAAGGCGCTGTCGGTAGGCGCCACCGACTACTTCAATAAATCGGGAGGCTTCGACCAGATGTTCGAGACGATAGAATCTATCCTCGGCGGCACCCCCGAAGCTTAAGTCACTTCCGCGCCGCCAGCAGGCCGGCCACCTTGTCCAGCAGCACGGTGCGGTCCACCGGCTTGGTCAGATAGTCATCGGCGCCCATTTTCATTCCGGTGGCTATATCCGATGCCTGCCCCTTGGCCGAAAACATGACGATAGGCAAATCGGCGGTCTGGGGCTCACCCCGCAGGCTGTGGCAGATTTCAAAGCCGTCTATCCCCGGCAGCATCACATCCAGGATAAGCAGGTCGGGGCTATCCTCCCTGGCTTTTTTCAGCCCCTCCAGCCCGTTCTGGGCGATTAGCACCTCGTAACCCTCTTTTTCCAGTATATAACTGGTCGCCCTTAATACACCGGGATCATCCTCAACAATAAGGACCTTTTTAGGCATGAGAATCACCCCCTTTTATTTATAGAGGCACTTTCCCTAACGGGGATACTGGCTTAAGAACATTATAGCAAAATTAATGTAAAAAAGAAAGCCTTCTGGCTTTCCTTTATGACATTTGGCAACAAGGTAGCCTCCGGGGAGGAGTGACTGTCGGGTATTGACACGGTGACCGATGAGCACTATACTCAAACTCCGAGTTCGAGAACCGACTGGTTGAGGAGGTATGCGCCAATGAAAATCCTCAATCTTCTCCTCGTTATGTTGATGCTCCCGTTGGTCTTGGTGGTAGGTGGGTGCGGGGCCGGATTTCAGTTGAGTTCACTTGAAATATCGCCGTAGGTTGGCCTGGCTGGCGAAACCGTCACGGTACTGGCCACGCTGAGTTACAGCGGTGATGTCAGGGGTGACTACGAGGCGGAGCTCTCAGTGGACGGCGTGGTTGAGCAGAGGCAAACCTTTTCCGCCGAGCCGCAGTCGTCGCGGACTATCTCGTTCCACCTGACAATGGAGGAACCGGGTAGCTATGTTGTCCAGGTCGGCAAACTCAAAACGCCCTTCACGGTGCTTGAGGCGGCTGACCTCGGGGTATCCCCCACCGAGGTTGAGGTAAACCAGCCGGTTACCGTGACCGCTAAGCTGCAGAATGTAATCGAAGACGAGGTTCCCTACCGTTGTCGCCTGCTGTGCCAGGGGGAGGAGGTAGAGGCGCGGGATATAACCATGGCCGGTAACTCGATGGAGGAGGTGACGTTTACCCTGTCTCCAGCCAGTTCAGGGACGCACCAGGTGGAGCTCCTGGGTCTCTCCGGCTCCTTCCGGGTGCTCAGGCCAGCCGAGTTTGAGTTTACCGATTTTAACCTCGAGCCCAACCCGGTCGGGGTGGGTGGGGTGACGACGGTAACGGTGAGAATTGAAAACGTGGGGGAGGTTGAAGGTAGTTATGACCTCAATCTGGTGGTTGACGGACTGGCTGAGGAGACGCGGCCGGTTCCCTTGCCGGCAGGCGTGGTAAAGACGGAGACCTTTACCGTGTCCAGAGATTCGCCCGGCAGCTATAGCCTTCAGCTGGGTGGCCAGCAGGCAGAGCTTATGGTGATACAGACGGAGCGCTTAGCCAACGGGACTCTCTTGGTCGACGAGTTACCTTGTGGTATGTGCCAGTTAAAGGTTAGCAATCAAGGCCCCTATGATGCCCTGGTAGTACTAGCCTCTCGGGAAGAGCCGGGGGTTCCCCTGCTGGCTCTTTACGTTCGGGCAGATGATTTTTACCGGGTTAAAAGTATAGGAGACGGCTACTATATTTTCTACTTCGCCCTGGGCGAGGACTGGGATAATAACGCCAAGAAATTCCTGAACCTGGCTGGTTGTCTGCGGTTTGCCGATGAACTTCACTTTAAGGAAACGGGGGAGGCGTTAACGATTTGGACGGTTACCCTCGGTGGTGAGGTTGGCGAGAGCTCGTCATGCTGGACGGTGCCTGAGGACGAGTTTCCTCCCCTGGAGTAAGGCTGGCCTTACTCCGGCTGGCCCCTCACCCGCCCGCTATCTCTGACCAGGCCTGGCGGAAGGCTCTCGCCCCCGCCTCGATACCTTCGGGGTGGGTATCCACCGCCGTAGCCGCGATAATCATAAAATCGGTGCTGCCGATGGCATCAAGGTACTGCCTGAGCTGGCTGGCCCGCTTGCCCCCGGCGATGATTGGCAGTGCCGGTCGGATACCGCCCAGCGGAGCAACACAGGCGGAGAGGCAGTCCCTGGCCTCGGCCGGGTCCATGTAATCGGTGGCGAAGTCCCCGGGCAGCATAATAAAATCGGCGCCGCCGATACGCTGTATCTTGAAAAAGACGGCGTTGCTGACGCCAAACCGGGGGTGTCGGCTCAGGACATCAGCCCAGGTGTTGTGACAGAGCACCGTCAGACCGGTCCGGCGGGCTATCTCGCCGGCAATCTCAAACCCCTGTATTGGCGGGGCCACCAGGACGGCGTTGGCGCCGGCTTCGGCGGCGGCCTCGGCCAGCTCGAAGGTCTGGAGGGGGGAGGCAATGATATTGGCGATGTAGTACTTCTTTTCCCCGGTCTCTTCCTCCACCCGCCGCACCAGATTGACCATCCTCCTGATTCTATCCCGGAAAGGAGATAGCGGCGTGTCGTTGGTCAGCTCGTCGTCCTTGACGGCGTCAAAACCGCCTCTGAGGACGGCCTCGTTAATCTTCAGCATCATCTCGGTGGTCAGGCCGACGGCGGGGCGTGCCGAGCGGCAGAAGATGGGCCGGTCCTCAATCTGCAGCTGGCTTTTGACCCCGGAAATCCCGTATCTGGGT
>Ga0315545_1002683_pt1 | contig 15816 bp, 6 predicted proteins | sample SalMarSW160210MG_FD_203096 | JGI IMG/M metagenome (GOLD analysis project Ga0315545, IMG submission 203096) | Salt marsh sediment microbial communities from the Plum Island Ecosystem LTER, Massachusetts, United States - Salt Marsh Sediment SW1602-10 ...
GCCAGCGAATTATGCATTTTCAAAAAATTCTCTTTGTTTAATACCACCGTCTCTTTTTGGGGAAAGAGAGCTATATAAAAGATGTCACTTTCCACCAAGTCATGGAAAAAATGGGTTCCGAAAGACAGCTCAGGCATCAAGTTGCCTCCTTCGTAGGCTATCTCTGCCAGCACAGTTATTCGACTGATTTCAGCAAAGTTGACCGGTACACCCAAGCTCGGCGTTGTTGTGCCCCATCTGCCGGGGCCGAGCAAAATAGTTGGGGTTGCCTGCCTGTCGGTTATCTGGGTGTTCAGCTTTCCTATTAACCGAGCTACACTGTATTTTTGTGAAATAGGCAACTCGACGTATTTTTCAGGGTCAACATAAATAATCCTTTTGAGCGGCTGTGAGATGCTACCTCCCATAGTGTAACCGTGTGATTCGAACAGGATTTTCTTGGGCTCGATATTTTTCGGAATCTGGACTCCTGCTGTTATACCTTTGGTTTGAAGCGGTCTGCACTGGACTAAATTAATTTTAAATTTACCGTCCCCAGCAAAGTTCACCGTGAACTCGATATCAATAGGATATTGATATCGAGTTTCTAAAGTTTTCAGCAGTTTTTGCATAATTTGTGTGAATTCAGTGTTGGCCAGCAGTTTTTCAAAGGTCAAAACCCAGGCGTGCTGGCCTTTTATGCCTAGTTCTGCCATTTTCTGCAAGGTGTGGCGGTCTTGACTTGCCAGCAAATCCAGTCTTATATCGAGGCCTCCGTTAATCACTTCAGTCAGGTCGACGGTTCTTAAGCAGTTCTCCTCTGTGTCAAGCAGGTCAACATTATGCTGTGAGAATTTTTTTGCGTCCTGTCTGTCGGCATAGGGTCTTAACGATGGCTGGTCAAGAGCTATTGTTTGAGGGTAGTCGTCTTCTACACGCTCCACCGCTCGTGTGCCGAGGCCGAAAACCAGCCGAAGCATGCCAGCTTTGGGGTCGAGGTCCGGCTTCCAAACAAAAGTGTTGTAAGAGACTCCGACACCAGCAAGGTCTGGGAAGAAGTAGCGCTTTTTATAAGAGCCGGATACCCGTTGTACAAGTATGGCCATTTGCTCATCTTGCTCGTCAAGCCCCCTCTGCAGACGATAGGCAAGAGCACTTTCATCCATAGTGCTTGCGTAAACCCTGCGCACCGCTTCTTCGAAGTCAGAGTAGCGCTGCTCCGGGTCACCTTGATTTACGAGAAATATGCTTTCGTATTTGCCTGCGAAGGCATTACCGAAAGAATCTTCAAGAAGACTGCTTGAACGTAGGATAATTGGGGATTGACCGAAATATTCGATTATTTCCTGGAAACGCTCGCGAACCTGGTTGGGAAATTTGCCGTGGAGCAGATTTTCCTTCAAGTCAGGGGCGGCTTTGAAGTAACCTTCCTTTGTCTTTTGCTCCATAAGCAGCTTCCACCAGCCATTTTCAACTATGTAGCTGTAGAAGACGTCTGAACCAATGTAGAAGGAATCATGAGGTTCCAGATACTGACTCCAGTTAAAAGATTTATCCTGTGACAAAATCTTTTGAGCAAGCAGCATCCCTGCAGCTTTTCCACCGATAAACCCACTTCCTATCAGTCTGCTTTTTATAGTCACTAAATCTTCAATGGTGAAACTATCCTGTGCAAGATTAGACATCCTCTTTTCACGCCCAACCATTATCCTGCAAAGTTCGCCCACCAGTTCTTTAACTTCCTTGGAATCAGGATGTGCTTGCATCAAACTGTCAGCCTTCATGAAAAGACGGTCCCAGTAGTCTAAAGCTCTTGCCGAGCCATTCCGGTCTTTTTGGGAGATGCGAGAAAGCACTCTACTGGCGTCAACACTGCTTGTTATCGGCAGGAAATCCTCTCCCTGCTGAAGATGCGGAAGAAACATTGTAGGCGAGTAACGATTCCATACCTTCAAGGGGTGTACATAGAAGCTTTCCTCAAAATTATACACATCCAGTAATAGCTGTGTTGTTTCACGAATACGGGCGACTGTTTGAAATGAGTGATAATTCCTCAATATGGCAAAGTAAGCAATAGTGTCCAGCTCAAAAAGATAAGGGCAAGCGACCTTAAAAAAATTGCCAATCATCAGGTCGGTTGCCCATGCGCTTAGCAAATCCGAAAGGCAGTCAAACGCGTAATAAGTTTCCCTGCCTTCTCTGGAAATTATAGTATGGATTTGTTTGGAAAAGCTCTCGAATCCACTGCCGGCATCAAGCTGATAAACGGTAATATCCGGCTGATTTTCCACGAGTGGTGGGTGTTGGGCAAATCTCATATAGACAATGTTGCGTTTGTCCCGTAAGGCCTGCGCCACATAGGGAGTCAGAAAGTGACGATAATCGTCAACGCTATCTACTTGCCATACAACATTATCGCCTTTTCTCAAATCGCAAAGTAGCTTGTCCAATCCACCAAGTCCTGTACTCGCCCATGCCGCCATGGATTATCCTTTCTTAACGCGGTATCGCTTATAGTCTATACCAAGCTCCCTAACCTTGTATCTCATGATTCTGGCGGTTGTTTTTAGATCGCGTGCTGCGGCCGCCAGATTTCCATTGCATCGCTTTAGCGCGTCGATTATCAAGTCTCGCTCAAATAAGTTCGTCCTTTCGTTTAGAGAGCCCGTACCTATAGTGCCTGATGCCTCGGATGTCTGTAGCGTTGGAGGCAAATGATGTCCGTGGATTACGCCATCGCTGCTCAAGAGTACTGCTCGTTCGATGCAGTTTTCTAATTCGCGAACATTACCTGGCCAATGGTAAGAGACCATCATGTTAATAGCTGGCGTACTTATCCGCCGTATGTTCCTGCCCATCTTCTTTGAGTAAAGCTCAGCAAAATGGTCAGCTAATAGCAGAATGTCGTCCTTACGAGTCCGCAATGGCGGCAGGAGAATCGGAAACACATTTATTCGGTAATAGAGGTCCTGGCGAAAACCGCCATCTTCGACGGCCTTTTCCAGGTCATGATTTGTTGCCACGATAATTCTCGCATTAGTTTTCAATGTACGGTTGCTTCCAACTCGCTCAAACTCGCGCTCTTGAAAAACGCGAAGCAGTTTGACCTGAGTAGCGGGCGAAAAATCGCCGATTTCGTCAAGAAATATAGTTCCACCACTTGCTTCTTCCAGTCTTCCTTTTCGGCTTTGGATTGCTCCTGTAAAAGCCCCTTTCTCGTGACCAAATAACTCGCTTTCAAGTAAGTTCTCATTCAGAGCAGCACAATTAACCTTTATGAAGGGATTCTTAGCTCTTACACCAGTATAATGAATTGCATGAGCTACAAGCTCTTTACCAGTGCCGGATTCACCACGTATTAAAACAGTAGTGTCGCTTTTTGAGACCTGCTGGATTTGTCGATACACATCGCGCATAGCACTGGAATTGCCTATTATGTTTTCCGGCCGAAATCTTCCCTCCAGCTCATGACGTAATCGCAGGTTTTCGTCTTCGAGTAGTTGCCTCTGGATGGCAGCTTCTCGTCGCGTCCTCATATTATTGGCAATCATACTTGCAACGATGCTCAAAATGCGCATCTCTTCTTCCAATGGTGCTTTCTCAGCATATGGCCTATCTACCGAGATTGTCCCTATAACTTCATCGCCGATTGAAATCGGAACGCAAATAAAACTCAGCTCTTCCTTAGTAACATTCCATCTCTCAAAACGGTTCAAGAAAAGCGGCTCCTGAGAAACCTTTGGTACAGTCATTGCCTTTCCCGTTTCCATAACTTTCCCGGTGACTCCCTCGCCGATACGATATCGAATCTTGCGGCTGTGCTCCTCGGAGAGATTATGTGTTGCTTCAATCATAACCTCATCCCCGGCAGGTGTTAGAAGTGTAATGGTCCCTCTTTGTAGGCCAAGGTCGCTATCGAGAGTATTTAGTACTTCTGCCAGCGCCTGTTTTTGTTTTTGTCCCGCTATTAGTACCTGGCTGATTTTATAAAGTACTTCAAGCTGCTTGACATGTTGTTTTGGATGTACAGTTGAGATTCGCAAGGCTCTGCTCCTTTCTTAAATTCATTGTTTGGCGACACCCGTAGCAAATCCTTAAACAACAGTACGCAACATAATTGTAACATTACTTGATGGCATCACAAGATATTTTTTCTAATAAAGATTATAAGCAGGGAGGCAGATGTTTGTAAGTCCTGTATTGAAAGATAGATACAGAAATACAATTACAGAAAACGGCAAAGCCAATAAAATTGTATAAATGTGCGTGCCGTTCAACATAAAGTGACTAATATGTTGTAGTTTCTGCCAAATGCGACAATATTGTAACGCTAATTGGGCTGCCCGGCCCCAGCGATTGAAGCATAACAATATTATGAATAAGCACTTACGACTTCGTCATAGTTTTGGTACGTGCTTTGCATATTTTAAGAAACGGTGATTTTAGTGAGACGGACTATTCACTGGATTATGTAGCACAAGAAAGGATGCCAAAATGAGTGCTAAAGCCTTACGGCTATGTTTGGTGGCGATATTGGCACTTATAGTAGCGGTGCCTGCTTTTGCCGGGACGGTTTCTGCGGAAGTTAGCAATAGTTTCAGCTCAAAACAGGGGCTTGATACAGTATGGGTGCTTATCGCAGCTTTTCTGGTGTTCTTTATGCAACCCGGCTTTGGAATGGTGGAAGCGGGCTTCATAAGGGCGAAAAATACTTGCAACATACTTACGAAGAACTTTCTCGATTTCTGTATGGCGTCGCTCGGATTCTTTCTCATCGGCTACGCTTTGATGTTTGGAGACGGTAATAGCTTTGCAGGGTCGAAAGGATGGTGTTTGTTCGGTCTGGAGCCTGTTGCTAACGGTGTTCCTTTGTATGCATTCTGGTTATTTCAAGCGGCTTTTTGTGGCGCCGCCGCAACTATCGTCGCCGGCGGGATGGCGGAGCGAATGAGATTTCCGGCATACTTAATTTATTCGTTTCTTATATCGGCCTTTATTTACCCTGTCGTGGGCCACTGGGTATGGGGAGGTGGATGGCTTGCGAACATGGGATTTGCCGACTTTGCCGGCTCGACGGTTGTGCATACGGTCGGTGGTGTTGCAGCTCTTGTCGGGACTTCAATGCTAAAACCGAGAGAAGGTAAGTTTGCGATTGATGGCAAGGCTAATGTCATTGCAGGCCATAATATACCATTGGCATCTTTGGGAGTGTTTATTCTTTGGTTTAGCTGGTTCGGATTTAACGCGGGCTCAACTCTCTCAGTTGGCGATGGCTCGTTGATTGGCAGGGTCGCAATCAATACAAACTTGGCAGCAGCTTTGGGAGGTATAGCGGCTATGGCCACTGTCTGGAAAAGGTTCGGCAAACCTGATCTTTCAATGGCAATGAACGGTGCTTTAGCTGGTCTTGTGGCTATTACCGCACCCTGCGCATATGTTGAACCGTGGGCAGCACTGATAATAGGCGCAATAGCAGGCTACATAGTGGTAAGAGGAGTTGAATTGCTGGATAAACTCCAGATAGATGACCCTGTCGGTGCTTTTCCGGTGCACGGGATTTGTGGAATCTGGGGCACGTTATGTGTCGGAATCTTCGGGAAAGCATCTCTGGGGCTGGCTAATAATGGTTTCATTTACAGCGGCAACCCAATGCAGATTGGCATCCAGTTGGTAGGCAGTGTGAGCGCAATAGCTTTTGTAGCTGTAGGTATGGGCATCATTTTCAAGCTGATTGACCTAACGGTAGGTTTACGAGTAAGTCGGGTCGAAGAGCTGCGGGGACTCGACATAGGAGAACATGGTATGGAGGCTTATGGAGGCTTCCAGATATTTAACACTGTGTAAGCTGGTTCGGATTGAAGGAGCCATTCGATGAAATTGATAATAGCTTATATTCAGCCGTACAAATTGAAAGATGTTAAACAGGCCCTTTATAAGGCCCAGGTTTATAAAGTGTCGGTTACGAATGCACTCGGATGTGGAGAACAACAGGGATACGAGGAAAGCTACAGGGGTATCAAATTCGAGGTAAACCTGCTCAAAAAGGTAAGGCTCGAGATAGCAGTAAATGAGAACTTCGTTGAAAAAACAATCGATGCGATTATCGAAGGAGCAAAAACAGGCCAAATTGGTGATGGCAAAATTTTCGTTGTGGACCTGCCCGAATGTGTCCGCATTCGTACAGGGGAGCGAGGAATGAAAGCAATTGGTTAGGGAAACTTAAAAAAAGTAAATCCAATTTTCGAAAGGAACAAAATAATGAAGCCTAAAGAATTTTTTGAATTTGCAGAAAAAAATAATGCAAAAATGGTGGACCTGAAATTCACCGACCTTTTGGGAACATGGCAGCATTGCAGTTTTCCAATTGACACATGGGACGAAGAGACTTTTAAGGAAGGTGTTGGCTTTGATGGTTCATCCATTCGCGGCTGGCAGGGAATTCACGTCTCGGATATGCTGGCCGTGCCGGACCCTGATACTGCGGTGTTGGACCCGTTTTTCAGGGAGCCTACCGTCAGTGTCACAGCCAACATTGTTGACCCTGTCACAAAAGAGGACTATAGCCGTGACCCACGCCATGTTGCACGAAAAGGAACCGCTTACTTGAAAAAGACAGAGATTGCCGACACGTGCCATATAGGACCGGAGCCAGAATTCTTCATATTCGATGAAGTTCGTTACGAGCAAAATCAACATACAGGTATGTATCAAATTGACTCTGTGGAAGGTGCCTGGAACACCGCCCGTTTCGAAGAGCCTAATCTCGGCTATAAGCCGAGCTTCAAAGGCGGTTACTTCCCGGTCAGTCCCACCGACACCTACCATGACCTGCGGGGCGAAATGGTTGCCGAGATGCAAAAGGTCGGCATTGTAGTCGAAGCGCACCATCACGAAGTTGCCACGGCCGGGCAAGCCGAGATTGATATGAAGTTTACAGAACTATTGAAGATGGCCGACCAGTATATGTGGTACAAGTACATAGTAAAAAATGTCGCAAGGCGCCATGGCAAAACGGTAACATTTATGCCAAAGCCGGTATTCCAGGATAACGGCAGCGGGATGCACACGCACTTTTCGCTCTGGAAAGGAGGCAAGCCATTATTTGCAGACAAGGGGTACGCAGGTCTTAGTGATATTGGTTTATACTCGGTCGGCGGCATATTAAAACATGCACCGGCAATTCTGGCATTTGCTGCTCCGACGACGAATTCATATCGCCGCTTAGTGCCGGGTTTTGAAGCACCGGTTAATCTTGTACTGAGTGCGCGTAATCGCTCGGCTGGCATCCGAATCCCTATGTATTCCGATAGCCCAAAGGCAAAGCGACTTGAGTTTCGATGTCCTGACCCGACCTGTAACGGCTACCTTACTTGGACGGCGATGCTAATGGCAGCAATCGACGGCATCCAAAACAAAATCGACCCGGGCGAGCCATTAGACAGAGACATCTACGAAATGACACGGGAAGAATTGGCAAAATATCCGAAGACGCCCGCCTCGCTGGCGGAAGCAATTGATGCAGTGGAGAAGGACCATGCATTCCTGACGGCAGGTAGTGTGTTTACCGAAGACCTCATCGAGACGTGGATTACCTGGAAACGGGAAAAGGAGCTGAATGAGATAGCGCTGCGGCCGCATCCGCATGAGTTTCATCTATATTACGACAGTTAAAAAGAAAAGATGCAAAATAACCATAAAAATCAGGGCTTGTATGAAAGCCGACGTGAGCATGACGGCTGCGGCATCGGTGCGGTTGTAAATATCTCAGGCAGCCGCAGCCACTCGATAATTGAGTACGGCAAAGAGATACTGCTTAACCTCCGTCACCGTGGTGCAGCCGGTGCAGATGAGATTACCGGTGATGGTGCAGGTATCCTGTTTCAGATTCCACATAAGTTTTTCAAAGAACAGTGCAGACAGCTTGGCGTTACTTTACCTGCAATGTCAGAGTACGGTATCGGAATGATATTTGGCTCACAGGATAGTGAACTTCGTGCAAAATGCAATGAAGTGCTGGAAGATTCTATCAGTTACTACGGAATGCAGGTGTTGGGCTGGCGCGATGTGCCGACATCGAATGATTGTCTTGGACCAATAGCACTGGAGGCCGAACCCACTATCAGGCAAATCTTCATTGATGGCTTAGGGTTGGAAGGTGAACAGCTGGAACGCAAGCTGTACCTTGCCCGCAAGCGCGCTGAAAAAATGGTCAGAAGGAATCTGGGCCTGCGAGGTAAAGACTTTTATGTTGCCTCCTTATCGTGCAGAACTATTTGCTACAAAGGTATGTTCATGGCCTGGCAGTTATTTGCATATTATCCAGACCTTGCCGACGAGCGCATAACCTCTGCTCTTGCAATAGTGCATCAGCGCTATAGTACAAACACGTTTCCGAACTGGCAGCTTGCTCAGCCGTTTCGCTGCATAGCCCACAATGGAGAAATAAATACGCTTAGCGGTAACCGCAACTGGATGTGGGCTCGGCAGAAGAAAATGGCAAGTGAGGCCTTCGGTGACAATATCAGTGACCTCTTCCCTTTACTTACCCCAGAACTGAGCGACTCAGCTTGTTTTGATAGTGTGCTTGAGCTGCTCGTACGCGCCGGCCGAAGTGTACCACACTCAATAATGATGATGATACCCGAAGCCTTCGGGCCGAGCTACCATATCAGCACCGACAAGCGGGCCTTCTACGAATACCATGCTTCCATTATGGAACCGTGGGACGGCCCTGCCGCACTTGTTTTTACCGATGGGCAGATTGTTGGAGGTACGCTCGACCGCAATGGCCTGAGACCCTGCCGATATCTTATTACCACAGACGGGCTGGTTATTATGGCCAGCGAAGCTGGAGTGATAGAACTTCCGCCTGAAAAGGTCCGCAGAAAAGGGCGTCTGCGCCCAGGTCATATGTTTCTTGTGGATACTACCGAGGGCAGAATAATTTCCGACAACGAAATAAAAAGTAAGATTGCCAGACAAAAACCCTATCGCAGATGGTTAGATGAGAACAGGATTGAACTTCGCGGATTGTTTGATGCACCTAAGCCAATCAAAACCAATCCTGAGAAATTAGCACAGAGGCAGCGACTATTCGGTTACACGCGCGAAGAACTAAAGATGATTCTAATACCAATGGCATTAAATTCTCAGGAGCCTATCGGCTCTATGGGAAACGATACCCCGTTGGCGGTGTTTTCCGACAGGCCGAGGCTGTTGTTTGACTATTTCAAACAACTCTTCGCTCAAGTGACCAATCCAGCGATAGACCCGCTGCGCGAAGGTCTGGTTATGAGTTTAATGAACTTCGTGGGCAAAAAGTTAAATATACTCGATGAGAGTCCCCAGCACTGCAGACAGCTAAAGCTGCCGCACCCGATACTGGCCAATGAAGATATTGAACGGCTGCGCACAATAAAACGAAATGACCTTAAAATAGCCACTATCTCAGCGGTATTTGATGCAAACGCAAACAACCCTGCGAGTGCACTAAAATCTGCTTTAAGTTCGCTTTCAGATTCAGCAATGCACGCAATTAAGCAGGGTGTATCGCTTATAATAATCAGTGACCGGCAGGCCTCTGCTACAAAGGTCCCGATTCCATCGATTTTGGCTACTTCGGCTGTTCATCATCGTTTGCTTAATCATGGTATGCGCGGCGAGGTGGGAATAATCGTTGAAAGCGGTGAGCCGAGAGAGGTTATGCACTTTTGCCTGCTGTGCGGATACGGCGCCAATGCCATAAATCCTTATCAGGCACTTGAAACTCTCAGTGAGTTACAGAGACAAGGTGAACTGCCCGCTGATATGGAACCTTCTCAAATCGTGGACAATTACATAGCTGCGGTTAAAAAAGGTATCCTTAAAACTATGAGCAAGATGGGGATATCGACGTTGCGCAGCTACACCGGTGCACAGCTTTTCGAGGCAATTGGGCTTAGGAGAACATTTGTAGATGAGTATTTTACCGGCACCAGTTCACGTATTGGCGGTATTGGACTTGAAGAGATTGCGCAGGAAGCGATTGCCCGACATAAATTAGCGTTCCAGCAGCGCCCTTTGGGCGCGCAGGAGTTGGACTTCGGAGGCGAATATCATTTCAGACACAATGGGGAAAGACATTTATGGAACCCGGTTAGCATATCACGGCTGCAACACGCGGTTAAATACAATGACCAACAGGCATACGATGACTATTCGGAAGAGATAAACAAGCAAGCCCAAAAGCTGTGTACGTTGCGCGGGCTTTTCGAATTCACTCAGGCAAGGGCAATACCAATCGACGAGGTTGAACCGGCAAGTGAAATTGTTAAAAGATTTTGTACCGGTGCTATGAGCCACGGCTCTATCAGCAAAGAGGCACACGAATGTTTGGCTGTCGCAATGAATCGTATAGGCGCGATGAGCAATACCGGCGAAGGAGGTGAGGATTCTTCTCGCTATGAGCCTGAATCTAACGGCGATTCAAAAAACTGCGCTATTAAGCAGGTTGCCAGTGGACGGTTCGGGGTAACAATAAACTACCTCTCTAACGCCAGGGAACTCCAAATAAAGATTGCACAGGGTGCAAAACCCGGCGAAGGCGGACAGTTGCCCGGCCACAAGGTTACCGAAGAGATAGCAAGACTTCGCCATTCAACACCCGGGGTAACGCTGATATCGCCGCCGCCTCATCACGACATTTATTCTATTGAGGATTTGGCCCAGCTTATATATGACCTTAAGTGCAGCAACCCGGGAGTGAAGGTCTCGGTAAAACTGGTTTCTGAAGTGGGTGTAGGGACTATCGCCGCCGGTGTCGCAAAGGCAAACGCAGATGAGGTTCTGATAAGCGGTCACGATGGAGGCACGGGTGCAAGCCCACTGTCCTCAATCAAGCACGCAGGTTGCCCCTGGGAAATCGGCCTGGCTGAAACTCAGCAGGTTTTGGTAATGAATGGCTTACGCAGCAGAATTAAAGTTCAGGTCGATGGACAAATTAAAACCGGTAGAGATGTTGTTATAGCTGCATTGCTTGGAGCCGACCGTTTCGGCTTTGGCACCGCTGCTCTCGTTACACTGGGTTGCACGTTGCTTAGAAAATGTCACGAAGGTGCTTGTCCTTTCGGAATTGGCACTCAGGACGAGGTGTTGAGAAAGCGTTTTGCAGGAAAACCTGAGTATGTCGAGAGGTTTATGTTTTTCGTAGCGGAAGAAGTACGCCGAATTATGGCCTCGCTGGGCTTTAGAAAATTTCAGGATATGGTAGGCAGAGTAGACCTGCTGCAAATAAACAAAGCAGTCGAACATTGGAAAGCAAATGGGCTGGACCTTGCAATGGTTTTCCACCAGCCGGACGTATCTGACCAAAACCAGTTACGGCTGAGTTCCCGGCAGGCTGGCAAGCTTGATGACCATCTTGACTGGCAAATCCTGAAAAAAGTAGAGCCAGCAATTTCCAACAAAGAAAGAATTGCTCTGAAGATGCCGATTCATAACACTAACCGAACAGTCGGTGCGATTTTGAGCAACCGCATCATACAAAAATATGGCCCGCAGGGGCTGCCTGACAATACCTTAGAGATTACCTTCCACGGCTCAGCAGGTCAAAGCTTCGGGGCTTTCCTTGCACCCGGTGTTACCTTGAAACTCATTGGCGAGAGCAACGACTATCTTGGCAAGGGCCTTTCCGGTGGTCGGATTATTGTTGAAGCGCCACAAGGCTCGCCATTTATCGCACATGAGAATATCATCGCTGGAAATACTCTGCTTTATGGTGCTACGGCAGGCGAAGTTTTTATTAACGGAATGGTCGGCGAGCGATTTTGTGTCCGCAATAGTGGCGCAACGGCTGTTGTAGAAGGCATCGGAGACCACGGTTGTGAATATATGACAGGTGGTGTGGTTGTAGTCCTCGGAAAGACAGGTTGTAATTTTGCTGCCGGTATGAGCGGTGGGTTAGCCTATGTTCTGGACGAGATGCAGCTGTTTGATACATTGTGCAATCTCGACATGGTTGAACTGGAGACTGTTTGGAAAGAGGAAGATAAACAAATCCTGTATGATTTGATTGAACGTCATTATAAATGGACGGACAGTGTTCGTGCCGGATATATCCTCAATGCCTGGCCGGACATGGTGGGAAAGTTTGTTAAAGTTGTACCTATAGACTATCGCAAAGCCCTGAAGAAAATGCGAGCAGCACAGCAACGGCACACCGAAACCATACCGGCAACAGAGGAGGTCTTCTATGGGTGAGGTGAAAGATTTTCTGAAATACAAACGACAGGAAGTCGGACATCGGCCGGTGGAAGAAAGGATTTATGACTTTGCTGAGCTTGACCTGCCGCTTACGCCGAACCAAATCCATCAGCAGGCTGCAAGGTGTATGGATTGTGGGATACCCTTCTGCCATGGCTTCGGTTGTCCCTTAAAAAACTGTATACCCGAACTCAATGAGCTTATCTACAAGGATAGATGGGAGCAGGCCTGTCAGCTTCTTCATTCCACAAATAATTTTCCGGAAATAACCGGTAGGGTCTGCCCTGCACCTTGTGAGGCGGCCTGCACACTCTCAATCAACGATGAGCCTGTGTTAATCAGACATATCGAATTTCAGATTGTGGAACGCGGCTTCAAAGAAGGATGGATTAAACCAGAGCCACCGGCCGAGAAAACCGGCAAACGCGTTGCCGTGATAGGCTCGGGACCAGCCGGACTTGCTGCAGCTCAACAGTTGGCGAGAGCAGGCCACAATGTAGTTGTTTTTGAAAAAGACGATAAGATTGGTGGAATACTTCGATATGGTATTCCGGACTTTAAACTTGAAAAACGTATTATTGACCGCCGCATTGAGCAACTAAAAGCCGAAGGGGTTGAATTTCAGACAGGTGTCAATGTCGGGGAAGACATATCCGCTCGTTATTTGAAAAAGATGTTTGATTGTATATGTCTTGCAATGGGAGCGGGTCAACCGCGAGACCTGAATGTACCTGGCAGAGGATATGAGAACATCATATTCGCAATGGATTATCTAAGAGCCCAGAACAAGCTCTGCTCAGGTGAGCCATTAGATGAGTCTGGAATAATCACGGCGAAAAACAAAGTTGTCGTGATAATAGGCGGGGGAGATACCGGAAGCGATTGTGTTGGCACAGTTCGCCGGCAAGGCACAAGGCAAATTTATCAATTGGAGATTTTGCCTGAACCTCCTGACGTCCGCCCACCGGACACTCCCTGGCCTGAATGGCCGCGTATTATGCGAACTTCTTCGTCTCACGAAGAAGGCTGCAAGCGACAATGGAGCGTAATGACGAAAAGATTTTCGGGTGTTGGCATCCGGGTTGAAAAATTGCACTGTTGTAACGTTGAGTGGACAACGCAAAATGGCAAATGGAAGCTCAAGGAGCTGCCGGGCACCGATTTCAGCCTCAACGCGGATTTGGTGATACTGGCTATGGGATTTCTCCACGTAGCCCATAATGGGCTTATAAAAAGCCTGAGCTTGAAGCTCGATGACTTTGGCAATATTGCTGTGAACAATTATCAAACAAGCCAAAATGGTATATTTGCAGCAGGCGACGCCGTTACCGGGACTTCGTTGGTTGTTAGGGCTATAAATAATGGACGCGAAGCTGCAATTGCGATTGATGACTGGCTGCAACAGCACGGCTAAAAGATATGGTATTGCAAAAAATTAAAAAATGCCAAAACGTAAGGACATCAACAAAATACTAATAATTGGTTCAGGGCCCATTGTAATAGGCCAGGCCTGCGAATTTGATTACTCCGGCACACAGGCCTGTAAGGTCTTAAAGCAGCAGGGATTTAAAGTCATCCTGGTAAATAGCAACCCTGCTACAATTATGACCGACCCTGAGATGGCTCATCACACCTACATAGAACCTATTACTCCTGACATCGTTGAGAAAATTATTCGCAAAGAAAGACCGGACAGCCTGCTACCAACCTTGGGAGGCCAGACAGGCTTAAATACCGCTGTTGCACTGGCTGAGAATGGAGTATTGAAAAAATACAACGTCAGGCTCCTGGGGGCAAATTTAAGTTCAATAAGAAAAGCTGAAGAAAGGGACAAATTCAAAAAAATAATACAATCCTGTGGCCTGGAAGTCCCAAAGAGCGGCTACGCTCATTCCTGGCAGGAGGCACAGCAAATCATCGAATATGTTGGTTTTCCAGCCATTATAAGGCCTTCTTACACCCTCGGCGGAACGGGTGGCAATATCGCGTATAACACCGAGGAATACGAGAAACACGTCCACTGGGGTCTGAACTTGAGCCCTAAGAGCCAGGTGCTGATAGAAGAATCTGTAGTTGGCTGGAAGGAATATGAGCTGGAGGTGATGAGAGACAAAAAAGATAATGTTGTTATTATCTGTTCAATCGAAAACCTCGACCCGATGGGTATTCACACAGGCGATAGCATAACTGTTGCTCCTGCCCAGACACTCACCGATAAAGAATACCAGTTGATGCGTGATGCAGCTATCAGGATTATCAGGGCCATAGGCGTCGAAACCGGCGGCTCAAACATTCAGTTTGCTGTTAATCCTGAAAACGGTAAATTGTACGTAATAGAGATGAACCCTCGTGTCTCGCGCAGCTCCGCCCTTGCCTCGAAGGCTACCGGTTTTCCCATTGCGAAGATAGCTTCCCTCCTGGCGGTCGGCTATACACTTGATGAAATCCCGAATGATATCACGAAAAAAACACCTGCCTGCTTCGAGCCGACTATCGACTATTGCGTTGTTAAATGGCCTCGCTTCACCTTTGAAAAATTCCCAAAAACCAGCCCTGAGCTTACTGTCCAGATGAAGTCGGTAGGCGAAGCGATGTCAATCGGCAGGACCTTCAAGGAAGCTTTGCAGAAAGCAATCCGTTCTCTTGAAATAGACAGGTATTCACTGGAAACAAACTACATCGATGGCCGAATATCCCACGAGCAGTTGCGAAAAAAACTAAAATCCAACTGCTGGGACAAAATCTGGTACATTGCAGAGGCCTATCGCAGGAAATTCCCAACTGAGCAAATTTATAGCCTGACTAAGATTGACCCGTGGTTTCTCAACAATATCGATGACATTGTAAGACTTGAACGCAAAATAAAATCCACATCCCTTGACAAATTCAACGGTAAACTGATACGACAGGTTAAAGAATACGGCTTTAGCGATAAATACCTTGCCTCATTGCTCAACATTTCAGAAAAACAGTTCAGACAACATCGCCGGCTTCTTAATGTGGAAGCTGTTTATAAGGCTGTTGACACATGTGGAGCCGAGTTTGAGGCCTACACACCGTATTTTTATTCTACGTATGAATCGGAATGCGAGGCCAATCCATCCGAAAGGGAAAAAATTATTATCCTTGGCGGAGGCCCTAACCGTATCGGCCAGGGAATCGAATTCGATTACTGCTGTGTCCACGCATCTATGGCGCTAAGGGAATTAGGTATCGAATCAATAATGGTAAACTGCAACCCGGAGACCGTGAGTACCGACTACGATACCTCCGACAGGCTTTATTTTGAACCGCTCACTTTTGAAGATGTGATGAACATCGTCGAAAAAGAAAAACCCGACGGCGTCATTGTCCAATTCGGCGGCCAAACTCCTTTGAAACTGGCGGTGCCGCTGGAAGAAGCTGGTGTTAAAATAATAGGTACCTGCCCTGACAGCATTGCCCGGGCTGAGGACAGAAAACTTTTCAATAAACTTATCGATAAGCTCGAACTGCGCCAGCCTGCAAGCGGCACCGCTACGTCACCAAACCAGGCATTGAAAATCGCGCAAAAGCTGGGCTTTCCGTTATTGATTCGCCCCTCATTTGTTCTGGGTG
>Ga0315545_1002684_pt1 | contig 15809 bp, 13 predicted proteins | sample SalMarSW160210MG_FD_203096 | JGI IMG/M metagenome (GOLD analysis project Ga0315545, IMG submission 203096) | Salt marsh sediment microbial communities from the Plum Island Ecosystem LTER, Massachusetts, United States - Salt Marsh Sediment SW1602-10 ...
CTGCTGCTGTATTTATTGCTAACGCGTATGGCATAGATTTATCGATGATGGATCAACTCACCATCGTTATAACCGCAACCCTGGCTTCAATTGGGACTGTGGGGCTTCCTTCATCAGGGTTCGTAATGTTGAGTATAGTACTAACTGGTCTTGGTCTTCCGCTCGAAGGGCTGGCACTGCTCGCCGGTGTTGAGCCTATCATGAGCCGCTTCCGCACCTGCCCCAATATTTGTGGAGACGCTGCAATTAGTGCGGCCATCGCTAGGATCAACGGCTATAAGATTGAGCCCCCAAAAGAACAAAAACTAGTGGCAGGATCTGAAGGTGCGTAATATTTGCCTTAATTACAAAGCCCAGCCTATCCTGGGCGAGCCTGATGGATTTTAGCCTGTGAGGCTCGAGAGATATGGGGTGAACATGGGCAAAAGTCATTGGCTACAGCAAGAAGACAGTTGATAGCTGGAAAACAAGTGAATCCCCGGCTTCTCGTCGGGGATTCACTGAGTTCATTCATCAAATACCTTTAATTGGGACGGGGAGAATCTATGGTGCTCAATGCAATTCCTTATCAGTTCTTTGGGCACATGTTTCGCAGACGATGCAAAAAAAATCCCTGTTGTAAAGATAACCACCGCTCAAGCAGGCGTTGAAAAGGTATCCATTTGTAAATCCTGATATCGTTTTTCAGACCGCAAAAGCACATTGTGAAGGAGCAATGGCCTAAAACTCCTTAACGTTTCAGCTTAGGCATCGAAGGAAGTAATTCTGCCCTGATGCGAAGTTATGGATTAAAACACTGTCTTTAGAAGGGCTGGGAGTCTTTCCAGGGTTATATTGGGCTCTCTTTTGTAACGTCTAACCTCCAGAAGAAAACGGAACTCATATAGATGCTTAAAAGCTTTTGATTAAATACTTAGCGAAAGCAGAGGTGTTTATGAATCTTATAAAAACATATGGGATAAGGGCATCTCCATCGAAAATTTATGACTTTCTATAAACATTAAACATAGACGTCTGAGCCTATGTGTTGACATGAAGTCAATCAAGGCGTTTTTTACAGAAAATCTTTAAACAAGAACTAGAACAGTTATTTCTTTAAATAACTTGGCAAAACAGGAAATATTAAAAAAAGAAAGGGGTAATGAAAATGACAGGTAATATGAAAATCAGTGAAAGAATAGCAGATATAGCGGTTGGGACTCAGTTTGAGGATTTGCCAGAAAATGCGGTAAACAAAGCCAAAGAGCTTGTCTTAGACTCTCTTGGTTCAATGATTGGTTCTCGAGATATTCCATCGAGCAAGATTGCCACCGAGGTAGCCTTAGAGCTAGGAGGGCCTGCTGAGAGTACAGTTGTTGGTCCAGGTAAAAAAGTAGCAACAGCAAATGCAGCTTTCGCTAATGCTATGCAATCCTATGCCTTTGATTTTATAGATGATCATAATGAGTCTAACGCACATCCTAGTGCCGCATCGATCCCAGTGAGCCTGGCTATGGGAGAAAAACTTGAACGCGGTGGGAAGGAAATTATTGAGGCCATTGCTTTAGGCAACGAAGTAGTATGTCGCCTGGGGGCCTCCTTTCTCGGAAAGACCTACTACCAAGGATTTCATCCAACGAGTACATGTGGTATGTTCGGTGCAACCATATCAGCGGCGAAACTGCTAAAATTAACCCGTGAGCAAACTGTTTGGGGATTGGGAATTGCCGGTAGCATGGCATCAGGATTGATGGAATGGAAAGCTACGGGTTCTATCACAAAAAGACTCCAAGCAGGTCACCCTGCTATGTGTGGAATCATAGCAGCCATGATGGCGCAAAAGGGCTATGACGGCCCAAATACCATTTTTGAGGGTCAAGATGGCTTCTTGAACTCTTATTCATATCAACGCCAGTATGATGCTAGCATTATTACCGATAATCTTGGGAAAGAATGGGAATTTGTCAAATCCAGCATTAAGGTATATCCCTGCTGCCGCTATTCAGGCGGTCATATAGACGCATGTTTAGAAATTGTGAACAAACACCATCCAGATCCAGAAAAAATAAAAAAAATCTTTATCCGTTCATCCAATTATACATTGAAACTGCTCGCAGAGCCTGTCGATCGGAAAATGAATCCGGAAAACATGGTAGATCTTCAGTTTAGTATGCCTTTTCAAGCAGCTATTGCTTTTGCTAGGGGTAAAGTTGGTGTTGATGAATTCACTATGGAAAGTGCTCGCGAACCTCTTGTCATGAAGTTAATGAAAAGAACTGAGTGGGTAGAGGATGAGGAATTTGAGCGACGTTATCCGGAACACTACTCAAGCGCTGTTACTATTACAATGGAAGATGGTATAGAATATACGGCGATAATAGATGATCCTAAAGGTGATTGGAGAAATCCGGTTGTTCATGAGGATATCGAAAATAAATTCACTGATCTTGTCAAAAGAGTTAATGATGATGAGGAATACAGTAGAAGGATTATTACCTACGTGAATAGCCTTGAAAAGCAGCCCTCAATTGAAGGTCTCTTCTCTTTGATTGTTGGTAAGTAATGCTTTTATCATTATCGATATTCATCATATAAAGTGCGATTTTACCTTCTGATGTGAGGAGGTGAAGGTGCGTTGTAAAAGATCGAGTCCCTTCCCTCTTCACAATTGAAAAAGATGAATTACTATGAATATACCCGCTATCGAATTTCAATATAAACTAACCTACTAGAATGGAGGTTAAAAATGGAAATCCAGGAGTTAATCAAATGCTCTATCATGCGAGGGGGAACGAGCAAAGGAATCTTTTTACTGAGAAATGATTTGCCTGAAAATAAGCAACTGAGGGATAAAATCATCCAACGTATCTTTGGTGCTCCTGATCCACGAGAGATTGATGGCCTCGGTGGCGCAGATGCCCTGACCAGCAAATTGGCTATTATTGGCCCGCCAACCCGCGATGATTGTGATGTGGACTACCTTTTTGGGCAGGTAAACATGGTGGAGCCAATGATTGATTATAAATCGAACTGCGGAAATATCTCCTCAGCAGTAGGCCCTTTTGCCATTGATGAAGGATTTGTGGATGCAGTAGAACCGATGACAGTAGTCAGGATTAACCAGGTCAACACGGGAAAAGTAATTGTTGCGGAAGTTCCTGTGAAAGGAAATAAATCTGAGGTAGAGGGAAACCACATTATTGCAGGCTGCCCTGGAACCGGAGCAAAGATAGTTCTGGATTGGGCAGACAGCGCTGGATCCCTTACAGGTAAACTCCTTCCCACGGGAAGCGTTACCGATATATTGCCTGTAGAAGGAGACGTGGAAGTTTCTTTGGTAGATGCAGCTATTCCCACGGTTTTTATCCGAGCGGAAAGTCTTGGCTTGAAAGGAAGTGAAACACCCCAAGAGATAGACGCTAATGCAGAATTGTTAGAGAGAATCGAAAAGATAAGAAGCTTTGCAGCGGAAAAAATGAAACTCTGTGATGATTGGAGAGAAGCCACAAAAAAAGTACCCTACAGCCCGTTTTTTGCAATTTGTGCACCTCCTTTGTCTTATAAGAACTGGACAACGGGAGAGGTGGTAAATAAAAATTCGGTAGATCTGGTTGTTAGACTGCTTTTTATGCAAAAGATGCATAAGACATATCCTGTGACAGGAACCGTATGTACAGTAGCAGCTTCGATGATACCTGGCACCATACCCAATCAACTGGCACATCCCGGAATTATCGAAAAAGGAGAGCTTCGGATTGGCCATCCGGCGGGTATCATAACCCCGGAGGGTAAGGTGGATATTGAAAATGATGGCTTTGTTTTACGGAGAGCAACTGTAGATAGAACGGCTCGTTGTTTGATGAAAGGTTATGCATTTATTCCTAAAGCAACGCTTTCAATCTGAGTAGATGGTGGCAGCATAAGGTGCTAACGGGCTGAAATGGAAAGGACATCAATACTTCTAAGGCTTAGTAAAAATTCACGAATGGGAAAATAGCAAATGATTCAATTTAACGAAAGACGTTTGGAAACAGATGTTTTAATTATCGGCGCTGGAGGTGCAGGTCTGCGAGCTGCCATCGAGGCTAAAAATATGGGGGCTAATGTCCTGGTTGTTTCGAAAGGAGGCTTTCCCTCAGGATGCACAACGATTGCAATGGGCGCTATGTTATCCGCATTCGACAGTCAAGATAGCACTAACCAGCATTTTGAGGATACTCTCAAAGGTGGTGATTATCTGAATAATCCCAATTTGGTAAGGCTGCTTGCGGATCATGCACGTGAAAGAACGGCTGATCTTGAGCGATACGGGACCACATTTGATAAAGAGGATGATCATTACAAACTTTTTCCATTCACTGGAAGTTCATTTCCGCGAGGTGTGCTAGCAGATGAACCTTATCAAGGAGGGTACATTAAGGGGCTTGTAAATGAAGTTAAAAGGCTCGACATCAATGTTTTTAAACATGTGATGATTGTTGATTTGGTCAAGGAAAAAAATGAAATTGCAGGTGCCATCGGTCTTGCCTTGGAAACAGATACCCTATTGATCATAAATGCGCGGGCAATAATCCTGGCCACCGGGGGAGCAGGGAATTTGTATCGCCTTACAACGAACCCACCAGGTATAACAGGAGACGGCTACGCTCTTGCCTATAAAGCGGGCGCCCAGTTATCAGGCATGGAGTTTGTGCAAAGCCGAGTATGTATGATTTATCCAAAAGGGATGCGAGGCGTACCACCCCCAGGCGATGGTCTGGTTACGAAAGGGGGAAGATTTTATAACGCCCTGTGTGAACGATATATGAGGAAATATCATCCTAACAAATTGGAGCTTGTCACACGGGCGCAAATGGCGATATGTGCCCAGAGGGAAATACAAGCGGGACGCTGCACGTTTAATGGAGGTGTTTTTGGAGACTTATCGGATGTACCCAAGGAGGAATTATCCAAATTCAAGAAATTTTTGAGAACCTGTGCTGAAGAAAATTTTGATCCATCGTGGCAACCGTATGAGTGGGCCCCAGGTGTCCATCATTTCATGGGAGGGGTAGTCATTAACGACAAATGTGAGACGGGTATTAGCGGCCTTTATGCTGCTGGTGAAATCGCAGCCGGTGTTCATGGGTCGAATCGTCTGGCAGGTAATGCGCTAACAGAAATCCAGGTATTTGGGACAATAGCAGGAGATAATGCGGCGAAAAACGCCCTTTCGAAATCAAATATAGGTTTACCGCCAAAACAAGTTGATACTGCAAAAAACTCGATAGAAGCCATTCTTAAACGAGAGAAGGGTTTTCATCCTCTCGAGGTAAAGGAAGAACTTACATATATTATAAGCCTTTGTGTGGGTGTCATTAGAAACGAGGACGGACTCCGGAAAGCTGCAGAGATCATTCAAAACATAAAAAAAGAAAAGGTCGCTAAACTATGCCTTGTGGGTGAACAGACCTTTAAAGGGGTTTCTGCACTTTTAGAAGTTGAGAATCTTGTGATGATTGGGGAACTTGTTATATCCGCTGCAAGATTAAGAACAGAAACTCGAGGAGCTCATAATAGGGAGGACTATCCGGAATTGGACGAAAGGTGGTCACGAAACATTGTCTTTCAGTTAGAAAATGGTAAGAATTCCATAATAATGACCCCGGTAAAAAAATCTAAGAATGATTAAATGTTGTCTCATATATGAACCAAATAGCGGGGAGATAGATTGATAAGAGAAATTAGAGCAGGTGATATTACGGAAAAAGTATCTTCTCTATTTCAGGAAGCCTGCTACCATCTTCCCAAAGATGTGATGGCCGCACTTAACAGGGCGAAGGGCATGGAAGATTCTCCAGTGGCACGCAGTGTGTTGAGCATGATATTGGAAAATGCAGAGATCTCTGCGAGGGGTGAAATTCCTTTGTGTCAGGATACCAGTATGGCAGTGCTCTTTCTGGAATCGGGCCAGGAGGTCTATATTGTTGGGGGTGATCTTCGCACGGCAGTGAATGAAGGCGTTCGTCAGGGATGCGACAGGGGTATTTGGGCAAATTAGTGGTGGATCATCTTTTCTCCACCAGAGAGAATACCAAAGACAACATATAGGCAGTTATTCATATGTCTTTTGTATCAGGTGACAGGCTGAAAATTATCGCCTATCTAAGGATTTTGGCAGCGAGAATATGAGTCGTTTGGCGGTGCTCCCTCCGCCGAAAGGACGAAAAGAGATCATCGACTTTGTCGTAAAGACTGTTGATGAATCCGGGAGTAATCCTTGTCCTCCTATTATCATTGGAGTAGGTGTAGGCGGAACAGCCGAGAAGTGTATGTTGTTAGCAAAGAAAGCGCTCTTGCGAAAAATTGGCCAACCACATTCCAATGTCGAGGTTTCTGATCTCGAAATGGAAATTTTGGCTCAGGTTAATAACTTGGGAATAGGGGCCATGGAGTTTAGGGAGCAATTGGACCGCAAAGAAAAAGCTATTCATCCTTGACTTGAAAGTCGGGGCATTCTGGCATTTTTCGTAGAGGTGATTTAATAGGCAGGCATTCAGAAGGGAGCTGGTAATGGCTAGAGTTTTGGAAAATGTTGGTAAAGATTTACTGAGAGAGAACGGAGTGCCTACACCTGAATTTTTTGTTGCAAGCACCGCCGAAGAGGCGCGTAGTGCAGCTGAAAAGATTGGATGTCCTGTTGTCATAAAGGCATTGGTGACTGTTGGGAAACGGGGGAAGGCCGGAGCAGTTAAATTCGCAGAGACTCCTGATAAAACTGCAATAATCGCTGAAGAAATTTTGGCACTGACAGTTCGTAATTTTCCTGTGGAGCGTTTACTGGTAGAAAAAAAGCTGGATATATCTCAGGAGCTTTATGTGTCTATTACTTATGATTCATCCGAAATGGCGCCTGTTATTATCGCAAGCAGTGCTGGGGGAATTGATATTGAAGAAATTGCTAAAACCCAACCAGAGAAAATACTCAAATACCCTGTGCACATGCTAAAAGAATTTAATCCTTATGAGGCAAAAGAAATATGGTCTGATTTAGGTTTAAGAGGGAGGGTTTTGCAAAAAGCAACCATGATCCTATGGAGGCTCTATAACCTTTTCGTGAAATATGATGGCACAATTGTCGAAATCAATCCGTTGGCAATAACCGCAAGTGGTGAGGTGGTGGCAGCAGCGATACTGATGGGTGTTGATGATGATGTTTTGTACAGACAATCCTATCTATCAGACAAGGTCGAAGAGGGAAGTGATCGAGCTTGGAGGCCCCTTACTGTTTTAGAAAAAAAGATGATTGAAGTTGATAAGACAGAGGCATATCGAGGAACTGCCCGCTACACTGAGATGGAGGGAGGCAATATTGGTTTTTTCTGTGGTGGTGGAGGGGGCAGCCTTCTATCTTATGATGCCCTGCTTCGATTTGGTGGGAAGCCCGCAAATTATACTGAATTTGGAGGAAATCCACCGGAAGCAAAGGTCAGAGGTTTAGTCAAAGGGGTGCTGTCAAAGCCAGGTGTCAAAGGCTTCTATATGAACCTTAACATAACGAATAATACCCAAACAGATATCGTTGCGAAGGGAATCATTAGTGCTTTTCAGGATTTAAACATTGATCCTAAGAAATTTCCAGCAGTGCTCAGACTTGCTGGTGTGCATGATGCTAAAGCCAGGAAATTATGCACCGAGGCGGGGCTTGATTATCATGGCGACGATATTACCATGGAAGATACTGCTCGAATAATCGTGGATAAAATGAAAAAAGCCTATCCAGAGGAGGCAGATTAAAATGGCAATATTAGTGAATAAAAATTCAAAGATAGCTATTCAAGGGATAACAGGTAGAGAGGCCTCAATGGTTACCAAACAGGCCTTGGCATATGGAACAAAAATCGTGGCAGGGATAACCCCAGGAAAAGAGGGCCAGAGTGTTGAAGGTGTCCCTGTTTATGATACCTTAAAACGAGCCTGCCAGGATCTTAAAATAAATACATCTGTCGTTTATGTTCCGCCAGCTTTTGCCTATGATGCGGTAATGGAAGCGATAGGCAATGGAATTCCGCTAATCATCATTATCACAGAACGAATTCCGCAACAAGACACGATAAAATTTCTATCGGCTGCCAAACGAACTGATTGCACTGTTGTTGGGCCTAACTCAGTTGGGGTAATCACCCCGGAGGACAAGGTGAAGTTGGGTGCAATTGGTGGTGATAACCCTGAACGTTGCTTTGTCCCTGGAAATGTAGGGATTATTTCACGTAGCGGCGGAATGACAGCTGAATGTGCGTGGATGGTAAACCGGGCAGGTTTTGGCGTAAGCACGTGCGTAAGCATCGGGGGGGATACGTTCATTGGATCTCCGCCAACAAAGGTTTTAGGTATGTTCGAGGAGGACCCAAAGACAAAACTTGTTGTCATGTGGGGAGAGCCGGGAACCAGATATGAGGAAGACGTGGCCGAGTTCATCAAAAAGAAAGGTTTTACAAAACCATTAGTGGCATATATAGGTGGAAGATTCGTAGAAAATATGCCCGAAGGTACCGTTTTTGGGCACGCAGCTTCCATGATTGAGGGTGGAGCGGGAAAGCCTTCCAATAAGATGGCAGCTCTTAGAGAGTCAGGCTGTCATGTAGCTGAAAATTTTAATGATATCATTGCGATATTGCAAAAGGTCATGGAGAAATGACGAATTCGTTTGGACTACTGGAAACCGAGGGCTAATAATGAAGGTTTGCAGTTGTTAATAGCAAGACCTTAATTCAAGGTTAAATTGGGCTTTGTGCAATAGAGCTAAAAGACAGTTTCATATGGAGCAGGCAAGGATAACACGCACAACATAAACTAACGCATAAAGGTAGGTTACACTATGAAACCATTAAGAACAGCTCTTTTTTGTCCCGGAAACAGACCTGATCGCGCAGAAAAGGCGATTGGTTCAGGTGCGGATGCAGTGATTATTGATTTAGAGGATGCCGTTCCCATTTCCGAGAAGGAAAATACCCGTCCTATGGTGAGAACCATATTAGACAGATATCCTGGAAAGAGATTGTACGTCCGCGTAAACGGCTTGACCACGTCTTATTGTAGGAAGGATTTGGAAGCAGTTGTCTGTGATAATTTGACTGGGATTTTATTCCCTAAGGTGGAATCCACAGAGGATATTTCTGAAATTGATAGGCTTCTCTGTGAGACAGAAAAAAGAAATGGATTAGAAAAAGGGATCGTTGAAGTGATGACATTGTGCGAATCGGCCAAAGGTCTTGAGGAGATTTATCGCATTGTCTCGGAAAAACCAAAACATCACCGAGTCTCGTTGATAGCCTTTGGAGCAGCTGATTATACGCTGGATTTGGGAATCGCTTTAACCCGTGAAGGAAAGGAATTAGAATATGCGCGTTCCCGAATACCTATAGCTTGTCGAGCTGCAGGCATTATGCCACCAATTGATACTCCTTGGATGATAGACCTAAAAGATATCGATGGACTAGTTGCAGATGCTAAGAAGGCAAAAGCCTATGGCTTCCAAGGAAAGTTAGTCATCCATCCCAATCAGATTCAGCCTTGTCATGATGTTTTTACTCCAACTGCGGAGGAAATTGCCAAAGCTAAAAAAATCATAGAGGCTTTTGAAGAAGCAGAACGCGCGGGAAAGGCTGCAATTCAAGTGGAAGGAAAGTTCATTGATTACGCCGTAGTCGAAAAAGCAAAGAGGGTTCATACCCTGGCACAGGCTCTTATCGATAAGACCTAATTTGGTTACATTAAATCACAAACTATACTGGTAGCTCGAGCTTTACTACCTCGGTAAATCAGTGATTTGAAGGGGCTGATATTATGATGATGTCACCCAGTGAAAGGAAAAAACAGAATCTCAGTTTATGTTATTGGTTTTGGTATGCGAAATTGTAGTTAGTTGTTTCGAATACACAAACGTTATTAACAGATAGCAAGATTTGGTCAAAAAAGAGGTGTTATTATGGAAAATAATAATCAGGAAAAGACAATAGCTGAGGTGTTAGCGGGTTTTATAGTAAACCAGAGATATGAAGATTTGCCGCAGGAGATTATTCAGAAAGCCAGATATTATATTATTGATATCTTAGGTTGCATCGTCGGGGCATCAAGAGAAGCACAGGCTCAAACCCTATTGGAAGTAATACAATCGGAAGGGGGCAACTCACATAGTTCCGTATTCGCATACGGTTTTAAGACGTCTGCCATGAATGCTGCATTGATGAATGGAGAAATGGGACATATTTTTGATTTCGATGATGACCACCGTGAGGCTACCACCCACACATCCGTAGTTGTTTTCCCAGCAGTCTTTGCACTTGGGGAAAAGTTTAAGGTCAGCGGGAAAGATCTGACTCGTGCTTTTATTTTAGGCATGGAGGTTACCATCCGCATCGCAGAGTCCTTTCTCGGTAAGGCTCTTTACAAAGGGTTTCACCCAACATCAACATGTGGAGTATTTGGTGCGGCAGCAGGCTGTGCTTTAATCCTAGGCCTTGATGTTAGACAGACTGCAGACGCTTTAGGATTAGCGGGCAGTTTTGCTGCTGGTACAACGGCATGGCGTTCAGAGAATACCTGGCAGAAGCCATTACAACCTGGACATGCGGCTATGTGTGGGGTATTGGCAGCCTCTTTAGCACAGAAAAATTTTGTTGGGGCACATACAATTTTTGATGGGCCAGATGGGGTTATTCGAGCATTTTCTTTCGAAAATATATACGAGCTTTCGCGGATCACGGAAAATCTTGGGAAAAAATGGGAAATGAAAGATACAAGCATAAAAACTCAAGCATGTTGTCGTTTTGGAGCACCGGCCGTTGACTGCGCACTTGACTTATATCGACAGGGAGTACGGTCCCAAGATGTGAAGGAGATCTTAGCCAAAGTAGGCAATATTGCAATTGAGATGCTGACTAAACCACTAGAACGAAAACTGCGCCCGGTTTCACATATAGAGGCACAATTTAGTCTTCCCTATATGATAGCAGTATCTATCTGCAAAAATCGGGCGGGAGTAGATGAATTTAAAAAAGAATCTTTGGTTGACTCTGAAATTCTTGAGCTTGTGGATAAAATTACTTGGGAAATGGACCCAGCCGCAGAGGCCTTGTATCCAAAAGCTTATCCGGCAACACTGGTAGCTACTTTGAAAAATGGCAGAAAGATTGAGTCGCATGTTGAATATCCTAAAGGGGACCCAGAAAATCCTGCCTCAATGGAGGAAATCGTGGGCAAGTTTAACTCTTTAACTAAAGAGTTCTTCGACCAAAAAAAGAGAGAAAGAATTATTGGGATGGTTGAACGACTTGAGGAAATTGATAATATTGCCCAAGTAGCTGATTTACTCCGGTAGTTGGATTTGATATCGTTTAAAGTAATGCCCGGTGTTTTTGGTGCTCAGTTGACCTTAATTAAACCCAAATTGTGCAGTTGAATAAAGGAAGGTATGTTTAAGATTAGTCAATATGTCACCTTAACTGTTTAGTAAAAATACCCCCTTTAACACGCCGAAGCCATATGTAGTGGTCAAGTAAAAATGGACACTCTGTTAAGCAGCATTTAACAATTTTATATTTTCGTAATCCATAGGACTCACATATCCCAGAGTCGAATGCAGCCGATAGGCATTATAGAATGAGATATAGTCAAGCATTTTAGCCCTAGCTGCACCTCTGGATATAAATCGGCAAAATGCAATTCGTTCTGATTTCAGGCTTCTAAAAAATCGTTCAGTCGGGGCATTGTCCCAACAGTTTCCTTTGCGGCTCATACTAGGGATCATTTGATACTGTTTAAGTTGTTTCTGATATTTATCCGTCTACAACCCTGGACGACTGCATGCAGCGTGGCAGCAAGTAAAAGAGAACGCTGGAGCAGCGGGGTAGACGGAATGACGGTAGCAGAATTTGAACGACGAGCCGATGAGTTCCTAAAGCTTACCCATGAGAAGCTCAAGGCGGTCACCTACCGTTTCAAACCTGCACGAAGAGCCCTCATTCCAAAGGAAGGCACTTCCAAAATGCGGAAACTGGGAATACCCGTAGTGATGGATCGAGTCGTGGGTCAGAGTATCAATCTGGTATTTGCGGAGATATTTGACCCAGAGTTGACAACAGATTCCAATTTTGGTTTCCGCAAAGGTGTAATCATCGATTACTATGTCAAATATTCCGATATTTGCTAAACCACCTTTTTAAATAAAGCCAATCTCTTTCTCTCTTCCCATTTTCACTGCTGGGGCATAGGTGCATTCTGCCAAAGCTTCGGTCAAGGATAGCCCCGATGTAACAACCTTAAATACTGTGGTTAGAAGATCGTAGGTGATAGAATGAACGTTAGTCATGGCGAGGGCATTACTTATATAGTCCGGCTCAAATCCTTGTTCTAGTGATAGCTTCATAAAGCAAATCTTCCGGAACAGAAAGACTTTTGAGCACACTATTAATTTCGGTTTTCTTCAGTCCTTTGAGGATATCAATCTCCAGCCTCCCCACTGTCTCAGGAAACTGTGCCGCGAGTTCTTTAATACCTAATCCATCTCAGCTGCTGAGTATTAAGGCAGAACCTTTTACACTGCATGAACCGTCTATGATTACACCCGCATGAAACTCTTGTCTAATCTGCAGTTTTTCCTCGACAAGAACACGCTCCATTTTTTAGTTTTTGATGGTGATAATCATCATTTCTTGGACGATTTCCTACAACATTTCGGGGGTGTCCGCAAATTTCACCCCACCGGCAGCGTACTTGCCCGTAGACAAAAGTTGGGCCTTGATAACGACCAGTTTTCCGATCTCTACAGCGACGTCCTTGGACTCCTCGGGCGTAGAGGCCACGCCACAACGCGGTATGGTGATACCCGATCCTTAAAGAAGTTCTTTATCTTGAAATTCATATAGACTTGGCGCCTTTTTCCTCCGTTTCTGCTTTTTTGTCGCCTATTCACCCTATAGGAGAAATGCACTATCCTCATTTGAGAGCCACTGAAAAAATTTTTCCTTTACCTGTGATAGAGATATTACTGGGTCTGCCGATTTTTTACGGGTCTTATATCAATAGCTAAATCATCTTTTTTTCGTTTGCGAAACCTGATGTTCCTCTCCCACCTCCTATCCGACTCAGGATAATCCTCACGATTGTGCGCACCACGGGTCTCAGTCCGCAACTTCGCCGCGGTCGCGACAAGTTCTGCAACGATCACTAGATTCTCGACCTCTTTCAATAATGCTAATGCCCTGAACGATCGCGCGGTGGTAATTACCAATGACCGGAGTTTGTCCTTTTTTATAGTATCAATGACCTGAACAGCCTTTTGGAGTCCTTCTTCGTTACGTAGTACTCCGACATGCACACTCATGGTCTCGGCCAGCTCGGCTTTGACCTTCATCGGATCATACCCGCCCTCGCGGGCGTACACCGATTCGATCCAGTCAACAATCGATTTGATTTGTTCGGCCGATAAAACTCCCCTATTTGTTCGCGAACAAGCCCATGTTGCCGCCTCGGCCCCTGCGATCGCACCGAAAACCTGGGTCTCTGTCAGCGCATTGCCGGATAGCCGATTTGCACCATGTACCCCCATGGCCGTTTCGCCCGCGGCATAGAGCCCAGGTACCCCGGTTTCGCACTTTGTGTTGATGAGGATCCCCCCCATGAAATGATGGACACCAGGTGCCCATTGATACGGCTGCCACGTGGGGTCAAACCCTTCGGCAGCACAACTCTCCATGAACTTCTTGAATTTAGCCAAGTCTCCCCGGGCAACGCCGGAGAGATCACCATATACGCCACCCTCAGGCGTCCCCCGCCCGGATTGGATCTCTTTCTGGACGCAGATGGACATCTGCGCACGAGTCACCATTTCGAGTTTTTCAGGGTGATACCTCTTCATAAATCTTTCACAAAGAATGTTATAAAAGCGACCTCCCAACATTACAAGACCATCCGCAGGGGGCGGGATGCCACGCATACCCTCTGGAAGTATCATGCACGCACGACCCTGCACAAATTCCATATCTCCTAGTTTCGCACCCGCGTTGAATCCAAGAGTGTAACCATCTCCTGTAATACCGGGAGGATTAGTCGTCAGACGGTATAATTCCCCTGCCCCGCCCGTAGCGAGGATTGTGGCTTTTGTGCTTATTGCCAGTACATGATCAGCATCAAACTCCAAACCGATCGCGCCCACAACCACATTGTTGTCCTTCACCAAATCAATGATCATCACGTGGGGCAGAAAGTTGATTCCAAGGTATTTGGCTTCCTGCACAAGCCCCCTAATGTAACCACCCTGGTATGGGTCGTCAGTCCAAACCTCTCGCGCTACAGAGCTTTCAGGGCAGGGAAAGAGCTTGTATTCGTTACCGTCTTTGTCAAAATTCGTACCATACCGTTCCAGGTCAATGGTCCTCTCACAAGCTCCATCTACGAGCAGCCTGACCAGTTCGGGATCGTTGAGATAACTTCCGCCTTCCAGCGTATCCTGGAAATGTTGATCCGCACTGTCCTGTGGGTCAAAAGCCGCGAGCATCCCACCCATGGAGACCGTCGTACATCCTGAGGGAAACTCGCCCTTGGAAACAACCAATACGTTAACCCCAGCGTTAGAGGCCCCAATGGCAGCCCGAAGACCTGCACCACCACTCCCAATAATCAAAACGTCAGTTTTCAGATTCTTCGTACGTATCTGCATACATGCCTCTTGCTACATGATTCTTCTTCTCTTGATAGAACACTTCCTCCTTGACAGCAAGCATCAGACAAATCGTGCAAAATAAACTGTCTCCCGAAAACCATCTTCTTTTGTCTGCCAAGAAGCCATCTCAAGTTTAGTCGGGTCTCTACCTATATCGTGAGAATACTTGATTCCCCACTTCAGGTGTCGAAATATCGAGGCATCATCTATCAAAAATTGCGCTGAGGACCATGGGCGTAAGCCCATGGGTGAAAGCGCTTTTGAGTTTTGGAAATGTGCACGATTTTGGTAAATATGGTATGTTTATATTATGCAAATACGACTCAGTGCACATGGCGCATACCATCATCAATTTCATGTTATTTGGATCCCCAAATATCGTAAAAAAATATTTAAAGGTGAATTAAGAAAGTTCATTGAAAAACGATTGTTTGATGTTCAGGATTATCACCCTGATGTTGAAATTGAAAAATATAGTATTCAACAGGATTATATTCATTTGATCATCATAATTCCTCCCAAATATGCGGTTTCCGACATCATCGGTAAAATTAAGGCCAACACAAGTCGAGAAATACGAAAGCGTTTCTCATGGGTGAAAAAGATATATTGGCGCAATGAATTTTGGTCACCGGGATTTTTTACCTCCACACTTGGTATTAATGAAGACGTCATCAAAAGATATGTGGAGTTTCAAGAAAAAAGTGATAAAGGTCAATTGCAACTGACTTTCGATTTTAAATTTTAAGTGCCCCGGGCGTAAGCCCGTGGGTATCTACTAAAGAAGATTGTGTACTTTAAAAAGAACGTATCAAGTATCCACACCACTGCAAATAAGCATGCCAGGATTAACTGTCCAGCATCACTAATTGGTAACGTTCAAAAGTGTGTACCTGGTGACAATTTAACTGAACTGATTTAAATATGAAAATAGTCTTTGATCCCTAGTTTGTGTTTCCAATATTTTTCCCATTTATCTCGGGAGTATTGCCTGATCATAATCATTTTGGAAAGATTAGTGGCCATTTTATCAGCCCAACCCCAGGCAATTCTCTTGAGGCGACGACCGATTTCTCTAAACACCCGTTCCAGTAACGATGTTGTCTTTGGGGCAATGACCCCTGTCTTT
>Ga0315545_1002687_pt1 | contig 15803 bp, 13 predicted proteins | sample SalMarSW160210MG_FD_203096 | JGI IMG/M metagenome (GOLD analysis project Ga0315545, IMG submission 203096) | Salt marsh sediment microbial communities from the Plum Island Ecosystem LTER, Massachusetts, United States - Salt Marsh Sediment SW1602-10 ...
CCTCGCGGACAAGATTCTCGTGGGAAGTGCATTTATCAGCTTCACACTTATTCCGGATCTCCGGATTCCTTTCTGGCTGGTAGGGCTCATTCTGCTTCGTGAAGTGACAGTGACGCTGATGCGGGTCGCAGCTGTGAGAAAAAAAAGCCCGATCGCAACAGTGTTTTCGGGAAAGCTGAAAACAGCGTGGCAGATGTTCTCCATACTCTCCATTCTTTTTTTACTCTGTGCAGAGAAGATCATTTTTTCTCTGAAAGCCGGTTCCAGGTTCGGTTCAGTGTTCGTGCTCGCAGAACAGTGGACCGACACTGTAATGATGTTTCTTCCACTTGTTCTCGTATCCATATCAGCCTTTCTCGCGTTTTTTTCGATGGTACAGTACATACTGAAAAACAGCGCGCTTTTTCGTTTCTCGGGCTTGATGAAGTTTTTCGCAACAGGGTTCTATTCCGGATGCGCACCCGGTCCGAGAGGAACCTACGGCGCACTCGTCGGAGCGTGTATATGGCTTTTGTTCTCCCGTTCAACTGCATTTTATCCCATTGTGTTCGTATGTATGGTCGCGGGCACCTTCATAGCGGACTATGCTGAGAAAAACATCTTCAAACAAAAGGATTCCGCAAAGATTGTCATTGATGAAATTGCAGGTATGCTCGTGACCTACACGACATTTCGTTTTTACCCCACGGCTGACTCGGTTGTGTATCTGATAGCAGGTTTTCTGCTGTTTCGACTCTTTGATATTCTGAAGCCGCCTCCCATCAAAAATCTTCAGAAAATCCAGGGCGGTGTTGGGATCATGATCGATGACATTGTTTCCGGAATACTGTCCAATGTGCTTCTTCAGTTCCTCCGGATGTTCATGTCACCCTTTTGACCCTTGATAGCGCGGGGGAATTTCACTATCTTTCCAGTATCCCAATAGAGACTCTTTCATGGCACAGCGGATACCTTACGAATCCCATCTCAATGCGGCACAACTGGATGCGGTAACCTATTACGGATCGCCCCTTCTTGTTCTTGCAGGAGCGGGAAGCGGGAAAACACGCGTCATTACCTATAAAATTGCATATCTCATAAACGAAATGAGTATTGACCCCAAAAACATTCTTGCTGTTACCTTCACGAACAAGGCAAGTGAGGAAATGAAACAGAGAGTCGATGCCCTGCTCGGTGAAAAGGTCGAGGTCTGGATAAGAACATTCCATTCGACTGCCGCGAGGGTCCTGCGCATCATGGGGGACGCGTTCGGGATTCAGCCCCGTTTCACCATCATTGATCAGCAGGATCAGAAGATGATCCTGAGAAAGATCATGAAAGAGATGAACCTTGATCAGGATACCTACAAACCTGAAAAATACGCAGCGCTTATTGACAGAGCGAAAGACAGGCTTTTAAGTGCCGAGGAGGCAGAATCAGAACGGTTTTCAACAGACCCTCTTTTTTTCGATATATACAGGGAGTACCAACGCAGGCTCTCTCACGAGAACCTCTTCGACTTCGGCGATTTGATATTCAGGTTCTGCAGAGGGCTGGATTCAAACGGGGATGCGCTCAATAGTGTCAAGCAGCGTTTCCGATATATTCTCGTCGACGAGTTCCAGGATACGAACCATGCCCAGTACGAGCTCATCAAGAAGCTCACCTTCCCGGACGGCAACATCTATGTCGTGGGAGACGAAGATCAATCGATATACGGGTTTCGCGGCGCGGTAGTCGAAAACATCATGAACTTCTCGAAAGAATACGCGTACACGAAAATTATCAAGCTCGAGGAAAATTATCGCTCATTTCAGACGATATTATCCGCCTCTTCGCATCTCATAGATAAAAACTCCGGGCGGTTCGGGAAAACTCTCTTTACGCGAAAGGGAAAAGGGGAAAAAATCGTATTTTTCCGCGCCGCATCCGACAGAGGCGAGGCGCGCTTTATTGCAGACCGCATCCTGAATTTGAGGTACAACGAGGGGTATGGTTTCGCCGACATAGCCGTATTCTACAGGATGAATGCTCAGTCAAGAGTGTTCGAATCGGTGTTCTCCGAAATGGGGATCCCCTATTCGATCGTGGGAGGGTTCAGGTTCTACGAGAGGGAAGAAATAAAGGATATACTCGCATATGTGCGGCTCCTTGTGAACCCCTATGATGAAGTCTCTTTGAGAAGAATTGCAAACAAACCGATACGGGGTATCGGAGAAAAGACTGTCGATGCGCTCGTCCGTAGTACCATTGAATGCGGACGCCCGTTTTTTCATATTGATAACGGACTTGAGGTTTCTTTGGCCAGGAAAAAAAAGGTCGAGTCTTTTGTGGAGAGCATGGTAAAGCTGAAAGAGATTGTCGATTCGACATATCCTCCCGAATTCATACGTACACTGTTCGAAACGTCCGGATATCTCGACTACCTGAAAGGCACGGGAAATGAAGAAAGGATAAGAAACATCGATGAGCTTTATAATGCGGTCGAGGAATTCTCGAAACAGAATCCTTCAGCGCCGATTTCAGAGTTTGTTGAAGAGGTGAGTCTCAACCAGAACAACTCTGACGAGCGCTTCAAGCAAGAAAGGACGTATCTCATCACCCTGCACAATGCAAAAGGTCTCGAGTTTCCTGTGGTCTTCATTGCCGGGATGGAGGAGGGAATATTCCCTCACTACCTTGCCGGAGAACAGGTTTCAGAACTTCAGGAGGAAAGAAGGCTCTGTTACGTCGGGATGACACGCGCCATGGAAAAGCTCTACTTGACCGCAGCGCGTGTGAGAAAGCTGTACGGAACGAGTGTGGAACGAGGTGTTTCCAAATTTCTACTCGAACTGCCCCAGGAGCTCATCGTGTTCAGCGAGGAGGAACCTGAACAACGTTTTTTTTCAGGTTTCACCGGTCCATCCTTTCGAAGATACAGGTTCTCATCCGGTTCGGGTTCTCTAAAGCAGAGAAAAATACCTGAAAGGAGTTCAGCGCGTCCTTCAGAAATATCGGATCTCAAAGCTTCGAGCAGGGTCGTTCATCCGCAGTTCGGGAGAGGGACGGTAGTTGAAATCAGCGGTGAAGTAGCGGTTATCCGGTTCGACGACGGGAAAAAAATGATGTTCATGCTGAACTACACACCGCTGAGAAAAGATGAAGAATAGAGGAGAGATGCATGAAAGTCGATAAAGACACGATTGTGCGGGTTGCACAACTGGCCCGGCTGAAACTGAGCGAAGAGGAAACTCTCCGCATGCAAAAACAGCTGGAGAGTGTACTGGAGTACGTGGAAGTACTCGAGGAGCTCGATCTCAAAGAGGTGATTCCCACAGCCCATACACTGGGCTACACAAACCGTATGAGGGATGATGAGGGAGGTGAGAGCTTCGACGTACATACTGTTGAAAGACTCGCCCCTCGCTGGTCCAGAGGCCACGTTGTCGTCCCGCGCATCCTATAGGAGACGAGTATGAAGCTGAATGAGTATACGCTCGAGGAGCTCAGAGCGCTCCTGAGAAAAAAAGAAATCAAGACTCGAGATATTGTGAAAGACATTTATGCTGCTGTCGTCGACGACAGCAGAAACGCCTTTCCCCTGAATGCATATATCAGCTTTGATCAAGAGAAGATCGATCTTGAAGAACAGCACCTTCAGGAGCGTATTTCGAACATCGAGGAAACTCTTTTATCCGGTGTTCCTGTAGCCATCAAGGACATTATCAATGTAAAAGGGACTTTCACCACATGCGCTTCACGCATACTGAAGGAATACCGATCGCCGTATGACGCAACGGCAATTTCCTTTCTGAGAAACCACGGGGGGATTCCTGCAGGAAAGCTGAACATGGATGAGTTTGCGATGGGCTCTACAAATGAATCCTCCGCGTTCGGCGCTGTGCGGAACCCTCACAACAGGGAAAAAATCCCGGGCGGCTCGAGTGGAGGGGCCGCGAGTGCGGTCGCGGGAAACTGTGCAATTGCAGCGCTGTGTTCGGATACGGGAGGGTCGATCAGGCAACCCGCATCGATGTGCGGGGTGTTCGGAATAAAACCCACCTACGGGCGTGTTTCTCGCTACGGCCTTGTCGCATACGCCTCTTCATTCGATCAGATCGGTCCGATTACAAAAACGGTAAAGGACGCTGCGATTCTTCTCCAGGCGGTATCAGGTATCGATGAAAGAGATTCCACTTCCGCTCGTGTTGAGGTTCCGAGGTTTGAAGAATCGGTGGGAAAATCAATCAGGGGGATGCACGTCGGGGTTCCTGAAGAGTATTTCGGACAGGGACTGGACGATGAGGTGCGTGCACAGGTCGAAAAAGGGATCAAAGTGCTGGAGGACGGCGGTGCGCACGTGAAAAAGATCAGTCTCGCCCACACAAAATACGCCATTGCTTCCTACTATCTCATTGCAACCGCGGAGGCTTCCTCGAATCTCGCCAGGTTCGACGGTATCAGGTACGGGACGCGGTTCATCAAAACAGACGACATCAACGAGCTGTACAGGGAGAACAGGTCCCTCGGGTTCGGGGATGAGGTAAAGAGAAGGATCCTTCTGGGCACCTTTGCACTGTCCTCCGGGTATTACGATGCTTACTACCTGAAAGCGCAGAAGGCGCGGACGCTGATACGAAAGGAATTTGAGGATGCATTCGCCGAGGTCGAACTGATCGTCTCTCCTGTCGCGCCGTCCGCAGCGTGGGACATCGGTGAAATGGTCGATGACCCGCTCCGGATGTACCTCTCGGATGTGTACACCGCACCCATAAATCTCGCGGGCCTTCCTGCTGCATCGGTGCACTGCGGGAAGACACAGGAAGGAATGCCTGTGGGGATCCAGCTCATCGCACACCACTTTCATGAAGATACAATTTTTCGGGCGGCGCGTGTGGTGGAGGGGGCTGCCTCATGAGATACGAAGCGGTAATCGGCCTCGAAATTCACGTTCAGATTGATACACAAACGAAGACATTCTGCAGATGCAGTACTGCCTACGGAGACCAGGCGAACTCTCACACCTGCCCGGTGTGTCTGGGACTGCCGGGCGCGCTTCCGGTTCTCAACGAGGAGGCGCTGCGAAGAGCAGTAATCGCGGGGGTTGCGCTCGGGTGTGAAGTGTCAGGGTTTTCCGTGTTCGCACGGAAAAATTACTTCTATCCCGACCTTCCGAAATCCTATCAGATATCCCAGTACGAGCTTCCGCTCAACGTGCGCGGTGCGGTAGCCATACGGGATGAGCACTTGCATGACAAACGTATCGGGATCACACGGGCACATCTTGAAGAAGATGCGGGAAAGCTCATGCACGACGAAGACCCCAGAGGACCAAGCTATATCGATTTCAACCGCTGTGGTGTTCCGCTGCTCGAAATCGTGACCGAACCTGACATGCGGACATCTGAGGAAGCGTACAGGTTTCTCACTGCAGTGAAAGAAATCATGCAGTACACAGGGGTTTCGGCGTGCAGCATGGAGAAAGGTGAGCTGAGAGTCGATGTGAATGTCTCCCTGAGAGAACACGGTGCGCTCGAGCTCGGAGTGAAACAGGAAATAAAGAACATGAACTCTTTTACAAATGTGAAAAAAGCCATCGACTATGAAATAATACGTCAGACACACATTCTCAGAAAGGGTGGGGTACTCAGTCAGGAGACCAGGCTCTTTGATCAGGGGAAAAATGTAACCATCACGATGCGCACCAAAGAAGAAGCCCACGACTACAGGTACTTTCCAGATCCTGATCTTGTTCCTGTTGAGTTGGATGAAAATTTTATTCAGAGCATGCGAGAAACCATTCCCGAGCTACCGGAAAAGAAAAGAAAGAGATTCGTAGCACAGTATGGAATTACACTGTACGATGCAGAGACCCTCTGTGCATCCGCCAAGCTCGCTGATTATTTTGAAGAAGCGGTGCAGGGGTATTCTCAGCCAAAGAAGATTGCCAACTGGATTCTGAGTGAATTTCTGAAAGTGCTCAATGAAAAAAACCTTGAGGCCGACCAGTCGCCGGTAACCCCTTTAATGCTGAGAGAGCTCTTCACGAGCATGGATGGCGGTGAAATATCGGGAAAGATCGCAAAGGATGTGTTTAATACCATGTGCTCGACCGGAAAAACCGCGCGTTCGATCATCGATGAACAGGGACTGCGGCAGGTCACCGATCAGGAAAGCATAGAAGCGGTTATTGACGAGGTTCTGTCTGAAAATCAGACGGTTGTGCTGGATGTGAAGGGAGGCAAGGGGAAAGCCTACGGATTCCTAGTAGGACAGGTTATGAAAAAAACCGAAGGAAGGGCAAACCCCCGTCTCGTGAACGACCTTCTCCGTAAACGGATCGAAAGGGGATGAGGAGGATCGTTCCACTCCTACTCGAAAGCTGATGACGAGATTCGTTTTTACATCGGTATGGTGCAAGTGGGAAGTTTTGGTTGCATTTTTCACCCTATATGCTATAGTATTAAAAATTTTCGAGGAAGACCATGATCTGGAACAAAGAAAGAGAAACGCTCACGGATACAAAGAAAAAAGTGATCCAGGGAGAACTGCTGAAAGGGCTTGTTCAGCGTGCGTATGACCGCATTCCTTTTTACAAATCGGCATTGGAAAAAGCAGGGGTTTCTCCCGCTGATGTGAACTCGATTTCAGACATACAAAAATTGCCATTTACCACCAAGAATGATCTTCGAGATAACTATCCGTTCGGAATGTTTGCTGTTCCCATGGACAATATTGTGGAGATACACACATCTTCCGGAACGACAGGAAAGCCGGTGATCGGGGGATACACAAAGGCGGATATCGACCTGTGGGGTGAGGTGATGGCGCGCTGTCTTACAACGAGCGGCACCACCCAAAACGACATCATTCAAAATGCGTACGGATACGGGCTTTTTACAGGAGGGCTTGGCGTTCATTACGGGGCACGCCGTATCGGCGCAAATGTAATCCCCATATCCGGAGGGAACACGAAGAGACAGATTATGATTATGCAGGATTTTGGGAGTACCATCATCACATGCACACCGAGCTATTCCCTTTATCTTGCGGAAGTAGGGGAGGAGCAGGGAATAGATTTCAAAACGCTCAAACTGAAGGCCGGGAACTTCGGCGCGGAACCCTGGTCCGACAACATGCGGAAAGAAATAGAATCACGCCTTCACCTTCTTGCGCTGGATATATACGGCCTCACAGAGATTATCGGCCCCGGGGTGGGAAACGAGTGCAGGTATAAAACCGGTATCCATATATGTGACGATCATTTTTATCCCGAGGTCATCAATCCGCACACAGGTGAGGTTCTTCCCTACGGGGAGATCGGCGAGCTCGTGATCACTACGCTTACTCGGGAAGCTACGCCTTTGATCCGATACCGCACGAGAGATATCACCTCGCTCATACCGGGTGAGTGTACGTGCGGGAGAACGTCGATGCGGATGAAGCGTATAATGGGCAGGACGGACGATATGCTGATCATACGCGGCGTGAATGTGTTTCCATCTCAAATCGAGGAGGTGCTCATACGAATTGAAGGGCTGGAACCGCACTATCAGATTATTGTCGAAAGGGTAGGGAACCTCGACGAGTTGAGCATCCATGTTGAGATGAACGAGCGTCTTATTTCGGATGAGATCAAGGAGCTCGAGACGCTCGAGCAGCAAATCAAGGAAGAAATAGAGAGCATGCTCGGCATCAAGGTCGGAGTGCAACTCGTCGAACCGAAAACCATCGTGCGCTCCGAAGGCAAGGCAAAGAGAGTGATCGACAGAAGAGAACTTTAAGCGATGATGAGGGGATCGATTCAATGAAAACGAGACAAATATCTGTATTTTTGGAAAATAAGGTGGGCAGGATACTGGAAATAACGGAGATACTCGGGGCTCACACAATCAATATACGGGCGCTTTCACTTGCAGATACATCGGACTTTGGGATACTGCGAATGATCGTCGACGATGTGGAAAAAACAGTGAAGGTTCTCAAAGAGAAAGGGTTCATCGTAAAAGAATCACATGTCGTTGCAGTCGAGGTGCCGGACAAGCCGGGAGGGCTTGCTGCGGTATTGAAGGTTTTAGGGAAGGAAAAGATCAATGTAGAATATATGTACGCGTTTTTCGAACAGCCTCAGAATAAAGCACTTCTCATTTTCCGTTTTGAAAATCCGGACAGGGCTGTGCAGATACTGCAAGAAAGCGGTATCAACATCGCAGCGGAAGACGCGCTTGGCGTTCACTGAGGGCGTCTTCTTCTCACCCAGCTTCAGGAGCTGAATCGTTTTGCCAGAGTCACACTGTTGCCGGACCCGTGATACTCGATCACATCGAAATAGAGCGAAGCAAGTAAAATACCCCTGCCGTGGGCTGAAAGAAGCGTTTCCGGCTCTTCGAGAAAGGAAAGCTCCTTGTAGTTGAATCCGTTTCCCTCGTCTTCGATTTCAATCTGAAGTTGCGCCCTGGAGAACACGCTTTTTATTTTGACCTTTTTCTCTGCTTTCTCTGCTTCCTCCAGGCGCTGTTTTAGCAACGCGTTGTAGGTATTGTTGCTCAGTGCCTCTTTTTTTTCCTCGTAGGTAATTCCGAGATTTCCATGTTCGATCGCGTTCACGAGTATTTCGTAGAGACCGATCTTCAGACCCTCAACGGATATCTCTTCGATTTTTGGGGGAAGGTTGAAGAGAATCTGGTTCACCGTTCCCCAGATTCTCGTTATGTTGTTACCGATTGAAAGCGTTTTTTCCTCTCTGACGATGATTTCCTTCAGTACTTCAAAGCGTTTTCTGTTTTCTCTTTTCAGGATGAGGCTGTCCAGTATACTCATCAGCTCCTTGAGGTCCATCGGTTTTTTGATGTAATTCGTGGCACCGGATCGAAGGGATTGAATAACCAGGTCCTCTGTGCCGTATCCCGTCATTATGACGACGTCAGCGTCCGATTTCATCTCCTTTATTTTTTTTGTTACGTTTATACCGGACATCTCGGGCATGTTTACATCGGTAATGGTGATATCGGGATTTACTTCTATGAATTTCTGTATGCCATTTCTTCCGTTTTCGGCTTCGAATACAGAGTACCCATTTTCAACCAGTGCCTCCTTCAGCACCTCCCTTACCGGTTCTTCATCATCAATTATGAGAATCTTCTTCATAGGAAACCTCACACACATTATAATTGTGAAATGTTGAGAATTCTTTCCATCCGTTTTCCGAGTTCCTGCATCTCATGGTGCTTTCCGCGCTTTTTGCATCCATTCATGTAGATCTGGCACTTATTCTGGTACACATCAAGCGTGCTGAGGAGAAAATCCCCGTGCACCGTTCCGCTTGAAATCAGCTTTTCCAGAGCGTGTATCCTGTACCCTTCTATGCCTTTGATCTTTTTTGAAAGCTGGTCATCGTGGCCGCCTGATTTTACAACCAGCCGCTCATCCACATAACCAACAGGATACCTGGAAGTAATCCTGAGCCACAAATCATAATCTTCGACAAACTCGAGTTGTTCGTCGAACACACCGCATGTTTCAAACACTGATTTATGAATAATGACTGAAGAAGGGCTGATCAGGCAGAGGTGAAGGGAAGGTTTAAAAAACCACCCCATGGATTTTCGATGTTTTTTCCCCTGATTGATCCTTACCCCGTTTCTTATCCAGATTTCATTCGTGTGACAGATCATGTACTGCGGATGTGCTCTCAGAAACTCCACCTGGCGTTCGAGTTTTTGGGGCAACCAGTAGTCATCTGAGTCGAGAAACGCAACCCATTCCCCATCCGCGGCCATAATTCCTCTGTTCCGCGCACTGCTTACCCCGGAGTGAAAGATGGAGAGAAATCGCACTTTCCCGTAATTTTCCGCAATCATTGCTTTTGTTGAGTCTGTGGACCCGTCATCAACGACGATGATTTCAAAGTTCCCGTATGTTTGAGAGAGTACGGATTCTATTGCTCTTCCGAGCACATGAACCCTGTTGTAGGTGGGAATAACGACCGATACCACGTTCACGCCTTTTAGGGAGTATAGGTGACGATTCAGAATACCTTAGATTTCAGATACGTATCTTTTTCTCTATCAGAGGGCCTCACCAGCCCTCGTTTTTCGAGGTGAACAAGAATTTTTTTCAAGCGCCTCTCTGAAAAGTGCAGATTTTCTTTGAGTTTTGCAAGACTCAACCTGTACTCCCTCTCGAATAGATTGTATACAATTCGTTCATCCATTTTTAGGGCTTTCTCCCCGTAGTGAAGAAAGCCGTGACGGTCGAGTGAAGCCTTGAGAGCTTTCTTGTTTGCAGGAAGATTTACATCTCCAACGCGAAGGTATGCCTGTGTCTTTTGACCGTTTTTCACATAACAGGGCTTGTTGTTTGCTTCCTTCACCTCTATGAAAAGTATTTCATTGTTCTTGAATGTGATTGTTTTTACAGTGACATCGAGTTCAGGGATGAGGAATGGTATTGCCTTTTCCAGGCGCTTTATTTCGAAATTCCTATCAATTACCCCTACCGGAATGCTCGACTCGTTTATGCCGACGAAAAGACTCCCCCCTTTTGCATTTGCAAAGGCACAGAGAGTTTTTGCAACCGAAACGGGTGAGGGGAGCGTCGCATGAAATTCCGTCTTGTAACCCTCACCGAGGGTTACGATTTCCTCGAAAACATCGATTGGAATAGTTTCACTGCTCTGCTGAATCATGCCTTAAGTATAGGTCCCTTTATTTTCCTTGTCAATTGTAATTTATGACACCATAAACCTTTACTTTTTCGTGTGTTTGATTATTATCTATACCGAACTTTGAAATTTTCATGCACACACAGAGGAAACATGCAGGACAAACAGGTGCTCTACAGGGGTCTTCTTCACACACTTATCTTCGTACTCGGTTTCACCGTCATATTTGTTGCTCTCGGAGCAGGTGCGGGGTCTATCTCGATGTTTCTCAACAGGCACAGGCGTCTCATTTCGCTTGTGGGCGGAGGCGTCATCATAGTATTCGCAGTACAGATTATGGGGGTTTTAAACATACCGATCCTCAACCTTGAAAGAAAGGCAATATTGAGCAGCAGGCCGCGAGGAATTCTCGGGGCGTTCATTATCGGAATCACTTTTGCCGCAGCATGGACTCCATGCATCGGACCGATTCTCTCATGCATTCTCATCCTCGCGGCAACGAAGGATACCGCAATCAAAGGAATGATGCTGCTGGTCTCTTATTCCGTAGGTCTTGGAATTCCGTTCCTATTCGCTGTCGCAGCATACGGGTTTTTTCTCTCATTTTCCTCTTTTATAAAGAAGCATTTCAAGACCATAAAACTGTTGAGCGGCGGGCTTCTTCTTGTGATCGGTCTTGCGCTCATGCTCGGGCAATTCTCAAAAATTTCTCAGTTTCTTACGTTTATTCCAGACATTTCACTCATAGAAACGGACAAACTTTCCGTGTTTGTTGCAGTTGCGGCTGGGTTTGTAAGTTTCGTGTCTCCCTGCGTGCTTCCACTCATACCTTCCTATCTGACGTTCATTACCGGTGTCTCAATCACGGATTTTAATGGGAGAGAGGCTCAATAGAAGCATGATCTGGAGGATATCAGGGGTAAACTCTTCTTCCGAACAGAATGGTTCCGAGCCTCACCATTGTGCTCCCCTCTTCGATGGCTACCCTGAAGGAATTGGACATTCCCATGGAGAGAGTATGCATAGAAACGTTTTTCAGATTCAGGTCTCTTATCCTGTCGAAAATTTCCTTTGTTTTTTTGAAGTAGGGGCGCAGTTCTTCCGGGGCTGCTGTAAGCGGGCCCATGGTCATGATTCCCTCGAGTTTGAGCCATTCAAGCGATGAAATATCAACAGCTACCTGTTTGATCATCTCGAACTCGGGTTTGAGCCCGCTTTTTGAAAGCTCGCTTCCGATGTTTATCTCTATGTATACAGAAACCGCTCTGTTGTTTGTGGATGCTCTTTTATGGAGTGCCTGTGCTTTCTTGAGTGAATCGACCGTTTGTATGACATCGAATATTGAAAGAGCTTTGTTTATTTTATTAGTCTGCAGGTGACCGATCATATGCCAGCACACGCGGCGGGCATCTTCGCCGAGCGCCTCATGGATTATTTCTGCTTCCTGGACGTAGTTTTCCCCGATGTGTGTTATGCCTGCATCGATCGCTTCCTTGATCTCTTCGGCGTTTCTGGTTTTTGCGGCAGCCATGAGGGTGACATTCTCTGGAATCTCCCTCCGGATTTTTTCAATATTTGCTGCGATGCCCATAGAATATCCTCTTCTACACTTTCGATTTCAGGGATTTCTGTTTACGCCACTGTATGCACTGCCTTTTCCTGAAACGAGTTCTTCGCCATGAAGTATTGTTTCTACTTGGCATTTTAGTCCTTCTATTGCATTCCGAAATGTGAATCCACGTTTGGTCCGCTGATAGTATCGTAGTGACCGCTTTTATATTTCTCTATGGCCTCTCTCACACTTCCCGCAGCGTCGGTAATCACATTGATACCCGCCGCATTCAGTATGCTGTAAGCATTTGGGCCGCAATTTCCGGTAAGCACGTAACTGGCTCCCTTTTCTGCAACCAGCTGAGCCGATTGAACGCCTGCACCGCCCATGGCTGCAATATTTGGATTTTCAATTGCCTCGAACTTAAGCGAATCCGTGTCAACGAAAATAAAAAATGCACATCTTCCGAAACGCGGATCTACCTGGTTTTCGAGAGTCGATCCCTGTGATGATACACAGACCTTCATTTTTCACCTCCAGCAAGAATGCATAATACATAGAGAATATATAATGATAATGATTATCATTTCCATATTAGTTCGATTGGTACGCTCTGTCAAACAGTTTTTCCTGTGCCTGAGAGTGTGTCAAAGAAAGAAAAGCGATTCAACGGCCACAGCAGTATTTGTACTTTTTTCCGCTCCCGCAGGGACAAAGATCATTTCTCCCCACCTTCTTTCCGACCACCACCTGCTGCCGTTCCATTATCTTCTGTGCTTGAGGTCTCTCGGGGTGACTTACGGCGGGCTCGGGAGCCCTCCCTGTGTGAAACTGATCGTACTCATCATGCTGTGTTTTATTGATCTGCCATATTCTCTGTGTTTGTACACGCGGGGCAATACGTACTTTGAAGATGCTTCTAATAATGTCGGTGTTGATGTTCTTGATGAGCTCTTGAAAGAGATTGAATGCCTGGAACTTGTACTCGATGAGCGGGTCTTTTTGGGCGTAACGCTGATACCCGATCCCCTCTCTCAACCCGTCCATCTCGTAGAGATGCTCCTTCCATCTGCGGTCGATTGCCTGCAGCGCGATAAAGCGCTCGACCTGGGGAGCGATCTCTTCACCGATTTCCTGGATTTTCTCAGCAAAAGCATCTGAACAGAACCGAGCGAGTGCCTCCCTGAGGGCGTTCACAGACAGCTCTGCTTCGGAATCGATATCCGATTCCCACTGCTTCCTTATGATGTCTGAAAGCCAGAAGAAAATCGGTCCGGCCTCTTTGTAGGAGATTCCGGAGCGTGGAAGCTCCTGTTCTTCGAGCTTCGCTTCGATCATTTCTTCCATGATCGCGGTAGTCTTCTGGTCGATATTTTCGTCATCAATGAACTCACGTCTCTTTGAATAAATGAAGTTTCTCTGATCATTCATGACGTTGTCGTATTCTAGGAGGTGCTTTCTGATTTCGAAGTTTCTGGTTTCGACTTTTTTCTGTGCACTCCCTATTGCCTTCGACACCATAGGAGAGTCGATCTTCTGATTTTCTTCCATTCCCATCCTGAGCATGATGCTCGATATCTTCTCAGAACCGAACAGTCTCATGAGGTCGTCTTCGAGCGAAAGATAGAATCGTGACGACCCCTGATCGCCCTGTCTTCCGCTCCGTCCTCTCAGTTGGTTGTCTATTCGACGCGCTTCATGTCTCTCCGTACCGATTACGTGCAAACCGCCGAGCTCAACCACTCCTTCGCCGAGCTTGATGTCAGTTCCTCGTCCGGCCATGTTCGTTGCGATGGTAACGGACTTCTGCTCTCCTGCTTTGGCAATTATCTGCGCCTCCTTCTCATGATGTTTGGCGTTCAGCACCTCATGGGCAATCTTTCGTTTCTTTAATATCTTTGAGAGGAGCTCCGACTTATCGACCGATATGGTCCCGACAAGCACAGGCTGACCTTTTTTATAGCTTTCTTCGATTTCGTCACCGATCGACTTCCACTTTTCCTTTCCAGTCCTGTAGATCCTGTCAGGGTGGTCTTTCCGGATTACCGGTTCGTTGGTGGGAATAACGACAACTTCGAGGTTATATATTTTTGCGAACTCTTCTGCCTCTGTGTCTGCAGTACCGGTCATTCCTGCAAGCTTGTCGTAGAGGCGAAAATAATTCTGAATGGTTATGGTTGCAAGCGTCTGTGTATCACGCTCGATTGTCACGTCTTCTTTTGCCTCTATCGCCTGATGAAGTCCCTCACCGTAACGTCTGCCCGGCATGAGACGGCCGGTGAACTCATCCACGATGACCACACGCCCGTCCTGCACCACGTATTCGACATCCTTTTCGTAAAGCGAGTACGCCCTCAGAAGCTGGTTGATGATATGCAACCTCTCACTCATCTGGAGATACTCTTCCTCGAGCTCACTCTTTTTCCTGTAGAGATCCTCACCGGAAAGTCCCGAACTGTCGAGCTCAGCGATACTGTCCGTGTAGTCCTGGAGGATGAGTTTTTCGGGATTGGAAGGGGAGAGCGCGGCCCTTCCCCGCTCGGTGAGTGTGACTGAGTGGCCTTTTTCCTCGATGACGAAATAAAGCTCCTCCTCGATTAGGGAGATGCTTTTCGTTTGATTGTAATAAAACTCCGTTTTCTGTATCAGTCGTATGTTTTCCGGATTCTCTTTCAATTTCAGCAGGCGCTTGTTTTTAGGATCGCCCTTTTCGGCCTGAAGGAGCCTCTTGCCGGCATCTTCCGTATTATTCTGGGCGAGAAGATCTTCGGCTTCTTTGAGAAAACGATTTACGATCGACTTCTGTCTGCTTACGAGATTCATGATTTTTGGTTTAAGCTCGTAATACTGACCGGATGCTGAACCTGCAGGCCCTGAAATAATCAGGGGAGTGCGCGCTTCATCGATGAGCACGCTGTCAACTTCATCGACAATTGCATACGAATGGCTTCTCTGTACCATGTTTGCGTAATCATCAGCCATGTTGTCTCGCAGATAGTCGAACCCAAACTCATTGTTTGTCCCGTACGTGATGTCTGCTTCGTATGCATTTTTTCTCTCATCAAAAGGTATGTCGTGATAGAGGTATGCCACTTTCAGGCCGAGGAACTCATAAATCGGCCCCATCCATGTGGCATCACGTTTGGCGAGGTAATCATTTACCGTGATGAGATGCGCTCCTTCACCTTTAAGCCCTATCAGATAGAGGGGAAGTGTGGCGGCGAGTGTTTTTCCCTCACCGGTCTTCATTTCCGCAATTTTCCCCTGGTAGAGTACCACACCGCCCATGAGCTGCACATCGAAGTGCCTCATATCGACGGTTCGTCTCGCGGTTTCGCGAACAACTGCAAATGCTTCGGTGAGAATATCGTCGAGTGTCGCGCCATTTGAAAGGCGCTCCCTGAACTCCGAGGTTTTATTTTTCAGCTGTTCATCTGATAAAGGTTGGATTTTCGATTCAAAATTATTAATTTCTCTTACAAAAGGTAGTAATGATTTGATATCCTTTTCATATTTACTGCCGAAGATTTTTACGAGAGGGTTTGCCATACTTTCAATTTAATATTCGTGTCATGAAAAATCAATTCTATTCATTGATGGGGTACACTCCCCGATACTCGTTTCTGA
>Ga0315545_1002688_pt1 | contig 15801 bp, 7 predicted proteins | sample SalMarSW160210MG_FD_203096 | JGI IMG/M metagenome (GOLD analysis project Ga0315545, IMG submission 203096) | Salt marsh sediment microbial communities from the Plum Island Ecosystem LTER, Massachusetts, United States - Salt Marsh Sediment SW1602-10 ...
TCATGCGGATGCTCTGTTGACAACTCCTGTTTTTGTTATCCATGGAGATATAGATAAATCAGTTGATGTTAAAAATTCCAGGTATGCAGTCAGTTTGCTTCAAAGATGGGGTTATGATATTCGTTATCATGAATACCCGGGTTTTGGGCACGAAGGAATTCCTTATAGCGATCAACTTATTCAATGGTTTCTCGAGCATAAAAGAAATTCTCATCCTGATAAAGTGCGTGTGAGATCGGCTGACCTGAAATCAGCATCGGCACACTGGTTAAAAGTTACACAGCGAAATGATCCATATTCTTTTATTGAAGCCGAAGCTGAAGTGCTGTTAAATAATACAATCAGGCTGTCAACTGAAAATGTATTAGAAGTTGAACTTACTCCATCGAATAAATTAATTGATCCTCAAAAACCTGTAACGGTTATTTGGAATGTAAATGACATTATAGAGACAATGGTTGCAAATGGGAAAATACTAGTAAGAGATAAAAGATATAGTCCTTCTCTTGTTTATAAAACTCCGAAGATTGAAGGAAATATTACTGAAATTATTACCTCACCCTTTGCAGTGGTAATCGGAACGATTTCGAATGATTCATTAATGATAAAGATGATAAATAAAAAATCGCAGGAGTTTATTAACTATTGGAAAAATTGGCAGAAATATAATCCCCGAATATATAAGGATATAGAATTAACAGATGCTGAGATGTCCAAATACTCTTTGATTCTTTTTGGTGATTCTGAAGCAAACCTAATAACCAAAAAGTTAAGCAATAAAATTCCATTAAAGATTTCATCCCGGGAAATTGAGATTACGGGAAGAAAGTTTGCAGTGAAAGATGCATGCGCACAAATGATTTATCCGCATCCAAATAATCCGGAAAGACATATCCTGGTTATCGGAGCAACTTCAGGCGAGGGAATGTTCTTCTGTAACCAGGCAAATCTGGACATAGATTTCATTATTCAGGATGGCTTAATTCCAAATAAGCCTGGAATGACAAGAGAGAAATTTAATATAGCTTCCGGTTATTTTGATTACAATTGGCAGATTAAAAATGAATTCCTTAAAACAGGGGATCCGGAACTAAGAAAGAATTGTCCTATTCGGAGAGTATTACCCGATCTGACAACTAAGATAGATAATTTACCTGTGATTGATTCGCAAATCTTCGAATCTTATAAAGGGAAATATGAAATACAGCCGGGAGTAAATATAGATGTCTATACGGATACCGGTAAACTAATGGCTAAAACTCCCGAAGGAGCAAGGATTCAACTTCTTCCGCTATCCGATTCAGATTATTTTATTGAAGTAGCAGATATCCAGATAACGTTCGGTAAAACCAAGGACGGTAAAGTTGATAAATTAACTGTTCACCAAAACGGAAGGGATACTAAAGCAAAGAAAATTGAATAGCCGCTGAATATAAAAAATAGTTATAAGATGTGGATGCAGGAATCGTCCATTTCCACCGAAAAGAGGCTGTAGAAAAAGGACTTTTTTTATCATTGCGAGCGTAGCGAAGCAATCTCGTTTTAGTTTTCTGCTTAGAATTACAGATTGCTTCGTCACTTCCTGCCCGCTGCTTCGCTTTGGCAGGCGGGCGTTCCTCGCAATAACTTTATTTCTACTTTTAGTACAGCCTCGAGGTAGGGCAAATAAGGCGGCAGTTGCAAATCCGGTTGAGGCTCTTCGATACGAATAGTATCGAATACCAAAATCCCGTACAACGGGATCGAAGCACTTCGTTACGAATAATCGCAAAGTGCGGAGATCACGAATTATCGGGATTGATTCACTGAGATATGAATGATAAATGTTAAATGAAAACTAAAAATTATCGAAATATATTTTTTATAATTTCATAATTCAAAGCTAAGAGTTAATTGGTAGAAGCCAAATCACATAATTAATGTGTTAGTTTTCAAGATCAATATACTAACACTTGTGCTAACAGTTACCCCTTTTTTGGGGGTCAAGATGGCGTGAAATTATTCCAAATTCAGCGAAATTATGAGCCGGGATTTCTTTTCAAGCCTGGAACATGAGTTCGAATCTCGTTGGGGGCACTGGATTTTATAATCTTCACCCTTAAATTGCTAACACTTTTTGCAATCCTGTGACATAAGTTTGAATCTTGCTAAACGCACTTCTTATCAAGCACTTCCCTTACCACTTTCAAAACTTTATTGATATTATACGGTTTGTAGAGAAAATGACTTATCCCAGCTTTCAGAAATTCCGATTTAGTTTCCGCATCAAGAAATCCTGTCGCAAGTATCATATGCTCATTTGATTTTATCTTCTTGATCCGTTGACACACCTCCAGTCCGGTCATTGTAGGCAATCCAAGATCTGTCAGCACAAGCGCGATATCGTTCTTATTCTCTTGATATATTTTCAATGCCTCCAGCCCATCCCCCGCCGGAAGAACGTTGTATCCCTTGTCCACAAGTGCCATCTGAAGCGACATCATAAGCGATTCTTCATCCTCTACAACCAGCAATGTCTCCGTTCCACTCGGGATATCTTCCAGCTTCACATCTTCTTTTTCTATAACCGGTTCTGCTTCCAGCGATGTAGGCAGATAAAGCTTAAATATCGTTCCCTTCCCAATCTCGCTTTCCACATCAATGTATCCTTTATGGTTCTGAACAACACCGAACACCACAGATAATCCCAGTCCTGTCCCTTTGCCCGGCTCTTTCGTTGTAAAGAACGGCTCAAAGATACGATTTCGGATCTCCGGGATCATTCCTTCCCCTGTGTCAATCACTTCGATGCAGATATAACTACTTCCGGATGCATCCCGATGTTGGTTACGTAAATTAATGCCAAATACCATGTGTGTGTTGACGGTAAGCAAGCCACCAGTCGGCATTGCATCGCGTGCGTTTATACACAGGTTAAGAAGCGCCTGATATAGTTGCGAACGATCAGCATTAATAAAAGGAACTGCTTTATTGCAATTCTGCGAATAGGTAATAACTTTAGGGAATGTTTCGGCAACCATTGTCATAACTTCCGCAACAATATCATTCACATTAATAATTCCAAATGAAATTTCCGATTTTCTCGCAAAGGTTAATATCTGCTGAACAATTGTTTTGCCGCGATCCACAGCTTTCGTGATAGTTTCAATTGCACGGTCTAATTTCTTCGTATCATCCTTAAACCTTTTTATACTTGTTATATACGCCAATATGATCCCCAGAATATTGTTGAAATCATGCGAAATACCTCCCGCGAGCGTTCCTAATCCCTCCATTTTTTGCATTTGCCTCATTTGCTCTTCCATTTGCTTCCGCTCTGTAATGTCTCGGATGATACCGGTAAAATATTGTTCCGATTTTGCTTCCCAAGTCGATAGCGAAAGCTCTATCGGAAACACACTTTTATCCTTTCGCAATCCTTCTAACTCAACAGTCTTCCCGATAATCTGTTGAGTTTTTTCAGATTGAATTCTCTTGATATCGTCGGAATGTCCGCCGTTGTGATAAAGGGGCACAATACACGTGAACGGTTGCCCGACTGCTTCCGTATAACTATAGCCGAAAATTCGCTCGGCACCGCGATTCCATCCAATGATATTCCCGCTGCCGTCGGCAGTGACAATAGCATCAGTAGCGGAGTGCAGGACAGATCGATATCTGATCTCGCTCTCCTGCAGTGCTTCCTCTACCTGCTTGCGCTCAGTGATATCCAATAGTGAAGCGATACTCGTTTTTGTTCCTTTAATAACATCGACAAATATCAGAATATTATGAATCGCTCCAGACCGGTCAACAAACCGAAATTCGTACTGTCTTGGCACCTTTTCAGCATTCTCTCTCCGCAATCTGTGAAAAGCAGCCATACGGTCCAAATCTTCTTTCGCAACAAATTCCGTCCATTTTTTCTTTCCTTCAATTTCAATTTTCGAGTATCCCGACAGGTGTTCAAACTCCGTATTCACGAGACTCAGCGTTTTATCCTCTTCAATAAGAATAGTCGCCGTTCCGGTGTTTTCAAAAGTCATGCGGTATAGTTCGCCACTTCTCTGTAATGCCTCCTCTGCTTGCTTGCGTTCAGTAATATCGCGTCCTACAGCCTGTAGTTCCACAACACGACCATTTTCGCCAACAATACCCTGAACAACCCACTGGATCCAACACTCCATACCGTCCTGTTTGTAATTCAGATATTCGCCTCTTATCGGTCTAGGATCCTTTACAATATCCTCGGTTTCTTTCAGGATCTGTTCGTGAAATTCCGGCGCAACCATGAAAAAAAAGCTGTTTCCTATCAATTCATCACGTGTCTTGCCGTAGAATCTGCAATAAGCATCGTTAACATACGTCAATACAGTATCCGGCCGATAATGACAGATCAGGTCATTCTGGTTTTCGATTAAAAAGCGATAACGTGCTTCGCTTCTGCGTAATATCTCCTCCGCACGGTTACGCTCAGTCTCCAGTTCCAATGTATCAAGTGCAAATGAAATATGCGTTCCAATTTCTTCAAGCAACTGTTGTTGATCTGAGGTGAAAAAAAACGGCTCTTTCGCATATAATATAAACACATAGGCAACATTTCCTCTTAAGCGTATCGGAATGCTCGCAGAAGAGCGGAGACCGTGTACCAGTGCACGTGACCGCCATGGTTCCATGCGCGGATCGTTCGCAATGTCTTCACAAATCACCGATTTCTCTTCCCGCAATGCTGTCCCGGTTGGACCACGACCCGTAGGAATATATCGATCACTTATATCGATATCTTTGAGATAGCCGTCTTCATGCCCGGCTTGTGCGACCGGTTTGACTTTACCGGTTTTTTCATTTAAAATACCGGTCCATGCCATATGGAAACCGCCATATAGGACGGCAGCATCACATGTCTTCTGTAATATCTCTTCAGGCTGGCTCGCACCTACTACGGCATGATCGATCTGGTTAAGCGTTGCATATAAGCTTGTTAAACGCTGGATTTTTCTTTCTGCTTTTTTTTGTTTAGTAATGTCAATAATGCTTGTAATAACACATTTCTCATTATCAATAAGAACGTTTTCAAATGATGCCAATGTTTCGATGATATTTCCTGATTTTGTACGCAATGGCATCTCGTAATCTTGAATGCCTTCGTTTTCACGTAAAGCCTGAAAAAGTTCTTTGTTCCTTCCCGGATCAAGGTATATTTCCAATTCAAGCGCCGAATGACCGACAACTTCTTCTTTTGTGTACCTAACTAAAAACAGAAAACTTTCATTAACATCGATGTAAGACTCGTCTGAGAGTCTGCTTAAAGTTATTGGAATAGGGCTGGATTCGAATATCTTAGAAAGTTTTTCTTTTGTTTTTTTTAATTCTATCTCGGATTGTTTGAAGGTAAAGAAGATCGGCGCGATCTCTGCAATACCTATCATCATAAGAAACGACAGGATAAGACCGATAAATTCATTTGTCGGATCCAGCGATACGGACACATTCCCAGTAAACACGTTATAAAGTGGAATTACACGCCTTACAACCATAAAAACCAGGGCTGTCGAAATCAATATCCATGCTATACTCTTACCGGTAATACGAATGAGTCTTATGGCAAGTATTGCTGTTGTAAATTGAAGAATTATGGCGCATACAAGAATATAAATTGTAGGCATATATACCTTCCCTTAAATGCTTTTCTATCTGCCATATACAATGTGTGGATCATTGTATATTTTTACACAGATTTATATATTTGACCCTTTTTATTTTCTTCTATTTAAGCCGTACCTCGTCGTTATAACTAATTATCAAAATTTGGATCTTGCAGCACCGAACATACTTTACTGGTTAAAGTGGCGCATTCAGATCCCCTGATGAAACAGATCTCCTAATCCTTTTTAGATTTCTAAATAGATGATACGTCTGTTTTATTTGAATTTCAAGCATATTGATCACTCGATAAAGAAAAATGAATACGTGAAAATAAGAATCCAGTGAAACACTTTATTATTAAATCCCGAAGTGAATATTTTTAGTACACTTTGTCGCTATTTACACACATTTGTCTCTTTATGATACATAGTATATTTCCTATAGACTCATAATTGATTATTTTTCAAGGAAGTGGGTCATTGCTTCCGGAAGAATGGAAACCAGAAATTTCTTCTGATTAATATTCTATTCTATTGCACAATTACCAACAACTATAGGTATTCTAAAAGAATCAGATTGTAATTATACAGGGATACAAACGAGATTAATTAGATTTGTTGTGGAACATACATTATCGTTTTGTTCTTTTGGGGGCACGTAGTCTAGAGACGAGCTAAGTTGTGATTTTTCAACTAGTTCGTTTCAGGATAGATGATGAAAAAGAGGAGAATGTTTGATAAGAGGAACTACTCTTAGGATACATCTGACCACTTTTTTTCTCGACCTGCAATTATCTGACTTACTATTTGTTTCATCCATTCTTTTTTTTCTAAATTATTTCTGCAAAATGATTCACAAAATTCTGTATGTAATTTCTTGATTCTGAGATTACTTCTAATAATTCGTGTTGATTTGATTTGTGAGTTTGCAATTCTTTTAGTGATTGCATTATCTGTTTCTTCTCTTCTTCAAGGTTTTAATTCGATCTAAAATGGTGTCGACTTGTATTCCTTTTCCCACCAATACTAACAGGGAAGAAGTAAAAATAGCCATCGCACAGCGGACAACAGTCGATAAAACACTGCACTCGCCTACACTAACGGTTCGGAAATGCTCGATCTGCGCCGTGTTTATTGCAAAAACTCAAAAGTCTTGATTTTATTGTTGATTAATATTCAATAAAGGATTATTCTAAAAGGACGATTAACTCGTCAGGAACCGCTTGGATACAAGCCTTTACTGATATCGTTTATCGGTGAAATGTTGTTCATCATTTAAGAATAGAATATATAAGAAAAATTTTTATCTTTAATTCGAGGACCAAAACAATTATGAGACGAAATAATTTCTTTCTACTAATAACCGTCCAGGTTATTTTTTTATTCTACGGTTGTTCTGATAACAACAAGAAAAGTTTAACAAACGAAAACTGGCTTGAGGTTTCGGGTAATCAAATAATCAACCAAAAGGGCGATACTGTTTATTTACGTGGTTTTGGGTTGGGTGGAATGCTGCACATGGAGAATTTCATTGATGGTTATCCAGCCAATGAAGAAACCATGAAGGAAGGTTTGTTGGAAGTGTTAGGGGAAGAAAAGTACAATCTTTTCTTCGATACCTTTCTCAAAAGTTATTTCACTGAACCCGACGCAGAATACATTCACAGTCTGGGACTGAACCTGGTTCGCATCCCCATCAATTACCGTCTTTTTGAAGATGATATGAACCCAAGGGTCATTAAGAAAGGTGCATTTGAACACCTCGACAGGGTGATAGAGCTGTGCGCCAAGCATCAAATATATACCATCATCGACCTACATGCCTTTCCGGGATTTCAAAACCAACACTGGCATAGCGACAATCCAACTCATAAAGCATTATTCTGGAAACATAAGGACTTTCAGGACAGAGCGTTGCATTTATGGGAAGTTATTGCTGAACGTTACAAGAACCAACCTTGGGTTGCAGGATATGATTTGATGAATGAGCCGGCAGACCCTACCGGTGAACAAGTTTTCGCTTATTACAAACGCCTGCACGATGCTGTCCGAAAAATCGATTCAAACCACATTCTATTCCTTGAGGGAAATACATACGCTACTGATTTTGATATGTTTACGGAGGTTTGGGACAATGTGGTTTATACCAATCACGATTATGCTGTGCCAGGATTTATTGATGGTGGTGATTATCCTGGTTATTCCAGAGAGAGGTATATTAACAGTGATACACTTGAACAAGATTTTCTTAAAAAAAGTAAATTTATGTTTTCCCGTCACGTTCCCCTTTGGGTAGGTGAATTCGGCCCGGTGTATACTGGCAATCCTGTCAAAGATGAAATGAGATATCAGATTCTAAAAGATCAATTGGCATATTACCGTAAGTACAATGTAAGCTGGTGCATCTGGTTGTACAAGGATCTGGGATTACAAGCTATTCTACGCCAAAATAATAATGCTCAATACATGAAATTGGTCTCCTCTTTCCTAAAAAAGAAAGATTCCCTCGGATCTGATAGATGGGGTTCGACCGATAAAAATATCCGGCAGGTGATGGTGCCAATAGAGGAAATGTTTAAAAAGGAATTCAGCGGTTACAATCCCTACCCTTCCGGTCAGCAAACCCAGATTGACCTGTTGGTAAGACATATTCTAATAGCTGAAGCACTTGTACCGGAATACTGTAATTTGTTTAGGAATTTATCTAATGAAGAACTTATAGCACTCGCTCAATCATTTCGTTTTGAAAATTACGTGAAACGAGAAAGACTGGAAGCTATATTAACAGGTCGGGAAAAGTAGATATAAAAAGGAGAGTTTATTGTTTACTGAATTAAAAAAAATGAATATGTGCAATGGCTTGTATCTGTGGTGCCATGCACTTGCACTGTACATATTCAATTCGTTAATTGGCAGCTACGCTTGGTAATTCAATCGACAATGAACTGATTAAACTGATTTCGTCCTGCTATCATTATCGTGATGGTTGTTAGGACACTTGAGTAACCCATTCCAGCGGTTCGTGTTGTCCAATCTTCAAATGTATTTCCACCGGCTTTCCCTCCGGCAAATGCAGATCGCAGTTGGCTTTTCCTGGTTGGAGTGCCGCTGCCATAATTCCGGTGGGTGCGGATAACTCCTCAATTCCATAACGGGCAATCAATGTAATGTCTTGCTTCCTCACTGATGTGATCATCATATCCACGGTTCGAGCTTCCATATCCCATGCCAGTTTGTCGATCCTCGCGAATGTGCGGGCAAGCATACCGTTAATCGATCCCTTTTGCAATGAAGGAGGAAGAGCTGGAAGCAATTCGATCACGCCGGGGCGCGAATACAGCAACATTTCCATTATGATGGCGGGAACCCCTCCTTGTGCATCCGGCACAGGCCAGCTATAGGGCTCGCGCGAGCACTGCAACGCGGTGCTGACATAGCCCTGTTCAATCAATTGCCGCAATTGAATGTCCAATATAATGTTGTCTTTAAGCCGAGCTCCAACCAAGGCCCGATGGCAGCGGGCATAAGCAGCTAAAGTTTCACCTGCAACTGCGTTGGGCATAGTATCAAATGTACGCCTCCGGTTGGCTATCTCCGCAGCTCGAGCCAGTTGTGACGTGCGATCGGGATCGATTTCATCGCCCGGCCAGGCGCCGTAGAGATGAGAAACATGCCTATGGCTGTAATGCTCTTCCATCGTAGGCCACGCCCATTCCTTCAGGGTACCGTCCAATTCGAGCAGATACGGAGGTAATTTCGCCAGCATTTCTTTCCATTTTGTTACATTCTCAGTATCGGTTCCCAGAAGCACACAAGCCTGGATTAAATTTGAAAGGACTTCGCGGCACACCGCAATGTCTATGTTGGCATTGATCAGCCCGGGTCCGGACTGCCCCTTGATGCGGGACGTGTTCTCTGGAGAGATGGATGGGACAAAGACATAATTCCCATCATTGTCAGTGACAGTCAGAAATTCCTTGTAGAACTGCGCCAATTCTTTATAGGCAGGCACCACATGATTACGGAGAAATTCGACATCTCCGGTGACCAGGTAATAATCCCAGAACTGCCGCATGCACCAGCCTCCGGCAGAAATCCAGTAGGGCCAAATTCCGATTTCGGAACTGGCGGTATAATAGAAATTGAAAAAAAAGGCTCAACCGCTAGAATAATTCCTTAAAAACAGGTATTCATTCCAATTGTCAGTTCTAAAAGGTGATGCAGGTAATCCCTCTTTGTTATACAAATTTACACCACAGGGATTATCGGCCCATGCATATCTTACAGCAATTGGTTCGCGTATATTTTCACTCCAAACTACAACCTTGTTATTTTCAATTTTTGCAGCCCAACCCAAAATTTTAACAGGTGTATTACGCTTCAAGATCATACAATCACTAATCAGTTTCGGTAATTTTACTTCTGCCGATAAAGCAGATACAAGAAAACAATTCAATATCACAATTAGTTTAAATGCATGAGTGGAAATATTCATTACATTAATTCTCTTATTAGTTTGCTGCTATAACAATCAACAAACATTTTCAACATTCGGCCTCTTGTTTCGTTTGCTACCTATATTCACAATTTGTCATTCACGAATTTTTACTTTTATCTGTGCAAACGAATGAGCCGGAAATGAATATGATATTTTGTTCCCTTCAGCTTCTATTTCTTTTGTTATCGGTTTATATTGATCTTGCTTTTCGAATGTAAAAGTTTCTTTAAGATCATTGCAGTTTATAATAGTGGCTTCAGCTTTTCCTATATACTGACCGGAGTTAGAAATTATATCAGTTATTATGGCATTGTCCTTATGCCTGTTAACCACATTAATGTAAACAGTATTTGTTTCTTTTGAATATGTTGAGGTAACATCAAGGTAAGGAATACCTTTATATTTTTCTGTATTAAATGTATCACATTTTACATAGGTATCAATTGAATTGCCGCGGCAATTATTTGAGAATAATTTAAATGTATTAAACAATGGTGTCCTATAAGTTCCTTTTTCCTTGTCAGTACTTAAGAGAGATATTAACATAGTGAAGTTTGTCATTTTTACTATATCGGCATGACGTACGAATGAATTAAAACACTGTGCTACAGGCAGTACAGATAACAAATTATTTCCAAACGTCCCCCACTCATCCACTGAAATATAGATTGGGTTCTTAAATTCCTTCATTGATCTTACAGCATCAATTTCATCGGCTGTTACTCTGATCTTTTCTTCGAAATCCATTGCACTTTGACCTATGTACGTATAATAATCATCTGATCTTTCCCAGTAGCGATGAATGGAAATATATTCTATCATATCTCCAAGACCAGTCAGCACTTTCCGGTTCCATTCAACCCATTGACCTGTGCTCTCGTAATATGATGACCCGGAAGCTACGAATTTTATAGATTTGTCTACCGATCTCATAGCTTTAGCAGCTTCTCTTCCAATCTTTACATATTCATCTGCATCTTTATAACCTAATTCCCATGGGGCACCGTCAACTTCATTGCCAAGATCCCATATCTTTGCATTATATGGTTCTGGATGCCCATTTTTAGCACGTAGATCGGAATAATATGTGCCTTTCTTATAGTTGCAGTATTCAACCCAGTAACATGCATCCTGGATATCACTAAGACCAAGGTTTACACATACTACATTCTCGCTACCTATCGCTTTGTTTAATGCAAACCATTCATCTGTACCAACATGATTATTATCGACGCCGCCCCATGCAAGATTAATACGGGCAGGGCGTTTGTCCTTTGGCCCGATACCGTCTTGCCAGTTGTACCCCATGACAAAATTTCCTCCTGGCCAGCGCATGTTGGTTACTTTCAATTCCTTCATTGCTTCAATATAATCTTTCCTGAATCCGTTCTCATCTGCAAGAGGAGAGGATGGATCGTATAAATTCCCATAAAGGGTGTTGAAGCTTTTTCCTTCGGGTACACCCATTGCTCCGCTAAACTGGATTGGTTCCATAAAAACACCGTAGATCTTTGGATCAATTTTTCCTATCGTTCTGCTCACATCAATTTTGATTTTTGCATGTTGAGCAAATGCTGAAAAAGAAAGAGTAAGCAGTAAAGTAAAAAGTGTTTTTTTCATGGCAGTCTAAGATTTTATGGGTAATTAGTTATTTAATTATTAGTTCTGAAATAACTTTTGAATGTACTGAAATCTTATTAAAAAATATTGTATAGTAACTTTTATATTATTCTCGATCACTCAAAACTGATCCAGTCCACTTCAACAGGATTATTATCATTTAACGACACAACTAGATTTTGAACACCTTGTTTTAATCCTGTTACGGGCACTTTAATAGTTTTCCATTCTTCTCCTTTTGGAATATGTGCCTCGGCCACCACAGGTCCATCTGCACTGTTTAATCTCAATTGCAGGTTTCCCCCAGTTTTGGATGAGGCTCGTGCATTAACTGTTGTAAAACTTTTTTCCCCGAAATCGACGCCATTATATTGTATCCATGCAGATTTGGTATCAAGTATAGTCTTCCAACCTTCAAACGTATTGAGGGTATCGAGAAAGGCAATGGATACCCCTTTATCGCTTTTGCGATTGTGCCTATCAATCTGTATTTTCTTCGAAGCATCGGTTAATCCGACACCCCGTAAGGTAGGTATTACTTTTCGAATTGTGCCGTCAGCGTTAAAGAACATACTATCAATCCTGACAGATCTGTTTTTATCAAATTTTAGAGACAAATCGTTTTGATGATAAAATAAATACCACTGGTCTTTGAAGTTTATAAACGATTGATGATTTGTCCAACAGCCCGTAGGCGATTTATCCATTATAACTCCGGCATACTTAAATGGCCCTCTTGGATTGTTTGAGATACAATATGCAAGGGATTCAGCACTGTCTATTACAAAAGGAAAAGTTAAATAGTAAATTCCTTTTCGTTCGAACATGAACGGACCTTCTTTAAATCCTTCAGGCAATCCTTCTACTACATGGGGTTTATCAGCAATTTCAACCATATTTTCTTTCAGCTTTGCAACAGATATACCTCTTCCAGCCCAGTATAAATAGGCCTGCCCGTCTTTATCAATAAAGATATTTGGATCAATGCCGAATACTCCCTCGATTGGTTTTGATTCCGGTTTGAATGGGCCGTATGGTTTATCAGATATTGCCACACCGATTGCCATTCCGCGTCTCATATCCTTTTCCATCGTCCTGGCAGGAAAATAAAAATAGTATTTGCCATTCCTGTACATACAATCGGGTGCCCACATGCTGTAGGTTGTAGAATCTACCCAAGGAACGTTATTTTGATTTACAATAATTCCATGATCTTTCCAATCGGTAAGATTTTCGGACGAGAAAACGTGATAGTCTTCCATACAAAACCAGCCTATATGGCCACGTCCTTCTTTTGCCAAAATATCATGCGAAGGATAAAGATAGACCTTTCCCTCGAAAACCCTTGCCGAAGGGTCAGCTGTAAACTGATCTCGAATGATCGGATTTTGAGCGAATGTATTGCTGATGAAAGCAAGTATCAGAAAATCGATTATGAGTAGATACAGTTTGAAGTTTTTCATTCCATGCTTTCCATTAAAATATTCATTGACAGTCTATTATTTTACCTATTTAATTAAAACGAGTTTTTTTATATCTGAAGAATTTCCGATCTGCCTTTTATAAATGTAAATCCCGCTTGCAAGCCTACTCCTATCAAACTCAACTTCGTAAGTTCCGATTGATTTTTCTTCGTTTACTAAAGTCGCTACTTCTTTTCCAAGTATATCAAAAACTTTTAACGTAATTATATTCCTTTGCGATATTGTATATCGGATTTATGTTGTTGGATTGAATGGATTGGGAGAGTTTTGAGAAAGAACATAAACTTTTGGATTATCAATTTCTCTTTTAATATCTGTAATTTCAGAAATGGATCTATACCAGAGGCCACTCCAACTACCTACAAATAGATCACCGCCACACACAGCCAAATTTGAAATACCGGTTAAATTTGAAGCAATATCCTGCCACTTCATATCCTGTCGTCGTAATAAATAGACTTTTGAATATGAAGCGGCAAACAAATAGTCATTATTAGCAGCATAACTTTGAATATAACCTCCATCCAATCCATCATTTAATGGTTGCCAGCTTGAGCCAAAATCTGTTGAACAAAATATTCCAGAAGTATCATTTACCCCTGCAAAAATTTTATTATCAAATAAAATAAGACCATATACAGACGGATTAGGTGCCAACTATAACAATAGAATCAAATACCATAAGTGATAGATAGCCATTGGTTCCACCGGGGCCATCCCAAATCTGAGTCCAAGTAACACCATTATCAGATGACTTCAATACAGGAGCGGGATTAGCATCCGATATTGTTGACGCATAAAGAATATTATCACAATATGCCAGAGCTTTAACGGCTAAAGGAGGAAAATCGTTAAGCCACTTCCAATTTAATCCCCAATCAGAAGTACGAAAAATATTACCGCCTTCATTTTGTTTAAGTATAATCTGTTATTGCTGTTTATTTTCTGTCCTTATTATATTGAATTTTTCATGAAAAAGTATTGACATGTAAATTTCTCTTAAAGATCCACCTTGTTCCTATTCTTTTACTAACTCATTTACAGCCCCTGAAAGAAAGATATATTCGGCGCTACCACCTATCGTCACTTCATTTTCGCCCCACAAAAAAGGCCAATCATCTTTATTTTCAAGGAAGTCTGGTTTCAGCAACATCACTCCCGGAACAATACCACCAGCAATTGTTGTGAAATCAGCCCTGTTATTTCCATAGGCAACTTTCTTAGATCGAGTTCCTACTGCGTTAACAAAAGATATATTAGAATAAGGATGACACCCAAAAATGTAATTAAGACCTCTAAAGACGTACTCTTTATTCATTATCTCTGGAAATGCTTTATAAGCATAATAGTTTGTAATAGCAGAGTTAACAACAATGCCGCTTCCCCCCCAGCCGCCACCTGATATTGGCAATCCATAAGGATTTTTCTTTTCACTTTCAACTATTGACTCTTTGTACTTGATAATATAGTCTTTTAGTTTAGCTTTATATGCAGCATCCATATACGGTATAGCTTTCAATGCAGGATTAAGGCTTCTGCTTGCAAAAAACATTTGACCAAAATCGCGTCCACGAGTCGGTTGTTCAAGTAATGTCCAGATTTTTTCCAGGAACCTGTCGGCATATTTCTTGTCTTTTGTAGTAATATATAATTGGAGTACGGCATCTATATCAGAACCCCTGCCCCACATCCTCATCATTGGATCTCCGGTTTGACCGGGATTCTTCATTGCCTCATCAGCCTCTTCCAATAATCTTTTTGCACTAGCCAAGCTTCTGTCTGCGAGATCGTTGTTGAAACCTCTAAGGGCACGACTTGCTGCGGCCAATGCTGCGGCTGTTTGATAATCTAAAAAAGGCATTCGGGTAGTAAATGCCCAACGATCATCCAAGGTTCCGCTTGATTTACCATCGGTTTCGTAAGGTTTGAGATTTGGATTGTACGGAAGATTATCGGTTTCATTAATTGCATCTCCAAGGTGATGGTATTGGTGTAAATTTGGAACAATAATTCCTTGCACCGGGTGACCTATATTTTCACACTGTGCAACTAGGTTTAATGTACCATGTTCAATCTGCTGCAAAATATCAGGTTTCCCATCCGGACGATGAATATCGACATAACGGGTTTTCTGATCGATGTAAGTTTCATCCCTATCCACCTTAAAGTTTTCCCATGCATCTACAAAACTTGAAATAACCATGCTATGAGAACCAGTTTGGATGTCGAAATCACCGGCATCAAACCAGCCACCAACAGCCATATTAGGAATATGTTCCAATGGTTTGTATTTTGTATCCGTAGTTGCACCCATCCTATATCCATCATAATGCTGATGATTAAGAGGAGCCTGAAGGCAATCATCCAGGTAAGGAGCCCCATGCCATACACGGTAAGCCTCGTTTACTTCCATGTGGTCCATTTGTACAGGGAACCAGACATCCAACGTTGGGTGCCAAACATCATTATATACATTCGGACCTATTGTGAAAACATTTGTTTTTTCATTGCCATACTGGATATAGTAAACACCCGGTTCTTTTACTGAACTGAAATCAAACTTGGCATAATTATA
>Ga0315545_1002689_pt1 | contig 15798 bp, 15 predicted proteins | sample SalMarSW160210MG_FD_203096 | JGI IMG/M metagenome (GOLD analysis project Ga0315545, IMG submission 203096) | Salt marsh sediment microbial communities from the Plum Island Ecosystem LTER, Massachusetts, United States - Salt Marsh Sediment SW1602-10 ...
TAGCTATTATACCACCAAAGAATCCCCATAGAGGACCACCACCAATAGCCCCCCCTACAATAAAGCAAAGCAACAGATAATCATCAAGAGTCGCGGATGAATCAAATCCATACGTCTCTTGTATCCACTTTATACTTTCTCTCCCATCCGGATCAATATACTTCAAAGGATTATTCAGACAGTACACGTATGGATTCAGAGATTGTGGGTTCAGGGTATTACCTTTTACCGGGTCTCTGGTAATAAATCTTCCGATTGTCGGATCGTAGTAGCGGGCGCCATAGTAGTATAACCCTGTAATATCTTTTTCTTTGCCTGTGAATTTGTATTTTTCGGCGATGTGATCATCCCAAAGGTACTCCTTTTTCTATAAGTCTGGTACGGATGAGACTGGTATCCATGCCATCCTCTGCAAGAAAATCCAAAAAATCCTCGATTCCCTCTAGTGTGATCTCTCCTTGCTCGTACCATGTAGAGAGCGTCTCCGCGATCTCTTCTGGAGTACCGCCTATCTTTTCTTCTTTAACATCCCAGTCTCCAAAGAAATCTTTCTCAAAGTTGAGTTTGTACCATTCGTTATCTAATTTAATATAAAAATCATCAAACTTCAGATCCCAGTATGCATCTTCTGCCATACCTTTGTGTTCTTCGAGCCAATTGTCAAGAGCCTCAGATCGAGTATCGCCATATCTATTAGAAGATGCGAGTAGGATGAAGATAGTGGCTAATACGATATATAAAACAGGTCTAAACCATTTAAGCTTTTCTTTTTTCATGTTATTCCTCCTTTGTTTATAATTTTTTCATTATCCCTTTTTGTTAGATGGGGATTAAATCATGATTTTCTCCTCCAGGGAGACTGCCACTGGGATCATTATCTGGAGAGGGTTCCTTCTCTCCATTCTTAAGTTTCTCTGGAAGTTCGTCTTCAGATACTTCTACTGCTTTTGCATCCCAGTCCCCAAAGAAATCTTTTTTAAATGTAATTTTCTTCCAGTGGCCATTTGATTTCATATAAAAATCATTGAGTTTCATATCCCAATACCAATCTTCTATCTCATCTTCATGCTCTTTGAGCCATTCGATACGAGTCTCTTCCTTATCGTCTGTAAAATAGTCTTTAGTACGATTAATTCCTTCAGCTATTATACCACCAAAGAATCCCCATAGAGGACCGCCACCAAGAGTTCCCCCTACAATAAAGCAAAGCAACAGATAATCATCTGCCGTTGCGGATGAATCAAATCCATACATTTCCTGTAATGGTTTCAGGCATTCTCCCCCATCAGGATCAATATACTTCATCGGATTATTCAAACAGTATACATACGGATTGAGTGTTTGTGGGTTCATTATGTCACCTTTTTTAGGGTCTATTTTATCATGGCGCTTGAAGAAACTCTATAAGAGGAAAAATTGTTATAAGTATAAGAAGAATTATTCCTATTAAAAGGTAAATCCATGCATGTAGTAGTATAGCTTTTTCTTTTGGTGTAGATAAAGAGGGTACAAGAAGTGAAATATCTACATACCATTTCCGATATTTTATATACCTTCTTGAGTTTAAAATCAGGAATATTGCAATTAAAAATGCTATCAAAAAAAATGGATCTCCTGTATCTTTTGTGTAAATTACAAAGATTGCAAAAAAAACAATCGCGAGTATCATTCCAAAAATTTTTAGAATATGTCTTTTAACCATGATATCAATCCCTTAGGAGAAGTTTTTACATAATCCCAATAATAAAAGCCGAAAGGACATCCACCAGAAAGCCCAATATTAAACTTAACTATGTCACCTGATTCATTTAAAGAAACTTGAACATTAAAATATTCAGCACTGATCTCGTAAGTTTTAGATACTGAATTTGCGATCTCTTCAGCATCTAAAGAGGAAGAGAATAGTGATACATCACCTCCCCCGCCAAGTCCCCATCCTTCCTGGTATATGTTGTACGATGTCCGATTTCCATTTTCATCCCATACCCAGCCATGTCCTCCCCCTTGACCAGCAAAATATGCGTATGATCCTGTAGCTTCAACTCCCCACGAATTTACTGGAGTTTTAGGTGCAGCATATTTTATGCCACGCCATGTACGATATGAGTGTTTTCTCCCTGAAGAACCAGAATTCTTTTTTGCCCACTCATCATGATATTTTTCTCGCAATTCAGGATCATAAAATGTGTCCCACGTTGCTGGATCGACCTCAACATCGCCATCGGGTAAAAGATCATGCGAACCTATATGCCACTCTCCGTTAGGATCAATATACTTCATCGGATTATTGAGACAGTATACATATGGATTCAGAGATTGCGGATTCATGGTATTACCTTTTACGGGGTCTCTCGTAATAAATCTTCCTATTGTGGGATCGTAGTAACGTGCGCCGTAGTAATACAATCCTGTTATATCTTTTTCTTTACCTGTGTATTTGTAGCGTTCTGCGATGCCTTTTTAAGTTCATGATGGATTATTCCTCTCTTCTCACTATTTTCAAACTCTCTTCATCGACTCTCCAGCTGAAAATCCAATGCCGTTTTAATTTGAGTTTTAGTAAATCGTCATCCCTCAATCTTAGATAATACGTGTCAGGGTCATCAACATCTTCAAGATCCGGATTGTATACGAAGGTATATGTCTCTGAGATCCTATCCTTGTACTCAGAATCTTCAATCCAGTCATCTATTATATGATGTACTTTCTCAAGTCCCGGTCTGTCTCCGCAATTTATCGCTATAAAAAACATTATGATTATCACAAGATAAGCTATTGTGAATTTCTGTCGTTTCTTCATATACAGTCCCCTCCAAATTATTTATGTGCCTTATTTATTTTCATCATATTTTTATCTTCCATCTTAGTATCTTAAATTGGAATTATATTATTTTCATCTCCGCCTGGCAAACTTCCGTTTCCTCCGTTATCACTGGAAGGATTAAATCCAGATCTACCACTATATACGTCTTCATCATCTTCAGGTCCGAATCCACTGCTAGGAGAAGGTATGTGGTTGATATCGAATATATGCCAGCCATACCAAAATGAATGGGTAAATTTTAGTTCTATAAAACTTCCATCTTTAAGTTCAGTTGTAGCTATGTAGTGATCAATATCTCCAGATTCACCCCATACTTCATCTATATCAATGTCTTTGTAATCATAGCTATGTTCATAGCCATGTTTATTAAGCCGCTTCTTTACTTTTTTTATTAGTTTATCATTTCTTTGACTGTTTTCCTTGTTTAAATAACCCGTAGCCACTGTACCTCCAGTCGCTCCTAACGCACCGGCTACCCCATAACTTGTAAGAGCAGGATTTAGAGAAAGTATTCCAAGTATTATAGCCCCAATAATACACACCGCCTCACCAACGTCATAAATATCAATTCGCTCCCGCCCATCCGGATCAATATATTTCAACGGATTGTTGAGACAGTACACGTATGGGTTGAACATTTGTGGATTCATGATGTTACCTTTTATTGGGTCTCTGGTAATAAATCTTCCTATTGCGGGATCGTAGTAGCGGGCGCCGAAATAATACAATCCCGTTGCATCTTTTTCTTTTCCTGTGTATTTATATTTTTCATTATTCATTTTTTCTCATTATCATTTTGTAATAGTACTCCTTTTTCTATAAGAAGTCTACGGATATAGTTTCTATCTTCTTTACTAAAACTATCTAAAAAAGTCTTGATATCTTCCACAGTCATCTTCTCATTATCATATAGGTTAAATAGCAACTTTGCAGTATTTTCTAACATCTCTTCTTTTTCTTCTTTTATTTTTCCCTCTTCGAAAGAAAAAATAGGTATTAAAATTATTACAATTATTATTATAATTGCCTCATATTTTTCTTTCTTATTCATATATGTCTCTCCGTTACTCAATCTGGAAGTTCCTCAAATGATACTTCCTCCACATATACCACTTTCCACGTGCCCAAGAAACCCTTTTTTGCCCTGATCGCCAGCCATCTACTATTTTTTAATTCTACATAGTACGTATTAGGTAAATTCAAATAGTGTGTTATTTCCACTACTTCGCTTTTGTATTGAGAATGATCGAGCCAATTTTTGACAGCATCAATACCCTCATATGGACCTTCTTCTCTACTAAATAATACATAGATACCTATGGTAAGAGTAAGGAGAGCTGTTATGAGTAGAGCCCACATGGCTTTATTTTTGTTTTTCATGATATATTCCCTCCTGATTTACTTTTCTTATTTTAATTTTATCACCTCAGATTGGGATCCAATCATGATCCTCATCTCCCCTTGGGTGGCTTCCATCAGAGTCATCACTTGCAGATTCATAGTGCTCTTGAGGATTATCTACTTTTTCTACACTTTCTACATCCCAATCCCCTAGAATATCTTCCTTTGTTGTGATCTTTAGCCATGTGTCATTTTCTAATTTCACATAGTATGTATTAGGTTGATCTAGATAATATCTTATTTCTATCGCTTCATCTCTATGTTTTTTTAGCCATTCCCTTATGACTTCATCTGAATTTGACTCTGTAAAATAGTCTTTAGTACGATTAATTCCTTTAGCTATTATACCACCAAAGAATCCCCATAGAGGACCACCACCAATAGCCCCCCCTACAATAAAGCAAAGCAACAGATAATCATCAAGAGTCGCGGATGAATCAAATCCATACGTCTCTTGTATCCAATTCACACTCTCTCTCCCATCCAGATCTATGTACTTCATCGGATTATTCAGACAGTACACATAGGGATTCAATGACTGCGGATTTGACAACCTTCCAGGCTTTGGATCCCGCGTGATAAAGCGGCCAATCGTCGGATCATAGTACCTTGCCCCATAATAATACAATCCTGTTATGTCTTTTTCTTTGCCTGTGTATTTGTAGCGTTCGCCGATGCCGTTGATATCAGAGCCGAACTCCTCGTACTCCTCTTCTTCAATTTTATTACCATTTTCATCGGTGAGGAGCCTTGTGGAGAGTAAGTGATCTTGGTGGTAATACGTTGTTACGCCGTCGACTATTTTTGCGATCCTGAAGCCGTTCGCGTAGAGGTATTTCGTCTCCACATTTGTAGTGAGATTCTTTTCGTATACAACGTTGTTACCCGACCATATGTAAAGTATTGTCTCGTTGTTCTCTATTTTCTTGTATCTGTTGCCGTTGGCATCATAGAAGTACTGTGCTATTGTCTCGCCGTTCTTCTTTACTTCTGTGAGCATATTGTTGTAATCGTACGTGTATGCGTACGTCTCTGTGCCGTCGGTTTTTGAGGTGAGATTGCCGTTATTATCGTAAGAGTAGGTGTACGTTATGTCTCCACCGGGCGTTGTAGCGACAATGGTAACATTATATAGTACAGGACTCACCGACGAATCGTTCGTTTTCAGTACTGCCTTGAACTGTATCCATTCTTGCACCGGTACCTGCGTGATATCCTCATACCAATCGCTCCACGTTTCGCTATCCGGGGACGATCTGAAGTAGAGATCGATCGTCTGGCCATTGAGTTCCTCTATGGTCTCGTAGCTATCAAAGGAAATGACCTCACCTGCATCTTTGGGAGTGGATATGTACGTGGCTTCACCGGGCACAGAGGTGACGACTACCTCGCCGTAGTACGTGTACACATCTGCTGATTTGACCATCTTGGCATTGTATTTTGAGCGGCATCCCCAGTGTACGTGCCCAGAAGAAACTATATCAGAAAAATCTGACGTGTACTGTTGCGTTAACGTAGCTTTTGACGACTGTTGATGATAGTCTCTATACGTCCATGTTCCATTTTCCTTTACATAGAGATAGTAACCCCACTGTTGCATAAATCCACCCCACCCAGAACCGTATCCCTTGGCAGTTATATCGATCTGGGTTATGGTGTTCACGTCTTCCGATATTGCTGTATCAAATCTGTGTATGGCATAATACGTTCCTGTTATACTATACCATGCATAATTGCTGTCGTCTTCGTCTATGGCACTATATTCCTCGGAAGTGAATTCTGTTGTGACATCGTCGAATCCCTCCTCGTTTGTACTCGCTCCGTCGTATGCCTGACTATCCACATCGTCAATCTTGTATGTCTGCGTCGCTGTTCTGTTGGCGTCTAACGAGATACCGTCCATACTGCCATTATTTACTATCGTGATCAGGGTGGGATCGTACTCTCCCTCTTCCCATACCCACTCATCGATGTAAGAAGTTCCGGAAGATTCACCACGCTGTTCCTCTGTGAGATTGTAGATGTTGTAATCGTAGTATGCCGTGTCTGTGGCTGTTCCATTGGTGTCAATCTTCTCCATCCTGTTACCCAGAGGATCGTACTCATACTCTGTAGAAGTATTGCCTTCCTGAACTTTAGTCAGGCGATCCAGTTCGTCATACTGATAGTTAACGTCATTCAGTGTTATGATGTTGCCGACATAGTCGTATGAATAGTTCAAACTGAGATGCGATCCGATCGCGATATTCGTAATCCTGTTTCTGTTATCGTATGAGAAATTCGTCGTGATGCCGTTGCCGTGATTGATATTCGTCACGCGGGAAACGCTGTTGTACCCAAAAGAAGCATATGTCGTTGTACCGTAGCCCATGTCAGTGATTCTATTCAATGGATCGTAATTATAATAGAGGGTAAATAAATCGGGATATCCTAACGAGGTGAGATTGCTCACATCGTCGTAATCGTAGTTCAACGGATAAGAAACGCCGTCTATGATCCTCGTTTTGCTCGTCATCCTGTTCCTGTTATCATACGTGTACTGTGTCTCCGTGCCGTCCACTACCTTAGTCACATTTCCGTGGAGATCGTACTCGTACGTCACATCAGTGCCAGCAGGATAATCAACGAGTGTGAGCTGATAGTTGTTATCGTACTGGTATGAGATGGTGGCACCGTTCTGATCTGTTTTCTGGGTTAGATTTCCCATAGTATCGTAGGTAAACGACTCTATCGTGGAGTCAGGATACGTTATTCCAGTCAATCTTTCTAAATCATCATAATTAAAGTTTTTTGTGTTGTTCAGGGCATCCTTTATCTGAATAAGACTGATGGTATCGTATGTATACTCGGTCACATACGTGGTAGCGGTAAACTCCTTCACTTTGATCAGGCGTTGATTGTTATCGTAGTAATACTCTTTCTTGTGATCGTTCTCGTCAAAGAAAGTAATTTTATTGTTGATATCGTCATACAGGTACTCCTTCTCTGAATTATCTGGATTTATTATCTTTTTTGTTCTCCCGAGCACATCGTACTCGTATGATGTTATGTGACCTAGCTCGTCTTTTGATGTTTTCAATTTGCCGTTGTAATAGTACGTGTATTCTTTGAATCCGTAGGGATGTTCTTCTTTTATCAATCTCCCGAGACCATCAAAATAGTTGGTTAATGTATGATTATTCTCATCCGTTATCGTGATTTTATTATTCACATCATCATAAGACGCTGTTTTATACGTAAAATCGGGATTTGTTACCTTTGTTACTCTATTAATAAGATCGTACTCATAATTGTATGTATTTCCATTCTCATCTTTCAACGTCAGGAGATTTCCATACACGTCATGGCTCATATTCAGTTCACCGATGGGCTTGGTGATCTTTGTAAGGTACGCATGATTTGCATCATACTGGAAGGAGACGGTAGTTTCCTGATCATCGGTGGTTGAAGTAAGATTGCCGTAAGCATCATAGGCATTATCTGTGTATATCCACGAGGAATCGTGCTTCTGTTTTGACTGGGTGAGATTACCTTCTGCATTGTACTGATAGTATGTTTCTATTTTTCTCCCGCTGTTCTGGTACGCTTCGCCGACGCATAAAGAGTGTGTATCGGGATCGACACTGGAATTGTTGTAGAACGAGTCCGAAAACACAGTGACATCATTTCCATTATAGTCGACAAACTTATTCTCAAAATTCGTATTCACATAGGAAGAGTAGTACACATATCCTTCCCCATCCTTTACGTACACCACATTACCCCAGTCGTCTCTGTTGTAATATAGAGGATACATGAACGTTCCATTGTGGTAAATATCTTCTTTTTTTATTTCTCTATTTTCGTTGTATTCATACAGAATCTTCCTTATCTCGTTTTCTGAGGCATTTTTTATGATTTTAGAACTGCAGAGGCCTTCATCATCGAAGTTCAAATTAATGATCTTCTGATTACTCGTGCAGTCGGAAATAGTTATATCCGTTGAGTTGATTTTGTAGTAATCTCCGTTATAGACATAGGTTACCTTTTTCGTGCAGGAGTCTGCATAGATGGTTTGGTTTTTTACTCGGTATTTTTCATCTGAACGTTGGATAAGCGATGGATTCTCTCCGTATGAAGAACAGCTTAATATTGATGTGGAAGTACTCCAATTCTCTCCATCAAGGCTGGTGGTCTTACGGAGAGATGGATGGTATGAATCAGGAGAGTTGTATAGGCACATAAACTTAAAATCTGGCTCCAACCCTTCATAATCATACTCAGTATACGCCCCCGTAGGGTAAATTATTTTAGAGATCAAATATTCATTTAAAGAGCTGTTATACTCGAACTGCGTCACTCTGTTAACGGGATCCGCAACGCTCACTAATTTATCTCCACTATATGTGTACGAGATTGTTTTGCCCCCGTAACTAATGCTGGTCAACTTACCGTTTTGGTAGATGAAATTGACAATTCTATTGATCGTATCGGTGATAGTACTGATCCCATTTTCGTTGTAATTAAAAGTAATGGTGTTTCCATTGGTATCTTCAATTTTTGTTAGTTTTCCAGCGGTATCAAAGTAATATTTTGTGCCGGTAGTTCTGTATAACACATATGATCCATCACCCTCCTTCTGTAATCTGAAATGATCTCCTTTATGATTATCAAAGTTATTTCCATCCCATTCAATTTTGTACTGTTTTCCGTCTTCTAAATAGATATACTCTTTTCCTATCCACGGAAAATTTAATTTCCAGACTTCGCCGAGATTTGTAGTTATATACGGATCTTCCTCGCTTGGCTTTCCCCTCATGAATAGATACGGAGAAACGTATATTCTTTCTATAACTAAATCCAATCCTCTTCCAGGCAGTATAAAATCTTTTTGCTTTATAATTAACTGACCTGTAACGGGAGAGACGTACTCGTCAAGATTATTGAAATATTGTCCGTAAGACCTCAATCCTTGAAGCTGCCAGGGATCAGTTACCCCCTGACCTCCCAGAGTCATTACTTCGCCACTATCTTTTTCTATATCTTCAATACTATCCTCATCTTTAGTAGAATTTGTATCCAAACTTAAACTCATCGTTGCGATGAGAACTATCAAAACGAAACTCAAAACTTTTCTTTCCTCCTTTTTTCTCCTCACCCGAATCACCTCTTAATTTCACCATAAGTATACCGTAAGCTTACACCATAAACTTATAATGTATACCCCTCATTACAGGAATTATTTAAATACTTTTCGATCGCGGATTCTAACCACAAAAAGTATGAAAAAATATTTAAAAATGTAAATTAAAGAATTGTATATGATAATTGCTGTTACAGGTACGCCATGTACCGGAAAGACGATGGTATCAAAAAAAATTGCTGGAACATTGGGTTATCGGTATATAGACGTAGGCGAGTTCGCGGAAAAATATAATTTGATAATAGAAGAAGATACAGAGAGAGAAACAAAAATAGTAGATGAAAAAAAGCTGAAAAAACTCTTGAAACATACAGATGATGTTGTTATTGACGGTCATTACTCAGAAATTGTAAACCCGGATATAGTCTTTGTTTTGAGATGTCCCCCCAAAATTTTGAAGGAAAGATTGTTAAAAAAATTCAGTCCTGAAAAAGTAAAAGAAAATTTACTGGCAGAAATACTGGATTCCTGTTTGATATCTGCTGCAGAGAATAACGATAATACCACGGTCTTTGAGATCGAGAATACTTCTACAGAAAAAACAGTTGAAAAAATCATGACTCTAATAAGAGAAAAAAAGATAGAGGAGAGTATAGCATTTAACCCCACCTGCAAATACCTAAATGATGAAAACTTAGATCTCCTTTAAATATTTCCCAACACTCTCTTCAAAAGATTCTATTAAAGAATCCATTACTGTCTTCACCACATATCTCTCAAAAGATGTTTTATCAATCTTAACGAAATAAACATATCTTCTACCCCCCTTTGCCACTTCCTCTTTTCTGGATAGCAGTCCTTTTTCACACAACCTTTGGAGAAGAATACTTATACTTGATCTTTTTCCTTTTTTGAGAGCCTCAAATATCTCTTTCGCTGTAGCCCTTTTTTTCTTCCACATTATCCCCATGATCTCGCTTTCCATGCGCCCTAAAACTTTCCCTATACCTTTTTTGTTAGGACTATATTCAAAATCGAACATATATCATATTTGTCTGCCAACTTTTTAATATTTTTCCAAAAAGTTTTTATTTAGAGTTATATAATTAAGTAGTATGAATAAAAAAATCATAGGGTATACTGCTCTATTCATTTCAATTATATATTACTCAATTTTGGCATCGTTTATAGGACAGGGACTTTTTACTCAAGCAAGTTTAGTGGAAAGATATCTTATAGTTACCACCTTGTTTTTAATGGTATTTTTTAACGTTTTTATAGGAAGTTATATCCTAGGAGCAGAATCAAAAGTTAAGGAGGGTATTTCAGAAACTCAGCTCTATAAAATCGAGAGATCTGAAGTAATAGATGAGATTATCTCTCACAATTTAAATAATCTAAATCAAATTGCCATAGGATACCTCAGTATAATAGAAAAAGAAGATATAAGTGATACAGGGAAGGATTATTTAAAAAGAGCTATCAATACTATAAAAAACAGCGGCAATACAATAGAAACTCTAAAACGAATAAAAAATATGGATAATTATGAAATAAAAGATATTAATATAAATAAAATCCTATCCGAGCTGGAAGATATACACAAGGTTAAGAAAAAGATAAGTATGGATATAGAAAAAGATCTTGTAGTAAAAGCTACACCTCTAATTTCTGATGCCTTTGAAATGCTATTTTCTTCAAGTCAAAACTTAGAAATAAGTTCTTATGAGGATTCTGATAATACATATCTGATTTTTAATGGAATAGAGATGGATATAGATCTTACTCTTGTAAAAATGATCGTTGAAAGCTTTGGAAACACGATAATAGGAAGTAGTGGTATCACCATAAAGTTCCCTAAATGAGGAGAAACTACGTTTCGTTAAACAGATGGATGTAGGTGAAACCGACATCAATTTATTTCACCCTCTTCCTTTTGATAATCAAGTTTTTTTCTACACTTTCCTATCTTTTAAATAATCTTGTTTTTCTTTGGGATAAACCACTTTCTTTTTTGAAAAAAGAAAGGGGTTGGTTAGTGAACCCGGCGGGTACGGAACTAGGTGCAAAGCTAGTTCCTCCTCGACGAGGCCGTCATCAGGTGGATGTAAGTCTTTAGACTTACATCTATTTGTAGACTAAGTGAGTGAGCCCGGCGGGATTCGAACCCGCGAAAACGAGGTCCGAAGCCTCGCGCCTTGTCCACTAGACTACGGGCCCTTCAAAGCCATTCTTCCATCTGTGTGAACGCTTCTTCTTTGTTTTGCGTGCAGGCAGCTTTTGTTAGATCTCTGTCACTTCCAGCAAGTACTAGTATTAACTGACCATCTCTCCATGTATTAGTTTTTATAAACATGGTAAAATTCCCTTCTTTTCTGATCCACTCTATCTCATTTCCATCCAGAATGTTTTGTACAATATATCCTATGCCATCATAAGCATCTGGGCCACCGAGAACGAGTATTATTTTATCTTCCTGATGTTCGGGAAAATCTGCTGCAGAAATTGTAGTTATGATAGCGTTATTCATATCTAAAAAATCTATAAACTCATCTGCAAGGTCATAGTCTATCGTATTTGCAACTAGAGTTATCTGCACTGTTGCTATCTCATAAGCTCCCAAGTCTACTCCTTTACCATGCGGTCTTTTTTTACCTTCAAAATCTGTACCGGGAGAATCCTGAAGTTCTCCAAAATCTATGCAAGGAGAGTTTATATTCAGTTTAAAGTTTTCCATTTCTGCATTCAAAAATATCGGATCTTGGAAGATATTATACATACCTATACCCACGTCAGTTCCAAATATATTCGCTTTTGTGTTCTTCCAAAAATCATTGTAATTTATTTCTAATGAAGATTCCTGAGAATAAATTCCATATTTTCCCTTAGCTATTATATTGTTTTGAATTAATATCTCCTGGGAATCATGCACCCATATACTCTTATCCGAATTTGAATACAGTGTATTATTTACTATTTTTGTGCCATCGCATCCTGCAAGTACCGCAATTCCGTATGTATTTCCATAAATTATATTATTATAAAATTTACAATCCTGGGATTGGTACATTATCTGAATACCATAGAAACTGACATTTTTGATTCTGTTTGAGCTTATTTCGTTTCCGGGAGAGTATTTTAGAAGCATGCCAGTACTGCCTTCCTGTATCTCATTTCCATTAATTTCAGAGTTCCTTACGTTGTTTAAATTTATGTTCGTATCGTTTTTTAGAAAGTTGTCTTTGATATTTCCATCCGAGTTTTGCATATCTATTCCTGTTTCGCAATCCGTAACAATGTTTTTTGAGATCGATACAGAATTCGATAAAGAAAAATAGATACCCGTCGTACTATCTTCGATTCTTGAGTTTGATATTGAAGATCCTGAGACACTTGAAAAGTGTAGAGCATTTGTATTATCAAAAAATGTTGAGCTATCCACTATAACACCTGTAGTTTTTTCACCATATATCCCGTATTCACATCCTCTAAAGATACCACTACGAATATCAGCCCTTCCACTTCCCTCTATCTTTATACCGTATGTACAGTTCTCAATGTTTAGAGAATAAAGTGTTGCACTTCCTGAGGAGGAAATTTTAACACCTTCAACAGAATTTTGAATTGTTATTTTAGAAATTTTTACATTTTTAGCATTTATGATTATCTTCCCATTTAAAATGGCATCCTGCCCTTCCAGCGTCAGCCTTTTATCTATGGTAATGTTCTCTGTATATTCTCCTGCTTTAATTCTTATCGTGTCTCCTGTATAAGCGCTTAAGACAGCTTCTCTTATAGTTGGATAATCATCTGGTACCGTAATAACAGTACATCTAACAGTACTTTTAATCCCTGCTAAAACTAAAAATACAATTATAACAAGCCCCAGCTTATATTTTTTCATTTTTCTCACATATTAATAATATACACTCTACATTTATAAATTTAATGGAGATCTGGTTGTGAAGCAATCCTCACCCCACGACAAGAAGCATTATTATCTAAAAGAATAGATAACTTTAAAAATATTAGATACTGTGACTAATAAAGATATTAAAAATAATGAAGATGAAAAAATGAAAGATAGAGAGCCAATAAGAATATTTGTCACTGGAGGCACATTTGATAAAGAGTATAATGAATTAACTGGGGAATTGTTCTTCAAAGATACTCACTTACCTGAGATGCTGAAATTAGGGAGAAGTAAAGTTGAAGTTCACATTCGAATCCTTATGATGATCGACAGTCGGGATATGACCGATGCCGATAGAGATATAATTTTACAAAATTGTAAAAATACTGAGGAGAATAGGGTTATTATTATTCACGGTACATGTACGATGGTAGAAACAGCTGCTGTCTTGGCCAAAAACATTCGAGATAAAACAATCGTGCTCACAGGGACCATGATACCTTGCAAATTCGACAGTTCTGATGGACTGTTTAACCTCGGAAGTGCGTTAGCGTTTGCCCAAGTGCTTCCTAAAGGAGTATATATTGTTATGGGGGGGAAATATTTCTTATGGAACAACGTAAGAAAGAACAAGAAGACTGGTACCTTTGAATCTCTTTAATTTTTTATTATCCAGATGACGTTGCTTTGCCAGCTCATGGAAAACCTGTGGAAAATGAACTCCAAAAATAAAAGTGAACAGCAAAACTAAAACGACAAAAAGTGTGCATCTCTTTCTTCTTCGTACATGTGTCTATTACTGTGTCCCACTAAGAAATAGAAGCAACAGTACTAGAATTATTGGAAACGCCATAAGTATGTAAAAGTACCTTTTCTGTTTTTTCACCTTCTGTTCATAATATCCTTCACATTTCTCTGAGCAGAAGTTCTTATCCGTTGGGATCGCTTTTCCGCATACCAAACAATGTTTATGAGGTTCTACCATGAAAATAATATAAAGAACAAGTTTAAAAATCTTGCTATTAAAAATCCCGACGGCCGGATTTGAACCAGCGATCCGTGGATCTACAGTCCACTGCCCTACCAGACTAGGCCACGTCGGGACAGATAAACTTTGTAAATACATTTATTAATTTTTCGGTTTCTTCACTGCCATTATACAATCACAAAATTTAAATACTTGAGATCGAAAGGGGATTAACGGAGGGCTACATGAAGTTCCCATTGTCAGATATGCGACTATCATGGTGGCCCTCCGACCTGCAAAAACTTTAATATAGAAAAAACAATTTTAATCATGCTTTTTGATATGCTTTTGATTCTCATAGGATTGGTAGTCTTCAGAGACACATACTACTTTATCTTATATCTGTTTTCACTGAAAAAGAAAGGGCCGAAAAAAGACTATGGTGAAGAATATACAATAATTATACCAAATTATAATAAAAAAGAGCTGGATATGTGTTTAAAAAATGTATATCCTGATAATATTATAGTAGTAGATGATGGAAGCGACAATAGAGAGATTCTAAAAAGGTGGGGGAAAAAAGTTAAGGTTTATTACCTAAAACATGGAGGAAAGTATAATGCACTCAATTATGGGATAGAACATTCTTCTGGAGATATCGTAATTCTAGACTCAGACACTTTTACGAATAAAGAATCGCTAAAGGAATTACTGTCGAATCTTGAAAATTTTGATGCTGTTGCTGGAAATATTCAAGTTTATAAAGAAAACATCCTAATATCAAAAATACAGGCTGTTGAACATCTCAGGATAGCCATGTTCAAGAGGATAGCACTGTTTAAAAACAAGATCAGTTTTGTACCCGGACCGTTTGCTGCTTTTAAAAGAAGTATTTTTGAAAGCGAAAAGTTTCGGAAGTCAAAAGTAGAGGATCTTGCTTTTTCTGAAAATATAAGAAAAAAGTTTAAGATAACGTATGAGCCAGATGCTACAGCTTATACGGTGATGCCGAGAACTTTGAAAACTCTCTATGAACAGAGGAAGTACTGGGCAATTGGAAATATAGAAACATATGATAGTATGAAAAAGTTATTATCATATTACTATCTGGCTGTTTTAGACATACTTATTCTTTTATTCTCTTTTTTATCGTGGAACTTTATTCCTCTACTGTTTTTTTTCATTTTTGAATCATCAACAATGATCTTTGCAAATAAAATAGAAAAAGGAAATTGTATCTATGAATCCATAATATTCCCAGTTTTTATGTACTTTCTTGCATTCTTTTATCTTATTGTTTATGTCTCAGCATTTATAGAGTTTTTTCGTACGAGAAAATCTCAATAAAATTAAAAAATATATAACTCTCTCTGCTATCTAAATTCAAAAGAGATTGTGGTAAAAACGTAAAAAGAAAAAAAAGAATTAAATTCTTTCAAGAGCCAGCGTGATATCTTCTGCCCTTATTGTTTTTCTTCCTGCATGTTTAGCAAGAGCTGCTGCTTCTTTGGCTACACTGATACCAAAATCTTCCAGGTACTCAGCCATTGCCTTTATCGCACCTTCACCCA
>Ga0315545_1002692_pt1 | contig 15788 bp, 29 predicted proteins | sample SalMarSW160210MG_FD_203096 | JGI IMG/M metagenome (GOLD analysis project Ga0315545, IMG submission 203096) | Salt marsh sediment microbial communities from the Plum Island Ecosystem LTER, Massachusetts, United States - Salt Marsh Sediment SW1602-10 ...
ACAAATTATCTTATCCTGAAAGTTGCACTGACTCTTGTGCTTATTTCTTGTTCGCTTGGTGAGATTTCTGCAACAGCTTGTTTTGCAAGAACTGCATCTTCACCATATCCTACACCTTCATCTCTTGAAGTATAAACATTCCAAGGATAATAACCAAATTCACTTACTTGAACTGAAACAAGTTTTCCTGCTCTTTTTCCAAATCCTGATGCAACAGCGTCTGCTTTTGTCTGTGCGTCTTTTGAAGCAAGCTCTAATGCTTGTGCTTTGTATTGGTTCTGAAGTTCCTGAGTTAATTCAAAATTTATATAACTTATTCCTGCTCCAGAATCTGCTCCTGCATCAATCACTTCACTTATTTTATCAAATTTCTCTGAAGATAATTCAAGTTTTAATGAATGTGTTGCCTTGTATCCATTTTGAGTTTGCTTTTGATTTTTCCATTCGTAGTTTGGATAAATGTTAAAACTCTGAGTCTGCAATTCACTTCTTTCAAAACCTAATTTAGAAAGTTCATTAACAAGTTTATTTAAGATTTCATTGTTTGCATCTTTGGCTTCAACACTTGTTTCATTTTGAGTTTCTATTCTAAAATAAGTTGTCATCAAATCCGGAGTCGCGTCTATGCTTGAAATTCCTTCAACAGTAATTTTATTTGTTGAGCTAACTGAACCAAAAGAAACCATTGCAATTAATGCAATAAGTAACACAACTCCCGAGATTATAGAAGTTATTATGATTGCTTTATTGTCTTTTTTCATTTTAACCTCCTTACAATTCTATAATTTCCTCCAATTTACAATTGAGATTATTGTTATTGCAATTAATGAACCTGCAAGAAACCAAATCCATAAAGGCATATTTGATATAACACTTAAATCTGAAGCAGGTGATTCTACAAAGCTTGTTGCTTTTCTTAATGATTCCTCTATGGCAGGAATATATTTTTGATTTAGAGTTTGAGGAACAGAACTAAGTTTTTCATAAACCCAAACTGCAAAAGTTCCTGCAGCAGTTAAAATAAATGCAGGAAGAATTGATTTGAATTTATTTATATTTGATTTTTTGTGTGAGATTATTACTGATTTTTTTGAAAGTTTATACATAATTATTTTTTTGCCTTTTTTACTCCAGAAAAAATTTTTTGCTTTTTGAATAAAACCTGAATCAAGAAGTTTTTTTATGTTATATTCAATTGTATTTAAAGGAATTTTTAATGCAGTTGATAAATCTTTTTGACTTGCTTCTTTTGTTTCAGCGAGATAATTAATTATTTTTTTGCATGTTTTACTTCCAATCACTTCTGCAATTGATTTTGATTTTTCATCATTAAGAGAAACTAAAATGAAATTATCTTCATTTGTCATAAAAGATATAGTAAGAATATATTTATAAAAGATTTGAAAGGTTCTATTTAGTTTGGTGTTATTAAACTTTTATTTCTCGTCTAAAATTATATTTCTTTTTTTTATTACAATAATATTTATAAATCAGAATTATATTCCATTTTTATGGATATTGTAGATGATGAATTAAATGAAATGAGAAAAGAATTTCCTGACTTTAGAATCATTAAAGAATCAGGGAAAGACCTTAATCATACAGCAACAGCTTTTCTTTGTGAGAAAACTTATAACAAATTTAAAGCAAAAATTTATGCTCATATGATGACTGGATGTTCCTTAAGTTCTGACATCTATGAAAATGATAGATTTCAATATTCTCTAGGGACTTGTTCAGGAATATGGAGGGAAAACTTTAATAGATTAGAAGAAGCTTTAAATAATATTTCTACAAAAGGACTTGATGCAGTTAAATCTCAATTTGATGGAGAAAAATTAGGGATTTACCAAGAAAAATCCGTAGAATAAAAATTAAATAATTATTTCTCTTCTAAAACTATACTCGCCTTCTTTGAAATCTTTGAATGATTTTATTTTTAATTCTTTTTTGAATAAAGGACAATTTAATACAAATGTTTCAAACTCACCACCTTCTCCTGCTGGATGAATTTTATATTTTTCTTTAAGTTGTTTAACTTCATCTATGAATCTTTTGTCAATCTCTCGTCCGAGCCATGATTTATTAAGAGGATAAGCAGCAACTGCTGTGATTATGATTTTGAAATTATTTTTTATTAAATCTTTTAAATAATTAATTTCATTTTTATGCCAAAGAGGATTAATACATTTAATTTTCAATTTATCACAAATTTTCTGGATTCTTGAGGCTTGATAAACTGAATGTAATGCTCCTGTGACAATTCCTTCAATCTTATATTTTTTCTTTGCTTTTGCAATAACTTTTTCTAAATCCTCTAATTCCTCTTCTTTTTTTCCTTTAGTTTTTTGAATAATTAAAGGTAAATTCATGACTTCTGCTTGAGTTTTTGTTTTTTTTATTGAAGGTGTGTGAAACATATAACTTTCTTTATTCTTAGAAAAAATAGAAATTAAACAAACTAATTCATGTCCTTGTTTTTTTGCTAAATATGCTGAATAACAAGAATCTTTTCCCCATGAAAATAAAACTGCGAGTTTCATAAATTAAGGAATAAAAAGAGTTTTTTAGAGTTTTTGTTATTCCTCTTTTAAATCAGCAAAAGGGTCCCCATTTTCTTTAAAATAAGTATCTTTTAACCAAATATGAATTTCATCAAAATGATTTTTCTGTTCTAACCAAATCTTTTTTTGATTTTCTAATTCTAATAAAGGTAAAAATGAAAGAATTCTATTTTCTTTTTCTTTTCCAATAAGTTCTGTAAAAGAAATTTTATTTTTTTTATTATTAAGTTGGCTGAATAAATTATCATAAATTTCTTTTATTTTATTTTTAATGTTGAATTTTCTTTTTGGAAGGGAAATTCCTGTTTCTCTTAAAGCATTTTTATTGATTATTGTTTTTTTGATTCTTCTGTTTTCTGTAATAATTGCTTTGTTTAAGGATTCAATTAATTCTTTTAGTGTAACTTTTTTGAAACGTGGAATTGGACTTCGAGGAATTAATTCAGGAATTTCATCTTCTAATTCTATTTTTTCTATTTGTTTTTTAACCTGTTCTTTTTTTCCAAAAAGAATTTCATCTATACTTTTGATATATTTATTTAATAAAATCTCTGATTTTATTCTCAAAAGAAGTGCAGCAGCAAGAAGAACTTTGCTTGAAATAAAAAAATCAGCTTGTTCATATTTTTGAATTTGTTCTAAATATTTTTCAGTTAGAATGCTAATATTTATATCCCAGGGATCTAATTGTTCTGTATTAATTAAATCATAAATTATTTCTTGCCAATCTATTTCTCTGTTAAATAATAAATCATGAATTTGTTCTTGTTTTACAGAAAAATTTTGAGAAATATCCTCATTTCTTTGTAACTTTTTTTTCATAAAAATATATAAATTGAGAGATTTTATAATTTTTTGTAATAATAATTTAAGAAAAATTTTCGTGGTGCCTAAATGTTTTTAATAAGTAGTGCCTAATAATTAAATTAAAAATATTAAATTAACTACTTTTACATTATTCCCTCTTGTCATTCATTAAGGGTAACAGAAACGAAAGATTTATATAGTAAAAAGATGTCAATATTCTATCACCTCTTTTTCCCCAGGAGAAGCTTCAGGTCTACTATTTTGTTGGCTTGAAGAATCTCCCAGGGTTATAATAATCTCAAAAAAGAGAAAAATTGTGGGCTTAATAAATTATTTCTTATGAATTAATTTGCCCGAATTATAATTTAGCAATAAAAATAAAAAGGGGCTTTAATTTTATAATATTATATAATATGGCTTTGAAATATATTGGAGAAGAGGGCATTTTGTTTTTAATTTTTTTGGGAATAATCATAGGATTGATTATTTTGGTTACAATATTTGAAAGATTTTTTCCTAAAAACAAACTCTCAAAAAAACTTGAAAAATTTGCAGAATGGATTAAAGATAATGTGAGAGTTCCTTAGAAATATGGAAGAAAGAAAAGAAAATTTTGAACAAGCACATAAAGATTTGAATTTGAATAGTTTAACTAGTTAAGGAAATTTAGAATTTTTCTTCTCGGGATTTTCTTGTTTTGCTTTTCCTTCAAATTCGCTGTAGTGACATTTACCACAATATTTTCTTCCTTTAGCTTCCATTAAGAAAACCCCAGGACCACATCGTGGACAAAATTTTGCAAAACGAGAAATTTTTTCGCCTTCAATTTTATATTTTGAATACTTTTTACTTGTTGGTTTATTCTTATGAGGTTTTTTTCCTTTTTTTACTGATTTTTTTTTCTTGGCCATTATAAAGACAACCTCCGGTTTTCTTTATCAAACTTTCCCCTGAATTTGATGTCAGGCTTGATAGACAACCCAATGCTTTTTTTATCAAACTTTCCCCTGAATTTCTGCTGAAGGCTCATTTCTTTTTCTCCTTAGATTTTTTTGCTCTTAATTCTGTTTTATCTTTATGTTCTTTTGAATTATAAACATTAATTGTAATTGTAAAAATCTTTGAACCAAATCTACCTGAAATTTCCTTTATTTTTATATTTTCAATAGGAACTGATAATTTTTCAGAAATAAATTTTTCTGTTTCTGAATTACTTGGGGTAACTTCAGCATCAACACTTAATTTAATTTCTTTTCTATTAAATAAAGGATTTTCTTTTTCTTCTAATATTTTAAAATTTTCCATTATTTTACTTTAATTGCAAAATTGCCTTTTTCTTTTATATTTAATTTTTTAGCTATTTCTGATTTCTCAGGATTTATAACAATAATCCTTCCTTTAAAACCTTCTGTTGATTCTTTGGATTCACAATTAGGACATTTTTCTCCCACATATATTCTTTTACAAATTTTAGATTTTTTTTTCTTGGCCATTATAAAGACAACCTCCGGTTTTCTTTATCAAACTTTCCCCTGAATTTGATGTCAGGCTTGATAGACAACCCAATGCTTTTTTTATCAAACTTTCCCCTGAATTTGATGTCAGGCTTGATAGACAACCCAATGCTTTTTTTATCAAACTTTCCCCTGAATTTCTGCTGAAGGCTCATTTTTTCTTTCCTCCTTTAGCTGATTTTTCTTGTGATTTCAAAGCTTTTTGTTCTTCTTTTCTCTTTTTTGCTCTATCTTCTTTAATCCATTCTAATTTTCCTAAACCAGGTTGCCTCATTGTTAATCCTATTTTAGGTTCATCACCTTTGTGACTGATTGCTACAATTCTTGCTAAACATAAATCTCCTTGTTTTAAACTTCTTTTACTTGATTTTCCAAGCAATGAATTCGCTTTACTAAAACTTACATAATCATCCATTGTCTGACTGATATGAATCATTCCTCTCATGACTCCAAGATTTATGAATGCTCCAAAATTTGTTATTTCTGAAATTATTCCATAACATAATTCATGCAATTCTGGTTTCCATACAAGCAATTTGAATGTTGATTTATAATAAGCAGCACCATCGCCAGGGATTATAACTCCTTCTTTAACTCTTAAAACATCAATAACTCTAATTACTTTTCCTAATTCTTTATTATAATAATTCTCATACATCTCTTCAAGTTGTTTTCTAACAGCCTCTATAGTAGGCAATCCAAATAATTTTGGTTCTACTCTTACATGGTCTTCAATCTCAGTTAAATAAAACATTTTATGAAAATTATAATAAGAATTGATTTTTAAAGTTTCTTATTAGGTTATTTCTAATTTTTTATTGCCTTTTATTACTAATTTAGGATTTTGTATTTTATTTTTAATCTCTTTGTCTAAAGTTGCTATTATAATATTTTTGTCTTGTCTTGCTAAATTTATTAATCCTTTATCTACATTTTTAATAGGTAAATCTATTTTTATAAATTTATTTTTCTCTAATAGTCTCAAAGCAATTTTTGCTTCTTCTATGAATTTAAGTTTCTTTTTTGATTTTACTATTCTTTTTATTTCACTTATAACCTGATTTGGAATTAATATTTTCAAGCCTTTAAATTTGATTTCTTCGAAAAAATCTATTTTTTTTCTTATACAAGATAAAATAAAATTTGTATCTAAAATTACTTTTTTCATATATTGTTTAAAAAAGAGGAATATAAAAACTTAACATTTATTAATTGGGTTTTTTTTATAATATAATGAATCTAAAAGAGTATCAGGAGATTTGTAAATTAATGGCAAAAAAATTTGATACTCCTAAAACAGAAATATTGACCTGGGGTCTGGGGATTACAAGTGAGGCAGGCGATGTTGCAGGTTGTATTTTAAAGACATTTGCTCATGAAAATAATCAAAAAGAAGGTATAAAGGAAAATCTTGGTGATGCTTTTTGGTATGCTGCAATGATTTGTAATTTCTTTGGATGGGATATGAATGAAGTTTTAGAAAATAATTTAAATAAATTGAAGAAAAGGTATCCGAAAGGGTTTACTATTCAGGATGCTAAGAGAGATGGAACTAAAATAGATTGGAATGAAAAATGAGGTGTTAAATGCAAGAAAAAGAAAATATTCTTAGAATTTTTGAAGAAACAAAAAAAGCAATTGAGGAAAATGATTCTGCAAAGATTAAGAGTTTGAGCAACCAGACAATTAATACTGCTTCGCTTACTCATGATCCTGATAATATTGCTGTTGCTGTTATTGTTTATTCTTTGAGTAAAATTATTGAAAGAGAAGGTTATAGAAAACTTCCTGGGTGGAGTAATTTTTATAGGGTTTATGTTAATTCAATAAATAAAATTATAATTGCTCTTAAGAAAAATGATGAAGAAAGTGTTAAGCAAAATTTAAAACTGATAAGACAGGGAATTGGTAAGTTGTCTGGAAAATTAAAAAAATATATTCAGGATATTTTTAATAAAGCGAAAATTAACAAGGCATCAAAGATTTATGAACATGGAATTTCTATGGAGAAAACCGCAGGACTTTTAGGGATTACAATGTTTGAGTTAGCAAGTTATGCAGGGCAAAAAGAAGAGATTTCTGAAGCACCCGAAAGCAAGACAATGGGAGTTAGAAAAAGAATTAAATTGGCAGAGGATTTTTTTGGATGAAATTATATTTAGTTAGGCATGCTGAATCTAGAAGAAATGCAAAACAAAAATCACATGAAAATCCAGAATTAAGTGAAGTAGGAAAAGAACAAGCAAGAAGACTTGGAAGTTATTTTCATAAAATAAACTTAAAAAAAATTTATTGTAGCAATTTAAAACGAGCTAAATCTACGTTGAATGCAATAAAACCTTATGTTAAAAAAGTTCCTGTTACTTATACTGTTAAATTAATAGAGCATAAGATGGGAATTTACGAACAGAAAGGGCATGATAATTGGCAAGATTATGTAAGAAATGCAAAAAAACAAAAAGTACCTTTTCATTTATTTAAACCAAAATATGGAGATAGTTTGTTAGAGACTTATCAAAGAGCAGGAAACTTTTACAAAGAACTTTTAGAGAAACATTCGCAACATGAAATTTTAATTGTAGGACACGGAATATTTTTATTATATCTTATTTTAAATATTTTAGAGTTAGATTTATCTGAGGGTAAATATTATAGATTAAATAATGCAAGTATTAGTACATTAGAAATTAAAAAAGGGAAAGTAAAAGAGTTTCATATAAATGATTATAATCATCTAATTAAAGAGGGTATGAAAAAGAATGATAAAAAAAATCAAGAAACAGGATTTGTTAAAATGTCAAGATATAATTTATGATTGTCTTTATGATATCTGCAAAAATACAAAAATTATTTTTAGAGAGAGAAAATATTACTCTTTGCTTAACCTTGAAAGATTTATCAAAAGTTCAAAGATATTCATTGTCTTTAAAAATAAGGAAAAAATTTTGGGGATGGGCAGAATTGCAGGAAATAATGAAATTGTAACAATGTATGTATCTAGGGAATACCAAAGAAGAGGAATCGGGACAAAGATTATAAAAAAATTAGAAGAGTATGCAAAAAAACATAAGATAAAAAAATTGCATTTGCATGCTATGGAAAGTGCTGTTCCTTTTTATTTAAAAAAAGGTTTTGTAAAATCAAAAGATTTTACCAAGAAAGATAATCTCATGGAGAAAAAAATAAAATGAAAGTATTAATATTTGATGCGAGCACTTTGATAACTTTTGCAATGAATGGATTGCTTAAGGAACTTGCTGAATTGAAAAAAAGTTTCAAAGGGAAATTCATAATTCCTGAAGAAGTAAAAAATGAAATAATTGACAAACCACTTAAAATAAAAAGATTTGAACTTGAAGCTTTGCAGATTAAAGAATTGTTAGATAATGGAATACTTGAGAAACCTTCTATTTTGAATGTTGATGAGAAAAGGATTTCAAAAGATACTATTAAATTAATGAGAATTGCTAATAAGATTTTTCAGGGAAGAGGGAGAGATATTAAATTAATTAGTTCTGGTGAGACTGCTTGTCTTGCATTAAGCAGAATTTTAGATGAAAAAAAGATTGAGAATATTATTGCTGTGGATGAAAGAACGACTAGAATGCTTGCAGAGAAGCCAGAAAATCTGGAAAATTTATTAAGAAAAAAATTGCATACAGATGTGCATTTTAATGAGAAAAATTTTAAACCTTTTCAGGGTTTTAAATTCATTAGGTCTTCTGAGTTGGTTTATATAATGTATAAGAAAGGAATTATAAAACTGAAAGACAGTGGGAGGGTTTTAGATGCTTTGCTTTATGCTGTGAAATTCAAAGGTTGCGCAATTTCTGGTGATGAGATTAGAGAGATTAAGAAGATTGGATAAAAACAATTAAAAATCATATTTCTATAGAAAATATATTGGGTGCATAGTTTAATGGTAAAACAGGCGGCTCCAGACCGCCAGCTGGGGGTTCGATTCCCTCTGTGCCCATTTTGAATAAATTTATATAGATTAATTCTATTAATGGTTTATGATAAGTTTAGACGGATTAAAAGATATAAGAGCATTAGAATTTTTTCTTTTTGGAGGATTATCTCAAGAAGAATGGGAAAGAGCACAATATGAAAATCCTGCTCCACAAAATTTCGAAGAGAAAAAAGAAATTACAGGATATGCTGTTTTTGATTTGAATACAAGAGAGATTACTTCTTATGATTCTTCTGATTGAGAAAACTTATTAAATAAAAATTTTATTTCTATTTTAAGCCCGCATCGCATAAGGGTATTGCACAAGATTGGAAATCTTGGTCCACATTGGACATCCAGGTTCGATTCCTGGTGTGGGCGTTTTATGAAAAGATTTTTAAGGAATTTTTCTATTAATTGATAGATCTGGATTCAGAAGTTTTAATGTATTCACAGAGAAAAGAGATGAAGCATTAACATTTAGATATTATGAAGTTTATGATAATGCAAGACAATTAGAATCACAAGTTACAGCAAGCATGTATGTTGAAAGTTTAAATCAAGAGTGGTTGCCGTTTTGAAATATTAAAATTTAAAAAGGTTGAATTCTAAAATATATATTATAGTATAAGGGAGGTGACTAGCTAGAAAATGATGATGGGAAAGATGGATAAGAAATCCATGAAAATGTGGAAAATGAAATGTATGTATATGTCTTTTGCAATGATTATCCTCGGTGCTTTTATCCTAGCTAATGTTTATTGGGCTTGGACAAGTTGGCCGGCATTTGTTGGATGGGTATTTGTTATTGCAGGATTCTTGAAGTTAATCATGCATAAAAAAATGATGATATAAAAATTTATTTTATTTTTATATTTTATTTATTATAAAAAAGTTTATAAATACATATGAATCATATTTCATATGAATAGTAATACATATCATTTCTTTTTTAGGAATCTTGCAAATCCTATTAGAATAAAAATTATTTCTTCTCTTAAAGAAAAAGAAAGTTCAGTTGGAGAGTTATCTAAAAGATTGAAAATTGAACAGAGCAAATTATCTCATGCATTAAGATCTTTGAAGTGTTGTAATATTGTGAAAGTAAAGCGAAAAGGAAAAAAACGAATTTATGGTTTAAATAAAAATACAATTCTTCCTATGTTAAAACTTATTGATAAACATGAAAAGACATTTTGTGGGGGTAATTGTAAGGCTTGTGGAAAATGAAGATAAAAATCTCTAAAGAAATAATTGAAAAATATTGTGATGCGAATTGTGAAATTAAAATATTAGATAAGAAAAATCTGGGGGTGGATTTGGAATGAAAGTTGAATTTATTTTAGATAAAGAAAAAGATTTGAAAAATATTTGGGATACTTGCAATGCAAATCCTGTCTCTGGATGTAATTGGAAAAATTGTGTCACAGAAAACATCTATCAAATGTGCCATAATAAAAAATATTCAGAATGTAAAAAACCTCTAAAGAAAATTATAGATTCCATTTATGAAAAAGAAATTTTACCTCAAATAGCAAACTCATTTTCTAAAACATGGAAAAAGATATCAAAGCAATATTTTACAAGGTTAAAAAAAATTATTGGAGTTAAAAATTTAAATATAAAATTCTCAAAAATTAATGGATATTTAACTGGTTCAGCAAGATGCCCTTATGAACCAAATAAAAAAAATCCATCTTTTTTTGTAAACTTTTTTTGGGGGATTCCAAATGTTTTGCAAACTGCAGGTCATGAGATAATGCACATTTATTTTCATAATTCTAAATATTGGGATTTATGTAAAAAAGAAATTGGTTATGATAAAACTCACAACCTAAAAGAATCTTTAACTGAATTGCTTAATTTAGAATTTAGAGATTTATGGATTGTTGAAAATTTAGGTTATCCGAATCACAAACATTTAATGAAATTTATTAATAAACAATGGAAAAAGAAAAAGGATTTTGAAATTTTAATAAATAAATCAATTAAATGGATAAAAAAGAATGGAATAAAATGAAACAAATATATTTAGATAATGCAGCGACTACAAAAGTTGATAGTGAAGTTTTGAAAGCAATGCTTCCTTATTTTAGTGATAAATTTGGTAATGCGTCTTCAGTTCATATTAAAGGTCATGAAGCAAAAGATGCTTTGGAGAAAAGTCGGAGAATAATTGCAAGAGAAATCGGAGCTAAAAGACATGAGATTATTTTTACATCTGGAGGAACAGAGTCAAATAATTTTGCTTTGAAAGGTTTGTTTTTTTGGAATAAACAAAATGAAACTGGAAAGAATCATATTATTACTACGAAGATTGAGCATGATTGTATTTTAAATTCTTGTAAGTGGTTAGAGAAACAAGGAGCTAAAGTTACTTATCTTGATGTTGATGATAAAGGATTTGTGAATTTGGAAGATTTGAAAAATGCTATTACAGAAAAGACAATTGTTGTTTCAGTTATTCATGGAAATAATGAAATTGGAACAATTCAAAATTTAGAAACAATTGGAAAAATTTGTAAAGAGAAAAATGTTTTATTTCATACTGATGCGTGTCAAAGTTTTACAAAAGTTCCCATAAATGTGAAGAAACAAAATTTGGATTTAGTTACTTTGAATTCTCATAAAATTCATGGACCAAAAGGTGTTGGTGCATTGTATATTCGAGAGGGAATTAAAATAGTTCCTTTAATGCATGGGGGAGGACATGAGAGAAATTTAAGGAGTGGGACAGAAAATATTTCAGGGATTGTTGGTTTTGCAAAAGCAGTCGAAATTTCTAAGAAAAAAGATATTGAAAAGATGATAAAATTAAGAGATAAATTAATTGAAGGAATTTTGAAAATTTTGAATGTGAAATTGAATGGTTCTAGATATAAGCGACTTTGTAATAATGTGAATGTTTCTTTTAATAATATTGAAGGTGAAGCAATTGGGGGTTATCTAGAGAATTTTGGAATTTGCACTTCTACTGGTTCAGCATGTGCTTCGCATTCTTTAGAGCCAAGCCATGTCTTGAATGCAATTGGTTTAAGTCCTGTTCAATCAAATAGTTCAATACGAATGAGCTTAAGTAAATATACAACAGAGGAAGAAATTGATTTTGTTTTAGAAAAGCTTCAAAAGATTGTTGAGAAATTACGGAGGATTTCACCATTAAGGTGAAGGTGTTAAGATGAAAAAAATACCTGTTTATTCAATTAAAATTCCAGAATATACTATTAAAAAAAAGCCAAATTATGTTAAAATAGGGAAAAAAGTAGATAAAATAATTGAGAAAAATTTCCCAAATGGAAAGTATATTTTACGTGCAATTAATTCAGATGATCATCCAAAAATAAATTTAAAAAAATTAGTGGAGATTATTCTAAAAATTGGAACAGATAAATATGATCCAAAAAGAAAGGCTGTGTGTCAAGATGAATTTTCTGGATATGATTATGACATTCAGGCAGGCACAATTGAAATTAAGAATTCTAAATTGATTATAACTAAAGAAGACAAATATCCCTCAATATTTGGAAGTATTGCTTATCTTTTTTATGAACATGCTCTTCTTGACAGAGGGCACAGAGTTAGAATAAATTTATTATTAATTTATGACCCAAAGAAACTAAAAAAAGCAAGAAAGTTTTCTCCAAAAGCACGAGGAGTTAGAAAAGGATTGAATAATTATTTATACAAATTCAAAGACGAGAAAAATAAAAAAGATGCCTTATTAGGGATTATAAAAATTTTAAAATGAAAATAACTAAAAAAACAAAAAAATTAAATGAGGAAATGAAAAAAAGGAATTTGTTGAAATGAAATTAATAATAACTCGTCATGGAGAAACTGAAGAAAATTTGAATAAAATTTGGCAAGGACACCTCCAAGGAAAATTAACTGAAAAAGGAATTGAACAAGCAAAAAAATTAGCAAATAGGTTGAGAGATGAAAAACTTGATGTAATTTTTTCAAGCGATTTAGCACGAACATCTGATACTGCAAAAGAAATTGCTAAATTTCATTCAGAGGTTCCAATTTACCTTGTTGAAGATTTAAGAGAAAGATTTCTTGGAGAATTACAAGGGCAAGAAATCAAAGAAAAGATTAGAAAGAGATTATATGATGAAGAATTTTGTGAAAAGAATAAAATTGAAATGATTAAAGATGCAGAATTAAGAGCAAAAAAATTTGTTGAAAAATTATTAGAAACTAATCAAGATAAAAATATTCTTCTTGTTGGACATAAAGGATTTAATAGTGCAATAATTGCTTATTTCTTAGAAAAATCCTGGGAAGAAATTTTTAAAAAGGAATCTCTAAATACTTCTGTAACAATTTTTGAATTTGAGGATAATAAAAAGCCTAAATTAATTTTAATGAATTGCGCTAAACATTTGGAGGGGTTGGAATGAAAATTAGAAAAGCTAAAATTTCTGATGCTAAAAAAATCTCTGATATGATGACAAATAATATTAATTTAGTAACTTCAAAGAAATATTCTAAAGAACAAATTTTAGCAATGAAAGAATATGCAAGTGAAAAAAATATTAAAAAATATATAAAAAATAAAAAGTGGGAGGTTTTTGTTGCTATTGAAAAAAATAAGATTATCTGGACTATAACTTTTGAAGGAAATCTTGTATTTTCTCCATATGTTGCAAGTTCAAAAAATTTTGTTAAAGATCCTATGGGTTCAAAAATGTTGAAATTTGCTGAGACTAAACTTAAAAGAATTGGTGAGAGTTCTATTAAAATAATTTCAATTGAAACTACAAAAAATTATTTTCAAAAGAAAGGATATAGAGTAATTAAAAAAATGATTCTTGGAAATGAAATTAAATTTAAGGAATTTATGATGGAGAAAAAATTAAAATGAAAAAAATAACTAAAAAAACAAAAATGAATGAATTGCTTGAAAAAAATCCAGAGTCAGCAGAAATTTTATTTGAAGCTGGGCTTTCGTGTGTTGGTTGTCCAATGGCAATGCAAGAAACTTTAGAGCAAGGTTGTTTGAGTCATGGAATAAGTGAGAAAGAAATTGATAAATTGGTTAAAAAATTAAATGAGGAAGGGAAATGAAAAAAGAAAATAAGATTCCTTCAATAGAGGAGATGAAAGAGAAGGCATTAAAGATTGCTGAAGGAATCCCTAACTTGAGAGAAAAACAAAAGTTTATGACCGAAGTAAGAGGTATCACAATTGAATTCTCAATAATTATTGAAATGTGTTTTAATAATCTTATTTCTGCAACAGGTAAAGAGATGATTTTTGATAACCAAAATAAAGAATTGTATCTAATTAAAGGAATACGAGAGAAAAAAGATATGCCTAAATTTAAGACTAAATCAAGAGATATGACGAAATTAATTGCAGAAGCATTTTCTAATTTAGAAGAAGATGCCAAAACAAATTTATCCAACTCTTTAATTAGATTTGAAGCATTAAGAGATATCTTCGCCCATGTTCCTGTAAATTGGGATAAAGAAAATTTGGAATTTATTGATGAAGAACCTTACAAACATTTTTTTAAATTAGATAAGAAATGGAAAGATGTTCTTTTTGCTCATAAAGAGTTTATGAACAATTTTCAATGGATTCTTGAGATTATACTTAATTATAATAGGACAATTTTATTAAAAAAAGAACTTTTATCACAGGTTTTTCTTGGAAAAAGCCAAATAGAAAATCAAAAAGAGGTTGAAGAGAAAAAGCAAGAATGACCTTAGCATATTCAAAACGCGTAATGAAGAACTTTCTTCATCCTAAAAATATGGGTGAAATGAAAAATCCAGATGGAGTTGGAAAAGTTGGGAATCCTGTTTGTGGAGATGTTATGCAAGTTCAGATAAAAGTTGAGAATAATAAAATTCAAAATATTAAATTTAAAACATTTGGATGTGCTGCTGCTATTGCAACTTCTTCGATGATTACTCAACTTGCAAAAGGGAAAACATTAGAACAAGCTAGAAAGATTACTAGAGAAGATGTTGCTAAATCTTTAAAGGGACTTCCTCCAATTAAAATGCATTGTTCTAATCTTGCAAGCGATGCTTTGAAGAAAGCTATTGAAGATTATGAGGAGAAAAATGGAAAGAAAATTCAAACAAACTCTTAAGAAAATAAAATTAAATAAGAAAGAAAGAATTTTAGTTGCACTTTCAGGAGGAAAAGATTCTTGTGTTACTGCTTATTTGTTGAAAAAGTTTGGTTATAATATTGAAGGGTTTCATATTAATTTAGGGATGGGAAATTATAGTAAAAAATGCTTGAAAGCTGTTGAGAAACTTTGTGAAGATTTGAAGATTAAACTTCATGTCTATGACATAAAAAAAGAAATAGGAAGTTCGATGTGTTATATTCGGACAAAGGTTCAGCATGAGAAGAAGGGTTTGAAGAATTGTGCAATCTGCGGGGTAATAAAAAAGTGGATTATGAATCGTGAGGCGAGGAGGTTAAAATTCAAGAAGATTGCGACAGGACATAATCTTGATGATGAGGTTCAAACTTTTTTAATGAATATTTTTAAAGGAAGTCCAGAATTAAGTGCAAATTCTGGAGCAATAACAAAAAATATTGAAGATAAAAAATTTATTCCTAGAATAAAACCTCTTTTTTATATTGCTGAGGAAGATATTAAAAATTATTCCAAGAAAATGAAATTTCCTGTTATCTATGAAAAATGTCCATGTGCTTTAGATTCTTATAGAATACAAGTAAGAGAATTTTTAAATACTTTAACAATAAAACAAAAAGAAAATATTATGAAAAATTTTGATAAATTATCTGAAAAAATTCAAAGATTAAAATCAGTGGAAAAATTAAATTATTGTGAAATTTGTGGTGAGCCGTCGAGAAAAAATATTTGCAAGATGTGTAGTTTAATGAAATTAAACAGTAAAAAATTAAAATGAATCCTTCAGAAACCCAGAATATGTATTTAAGATTGGGGGTTGAGAAAGG